>ERZ1026848.583-NODE-583-length-20253-cov-30.190019_pt1 | contig 20253 bp, 18 predicted proteins | sample MGYA00380154_ERZ1026848 | MGnify/ENA primary metagenome ERZ1026848 (study PRJEB33269, sample SAMEA4719790) | human gut metagenome | biome: human-associated habitat; feature: organic feature; material: feces | place: Cameroon | collected 2013-10 ...
GCGATCTTCTGGATGGAGGCCTTGGAGATGGTAGCGACCTTTTCCTTGTTGGGAACGCCGGAACCGGACTCAATGTTGCACTCCTTCTTGATCAGAACGGCAGCGGGAGGGGTCTTGGTGATGAAGCTGAAAGAGCGGTCGGCATAGACGGTGATGACCACGGGGATGATCAGGCCCATGTCGTTCTTGGTGCGCTCGTTAAACTCCTTGGTAAACGCGGCAATGTTGATGCCGTGCTGGCCCAGAGCGGGGCCAACGGGGGGTGCGGGAGTTGCTTTGCCCGCGGGGATCTGCAGTTTGACGTATCCAACTACTTTCTGTGCCATTTGTAGGCACCTCCTTCAATAAGATGTGGTAGCGGCCGGCCCATACCAGAACCGCTCTTGGCGAGATGGCGTGCATCTCTCCCACTTGCGCCGGAGTCGTACTGCTCCGGCCTGTACGGCTGCGCCGTACTCAGTTGCTGCTGACCTCCACCTGATCCAGCTCCAGATCCACCGGCGTTTCACGGCCAAACATGGAGACGACAACGCGGACACGGTTCTTGTCCGGTTCGATCTCCTCCACCGTGCCGGTAAAGCTGGCAAGCGGACCTTCGGTGATGCGGACGGTGTCGCCCACATGGTACAGCACGACGATCTCGCGCTTCTCCATGCCCAGAGCGGCCACCTCGTCCTCCGTCAGGGGGATCGCCTTGTTGGCCTCGCCCACAAAGCCCGTGACGCCGCGGATATTGCGGATCAGGTGCCATGTGTCGTCGGTCATGACCATTTTAATGAGAACATAGCCGGGGAATATCTTACGCTGGATCTCCTTGGCGACACCGGACTCGGTGATCTCGGTGACGGTCTCCATGGGGATCTCGATCTGGAGGACCATGTCCTCCATGCTCCGATTCACCACAGCCTTTTCAATGGCGATCTTCACCGCGTTCTCATAACCGGAATAGGTATGTGCCACATACCACTTCGCGTTATCAGCCATTTCCGTTTCCTCAGGCGAACAGGCCGATCAGTGTGTTCACCGCCAGAACGCTCACTGCATCAAAGATCCAGATGCAGGCGCCCACCAGCAGGGAGCACAGGATCACAGTGCCCGTGTTCTTCATGGTGGTCTTGCCGTCAGGCCATACGACCTTCTTCAGCTCGCTTCTCATTTCGCGGAACCACTTGCCGTGGTCCTTCTTGACCTTCTTTTCTTCAGCCATAACGACTCTCCTTCCGGTTACTTGGTCTCAGTGTGGACCGTGTGCTTTCTGCAGAAGGGGCAATACTTGTTCAGCTCAAGCTTGTCGGGGGTATTCTTCTTGTTCTTCATCGTGTTGTAGTTTCTCTGCTTGCACTCGTTGCATCTCAGGGTGATCTTCACGCGCATTAACGGCACCTCCTTATTAGATTAGGCTCCCCTGTGGGGACGCCCTTTTGCCTCCCTGCCGGCTGTCGTCTCTCCGCGCCCTCGAAGCGAAAAAGCGCGCAAAAAGAAAACACCCACTCACAGGTAATGCCCAGTATAACACGGTTTTTTCGTGAGGTCAACTGATTTTTTACAAAAAATACAGCTTTTTCGAGGGTTTTGCGGCTTTTCCGGTTGCAGGCGGCGGTATTTTTGTGTATGATACCATCATTGAACAGAAAGTGCAGGTGCATTTGCATGAAGATCATGGCCATCGATTACGGCGACGCCCACACCGGCATCGCCATTTCAGACTATACCGAGACGCTGGCGGGGTACTCCGACGTGCTCCACAGCCGCAAGCAGGAGGAGGTACTCTCCGGCATCCGGCAGCTCATCACCGAGCATGACGTGAAGCTGCTGGTGCTGGGCTATCCCCGGAACATGGACGGCACCGAGGGGCCCCGGGCCGAAAAGTGCGCTGCCTTCGGGGAGCTGCTGCGGCAGGAGACGGGGTTGGAGGTGATCCTCTGGGATGAACGGCGCACCACCATCGACGCCCACAATATCCTGTTCCAGAACGGGCAGAATGCCAAGAAACGAAAAAAAACGGTGGACGCGGTGGCGGCGGCGCTGATGCTGGAGGGCTATCTCACCCGTCGCAGGCTGGAGGCGCAGAAATGAGCCGGGACGTCATCATCATCGGCGGCGGCGCCAGCGGCATGATGGCGGCGCTGGCCGCCGCGGAAAACGGCTGCCGCGTCACGCTGCTGGAGCGGCAGAGCCGTGTGGGGCGCAAGCTGTTGGCCACCGGCAACGGACGGTGCAACCTGACGAACCACAACGCCTCCCCCGCCCGCTATCACGGCGGCGGGTTCTGCGCCTACGCGCTGGACGCCTTCGACGTGGGCACAACGCTGCAATTTTTCGCCTCGCTGGGTCTTCTGACGGTCGCCGAGGACAGCGGGCGCGTCTATCCCATGAGCAATATGGCGGGCAGCGTACTGGACGTGCTGCGCTACGCGCTGGAGCGTCCCGGCATCGAGGCCGTCACCGGTCAGGCGGTCTCCTCCGTGAAAAAGACGTCCGGCGGCTTCACCGTGCGGACGGAGACGGACACCTTCCACGCCGAAAAGCTCATTCTGGCAGCCGGCGGCTGCGCCGGCAGCAAGGTGGGCGGCGTCATGGACGGCTATCAGCTGGCCAAGAGTCTGGGACACCACAGGACACCGCTCTACCCCTCCCTCGTCCAGCTGAAGACCGACCCCACCTACCCCCGCGCGCTGAAGGGCATCAAGGCCGAGTGCGGCATCGCCATCCGGCGAGGCAATGCACCGGTGGCGGAGAACCGCGGCGAGGTGCTGTTCACCGAGTACGGCGTCAGCGGCCCCGCCATCTTCGACCTCTCCCGCGCCGTATCCACCGGCGGCGAGGGGCTGTGCTGCGTGCTGAACTTCTTCCCCGACTGGGAGCTTGAGGAGGTGCTGCACTGGCTGCACCGGCGGCGGCAGGCCATGGCCTCCCACGAGGCGTCCACCCTGCTGGTAGGCTCCTGCCACACCCGGCTGGGACAGATGCTCTGTAAAGCCGCCGGCTTCACCAATCAGCCGGCCGCCTCCCTTACAGACGATGACCTGCGCCGCATCGCCGCGCAGGCCACAGGCTTCACCCTGCCCATCACCGGCACCTGCGGCTTCGATCAGGCACAGGTAACGGCGGGCGGCTTGCAGACCGGCGAGTTCGACCCCCGGACCATGCAGAGCCGTCTGGTGCCGGGGCTGTACGCCTGCGGCGAGGTGCTGGACGTGGACGGCGACTGCGGCGGCTTCAATCTGCAGTGGGCGTGGTCCTCCGGCTGGCTGGCCGGGCAGCTCCGATAAAAAAGAAAACGAACCGGCCCCTATTTCCGGCGGCAGCCGCCGGAAATAGGGGTTTTTGCCGTTTTGGAAGGAAGGCCGCCTCCGACCGTTTCCGCCGGAAACGGATGCTATAATCCTCCGCGAAAGGCAAAGACCTTGCCGCACTGACACAGGCAGGAGGATGGAGCATGAACGAATACAGAAGGATCGCAGGGCGGCTGCTGGGCGGTCTGCTGGCGCTGGCGCTGTGCGCCGCACTGCTGCCGGCAGGAGCCGCGTATGCCGCCGGAGATATCTACGATGTAGAGGAGGACAGCACCTACACCGTGGGCGCGGATACGCTGATGAGACTGCGGCGTGCTGCGCCCCGGGGCGTACAGGACAATGTGACCATGCACCTGTTCGACTACGACGGCTCTCTGAACCGGTACGGCGGGCGGGTGCTGACATTCTGCAACAGTGCCGGGCAGAACTCCAAGGACGGCACGCTGCAAAAAAGTGACGACCGGCCGGTGATGGCCCCCACGCTGGAAAACGGCTGGCCCAAGGTGCTGGGCGTCAACGGCCCCACGGCGGAGAACCGCAGCGGCAGTCTGCAATACCTCTTCGATCCGGGCATGACGGTGGCGGGTAAGGACATCTACGACGTGGGACACGGCGGCAGCACCGGCCTGTTCCAGCGGGACGGCAAGGGGTATCTCTACTACGACTCCCTGCAAAACGCCGCCAGCTACGACGCTGCCGATGGCCGATTCCAATTGGGGAACTATCTGCTGCGTCCCTACTACACCAAGTATGTGACCCCCAACGGCAAAACGGCGGAGCAGGACTACACCCAAGCGTTCAACGGCAACTTCTTCCCCTTCAACACGGCGGAGAGTGCGGAGGAGCTGCCCAAGGGCAACGCCCTGCCCACCTACCGTCTGCCGGACGGCGCGGTGGATCTGTGGTTCGGCATGACCATGGAATTTGACTTCTATATGCCCGCCGGCGGACAGATCGGCGGCGAGGATATGGTGTTCCAGTTCCTGGGTGACGACGATGTTTTCGTGTACATCGACGACGTGCTGGTGCTGGACATCGGCGGCACCCACGCCGCCAACAGCGGCTCCGTCAACTTCGCCACCGGCGCGGTGCGCCATCCCCGGGAGGATGTCATCGGCCCGGCAGGCGAGCAGTATACGGACACCACGCTGGCGGCAAAATTCGCCGCCGCCGGGGTGGACGGTACCTTCAACGGCAGCACCTTCGGCGACTACACCAAGCACACCCTGAAATTCTTCTATCTGGAGCGGGGCGGCTGCGTGTCCTACTGCTATCTGCGGTTCAATATGCCCACGCTGCCCAGCAACTCCCTGACAGTGGCCAAAGAGTTGTCCGGCGGCGGCGAGGCGCTGAACGGCTACCTCTCCGGCGCGCTGGATTACCGCTTCCGTGTGCTGCGGCCCGACGGAACGCTGTATGTCCCGGCAGGCACGGCGTATCAGGTGCTGGAGGGCGCCTCCGCCGTGGACAGCGGCACGGTGGCGGACGGCGGATACTTCACTCTGAAGGCAGGGCAGATGGCGCAGTTCACGGACATGATGGCGCTGGGCGGCGGGCAATACGCTTATGTGGTGGAGGAGACGATGCCCTCCGGGCTCACCGGCCAGTATGAGCAGGTGCAGTACACCGTGGGCAGCGGCACCGGCACCGCCGCCACCCCCTCCGTCTCTACGGACTTCACCGGCTACCGCACCGATACCCTCACCGCCGCCGAGACGCAGCTGGTAACGTACCGCAACGTGGTGGACACCAATGAGTTAGGCGAGCTGCGGGTGACAAAGCGGGTAGCGGAGGGCTCCGTCTGCCCCGACGGGCAGATGTTTGACATCGCCGTATCGCTGGGCGGCAGCCCCGTCCCGGCAGGGACGCCCTACACGGTGAACGGACAGCGCCGCAGCGTGGAGACGGCGGGCATTGTGCCGCTGACCCATGGTGAGACAGCGGTGTTCACCGGTCTTCTGGCAGGCACGGCCTACGCGGTATCAGAGACGCCGCCGGAGGGCTTCCGCGCCAGCTATGCCGCCTCCGTCACGGTGGAGGGGCAGACCGTACCCGCCGCAGCCGCCGGAGAAGTACCGGTAGGCGGCCGCGTGGCGGTCACCGTGACCAACGCCACCTACGATTACGCCGTGAAGATCCCCCTGACCAAGACGCTGCTGGGCGGGGAGGCGGGACAGTCCGAGACGTTCCGCTTCCTGCTGGAGGAAACGGACAGCCGGGGCGATATACTGCGGCAGCTGCCGGGGACGGCTATCTCTGTGACGGGTGACGCTCCCGGCGGCGGCCGGGTGGTGCTGGGCTTCACCTCTGGCGACACCGCGCCCCACTACTACCGCATCCGGGAGGCGGACGCCGACGGCTATTGGCAGGGCGGCGAGGTCTACCGCCTCACGGTACTGCCCAATGGCACGGACGACGCGGCGCGTATCACCGTCAACGGCGGCACATGGGACGGTACGGCGCTGCCCTTTGTAAACCGGACGCAGCAGACGCTGACTGTCAGCAAGACGGTGCACGGCGAGCTGGGCGACCGCACCAAGGCATTTTCGTTCACCGCCGCCATGACGCTGGACGGCGCAGCCGTCCCCTTCCCCGCCGGTACGGGCTATACCGTAGAGAACGGGCAGGCGGTGTTCTCCCTGCGCCACGGGGAGAGCCTGACCTTCACCGGCCTGCCCTACGGCGCGGTGGTGACGGTGACGGAGACGGACCACGAAGGCTACGCCGTCACCAACAGCAGCCGCAGCGGCGACAGCGGCGCAGTGGAGTTGACAGGCGCGGCCTCGCTGCAATTCGTCAACACCAAACGCGCCGTGCCGGACATGGGGCTGCCCACCCCCACCGCACTGCCGGTATTCCTGCTGGCAGGGACCTGCGGCGCGCTGGCGCTGCTCCGGCGGCGGAGGCACACCCTGTAAGCTCTGTGCTGCACCGCGAAACGCGGTTTTGATACAGCGGCAAAACACACTACTATTCAAGGAGGACTACGTATGAAAAAATGCTTTTCCCTGCTGCTGGCACTGGTGCTGGCGCTGGGACTGACCACCACGGCGCTTGCCGCCGAGGTACGTCCCGCCGTCACGGTGGGTGACACCGTCTATGAGGACATCACCGAGGTCCCCATCGCCAAGCTGTACCGGCTGGTCAATGACGGTACCGTCAGCCCCGCCGAGACGTTCCACTTCCGGCTGGAGGCCGTGGGCGTCACCGACTCCACCGAGACGCTGGCCACCATGCCCATGTTCGGCTCCGGCACCTCCGCCCAGCCCTACACCTTCGACATCGGCTTTGCCGAGGGCGGGGCCACGGCGGTCGGTGACATCAACGAGGCGGTGCTGCCGCTGCCCGCCTACACCACCGTGGGCATCTACACCTACAAGATCACCGAGATCGTCGAGGATACCGCGCGCACAGCGGGCGTCACCTACAACACCCAGCCCCTGTTCCTGAAGGTCACGGTGCTGCAGGCAGAGGACGGCATGGTTCGCGTGGCCGCCATCCATCTGGGTACAGAGGACGGCGACAAGCAGGCGCACATCGTCAACACCTACTCCGCCGGCACGCTGGACGTGACCAAGACCGTGGCCGGTCATCTGGGCGACCGCACCAAGGATTTCCGCTTTACGGTGACCCTGGCCAAGCAGGCGGACCTGCTCATGAACAGCACCATCGGCCTGACCGTGGCCGGTGTGGAGCAGCGGGATTTCGCCCCCGACTGGGATGACAGCGGCGTATGCACCGTGTCCTTCTCGCTCAAGCATGGCCAGACCGCCTCCCTGACCAACCTGCCCTACGGCATGACCTACACCGTCACGGAGGATGACTACACCGCCGAGGGCTATACCACCGCCAAGACCGGCGACAGCGGCACCATCTCCGCCGATGCCGTCACCGCCGCGTTCACCAACACCAAGGGCGGCACGGTGGACACCGGCGTGCTGCTGGACAGCGCCCCCTATGTGGTGCTGCTGCTTCTGGCGGCGGGCGGCGCGGTGCTGTTCCTGCGGCGGCGCATCCACCGGAGCTGACGGCGCCATGACCAGAAGGATACCGGCCGCAGCGGTGCTGCTGGCGCTGCTGACGGCGCTGTGCGTCACCCCGGCTATGGCGGCAGCCGCGGCAGAGCTGCCGGTGCGCATTACGGTCAGCGGCGACGCCCCCGCTGTGCCGGAGACGTTCACCCTGACGCTGCGGGCGGCGTCCGACAACGCGCCTCTGCCGGCGGGTGGACGGGACGGCGTGTACACCTGCACCGTCTCCGGCGGCGGCACGGTCACGCTGTCCATCCCCGCCGACCGGGAGGGCAAGCACCTCTATACGCTCCGTCAGGAGCCGGGGCGGCTGTCCCGCGGGCGCTACGATGACCGGACGTATCATATCGCCGTGACCGTCGCGGCGGATGGCCGCTGCACCGCGGCGGTGTACGGCGATCCGGCGCTGGAGGGCGACAAGTACGACGCCATCGTTTTTGCCAACCGCTACCGCACCCGCCCTGCGCCGGAGGAGCCGCTGCGCCCCTCCCCCAAGACGGGCGACGGTGGTATGGTGCTGTATGCGGCGCTGGCACTGGGCAGCGTGGCGGGCATCGCGGTGCTGACCGGGCGAAAAGAAAGGTTCTGAACAAGGAGAGGGAGACGCGCTCTGCGTCTCCCTCTCCTCTTAATAGATTCTTAATCCGCCGCTTTCTTGTTTCTTAAGGGCTTTTTCTCTACCATAAAGGACACAGAGAAAGAAAGGAAGTGTTCTGCATGGAAACAGCCCTGCGCACCGTGAACGCGCTGATCTCCGCACTGTTTTTCATCTGCTACGCCTATCAGTTCCTATATATCCCGCTGGTGCTGGCCAGGAAGCAGCGCCCCCTCCCCTGCCCGCCGTCGCCCCACCGCTACGCCGTGCTCATCGCGGCGCGGAACGAATCCGCCGTCATCGGCGGGCTGCTGGACAGCCTCCGGCAGCAGACGTATGACCCCGCCCTGCTCACCGTCTTTGTGGCGGCGGACAACTGCACCGACGACACCGCCGCCATCGCACGGCGGCACGGCGCGGTGGTATACGAGCGGTTCAACCACGTCAACGTAGGCAAGGGCTACGCCCTGGATTTCCTGACCCAGCACATTCAGGCCGACTATCCCGATGGCTTCGACGGCTACTTTGTGTTCGATGCCGACAACATCCTCGCCCCGGACTACATTGAAAAGATGAACGCCGTGTTCTCCAACGGCTATGAGATCGTCACCAGCTACCGCAACAGCAAGAACTACGCCGACAACTGGATCAGTGCCGGCTACGCCCTGTGGTTTCTGCGGGAGAGCCGCTACCTCAACGGCGCACGGATGCGGCTGGGTACCAGCGCCGCCGTGGGCGGAACGGGCTTTCTGTTTTCCCAGCGCATCCTGGACAAGACCGGCGGCTGGCGCTTCTACCTGCTGACGGAGGATATCGAGTTCTCCGTCCGCCACATCACCGACGGTGAGACCATCGCCATCTGCGAGGACGCGGTGCTGTACGACGAGCAGCCCACCAGCTTCCGTCAGTCCTGCCGTCAGCGTCTGCGCTGGGCCAAGGGCTACATTCAGGTGTTCTGGTACTACGGTGGCCGGCTGCTGAAGGGTGCGGTCAAGGGCAGCTGGAGCTGCTTCGATATGGCCATGGCCATCATGCCCGCCTTTGTGCTGACGTGCATCAGCATCCTCGCCAACGTGACGCTGGCGGCCATCGGCCTTGCCGAGGGCGCGGGGCTGTGGTTCGCCATGCGCTCCCTGCTGGAGTGTCTGGGCGGCATCTACCTGACGCTGCTGGTCATCGGCGGCATCACCACCGCCACCGAGTGGCGGCAGATCCACGCTCCGGCGTGGCAGAAGGTGATGTATACCTTCAGCTTCCCCCTGTTCATGTTCACCTACATCCCCATCTCTTTCGCCGCCCTGTTCATGAAGGTGGAGTGGAAGCCCATCCGCCACGGCGCACCCGCCCGGCTGCCGATGCAGGGCGTAAACTTAATGAAAAACTAATACTTCCCCTATTGTGCCGCGCCCCTTTTTCCCGTATGATGTTTGGAGTACGAAAAGGAGGGCGCGGCATATGTATACCATTCTGGTCTGTGATGACGAACGGGATATCGTTTCGGCGCTGGAGATCTACCTGACGGCGGAGGGCTACCGCGTCCTGAAGGCGTATAACGGCAAGGAGGCTTTGTCCGTCGCCGCGCGGGAGGACGTGCATCTCATCCTCATGGATATCATGATGCCGGTGATGGACGGTCTCACCGCCATGGCCCAACTGCGGCAGACCAGCAATGTGCCGGTGATCCTGCTGACCGCCAAGAGTGAGGACACCGACAAGGTGCTGGGGCTGAACGTAGGCGCGGACGACTATATCACCAAGCCCTTCAACCCGGTGGAGCTGCTGGCGCGGGTGCGCTCCCAGCTGCGGCGGTATTTGCAGCTGGGCGGCGGTACGGTGCAGCCCAGCACGCTGGTCATCGGCGGTATCCGGCTGGATGACAACGCCAAGACCGTCACCGTGGACGGTGAAAATGCCGCACTGACTCCCAAGGAGTACGACATTCTGCGCTTTCTCATGCAAAACGCGGGCACCGTGTTCTCCCCCAGCGAGATCTACCGCCGGGTGTGGGACGACGTGCCGCTCAACGCCGCCGGCGCCATTGCCGTCCATATCCGGCACCTGCGGGAAAAGATCGAGATCAATCCGTCCGAGCCCCGGTACATCAAGGTGGTCTGGGGCAAGGGCTATAAAATGGAGGGCAGCAAGTGAAAAGCTGGTTGGGAAAAATGTGGGTAAAGACTTCCGCCTTTGCGCTGACGCTGGTGTTTGCCACGCTCACCGCGCTGGGCGGCATCGGCATCGGCACACTGGTCAGCTACGGCGTCTTTCTGGACGGCGGCGCGTACCTGCGGCAGACCCTGTATCAGGAGCAGTGCTACGACAGCCTCAGCATGGCCAACGACTACCTCTGCGCCCAGCTGGACAGCGTGGGGCTGCTGGACAGGTCGTATTACTTTGTCAACGACGAGGGCTCCACCGTCGCCTCCACCGCCGTTGAATACGACCCGGAGGCCGCCCAGCAGCTTCTATCGGAGCTGCCCCGGCTGTTTGCCGATGCGTTCTCCCGGGAGCTCTCCTCCTGCCAGCTCGTCGTATCCGACCCGGACACCGGCGAGGTGTATCTGTCCAGCTTCGACCTGACGGATGGCGACAAGCTGCTGTATGACACGCAGGAGATCTATACCTACCACCTGTCGGAAAACGCGGGTCTCACCGCCAGTCAGGTCGCCATCACCGCCACCCTGCTGGAGAAAAGCGGACAAGCCCCCAGCTACTCCTATCTGGTCTGCTCGTGGCTGCTGGCCCACACCGGGCTGACCATCTTCCTCACGGTGCTGTGCGGCCTCTTGACGCTGTTTTGCTTCTGCTTCTCCATGGCGGCTGCCGGACATTGGCAGAACCACGAGGGCATCCACCTGACATGGCTGGACAAGATCCCCGCCGACGTGTGGATGATCGCGCTGCTAAGCGCCTTCTTCATCGGCTGGGACACCTTCTATTTGGAATGGGGGCGGGTTCTTTTCTGTGCAGCGCTGATACCGGTCATACTGCTGTTCCTGTGTGTCTTTGCCGCCCAGTGCAAGGCCGGTACCGTTATCCGCGGCTCCCTGACCGCCCGGGTTCTGCGGCTGCTGTGGCGCATCCTGCGGAGCGTGGCCCGGTGGCTGCGGCGCATCGTCACCGGCATCCCGCTGGTGTGGAAAACGGCGCTGGTGGGGCTGGGTCTGGCGCTGCTGGAGATCGGACTGTATCAGATGAATTACTACGGAGAGTATTTTCTGATGCTGAAGCTGGCGGAGCTGCTGGCGGTGCTGGCCATCGCCCTGAACCTGCGGACGCTGGAGAAAAACGGCAAGCAGCTGTCGGAGGGTGACCTGTCCACGCCGGTGGACACCAAGCGGCTGTTCGGCGCCTTCCGGCGGTACGGGCAGGCTATGAACCGGCTGCAAAGCGGCATGGAGAGCGCCGTGCAGGAGCAGATGCGCGCCGAGCGGATGAAAACCGAGCTGATCACCAACGTGTCCCACGACATCAAGACGCCGCTGACATCCATCGTCAACTATGTGGATCTGCTGAAAAAGGAGGACATCCCCTCCCCCGCCGCCCGGGAGTATATCACCGTGCTGGACCGGCAGAGCAAGCGGCTGAAAAAGCTGACCGAGGATCTGGTGGAGGCGTCCAAGGCGTCCTCCGGCACGCTGCCGGTGGATCTGCAGCCCACGGATGTGAGCGTGCTGTTCAGCCAGATCACCGGCGAGTATCAGGACCGGCTGGCGGACTGCCATCTGACGCTGGTGACCCAGCCGCCGGCGGGACAACCCGTGGTGCTGGCAGACAGCAAGCTGCTCAGCCGGGTCATGGACAATCTGGTGTCCAATATCTGCAAATACGCCATGCCGGAGACGCGGGTCTATGTGTCCGGCGTCACGGCAGACGGGCAGATGACCATGAGCTTTAAGAATGTGTCCCGCGCCGAGCTGAACATCTCCCCCGACGAGCTGATGGAGCGCTTCGTGCGAGGGGATACCTCCCGCCACACGGAGGGCAGCGGGCTGGGGCTTTCCATTGCACGGAGCCTTGTGCAGCTGATGGGCGGCACGTTCCGGCTGTCCATCGATGCGGATCTGTTCCGGGCGGATGTGACGCTGCCGCTGGTGCCGCCAAGCTGACCGGACAGGCGGATGAAATAGGCAAATCGCAGCGAGGCGCAGAAAATCTGCACCTCGCTGTTGCTTTTTCCGTCGCGCCATGATAGGATAGGTAGGTATTATTCAGGTATCTCTCAGGATGAAGCCGTATGCAGAGAGCCTTCGCTTTCTCCCCCGCCGTGGTATTATGGCAAGAAGTGAATATCCGGGTGTAGCTCAACTGGTAGGGCGCGACATTTGGGAGTGCCGTGGCGGTATCCGGGACATGGCAAGGCGAACCCCCGCAAAGCCTTGTGACACCTGCGTTTGCGGGATTTCCATTGGTTGCCGAAAGCGGTATAAAAGCAGCTTTGACCACAGGAATGACCACAGACAGAAAAATCTTTGATTTTCTCCCTCGCCGTGGTATAATGGCAGAAATTGAATATCCGGGTATAGCGAAGTTGGTATCGCGCCTGGTTTGGGACCAGGAGACCGTGCGTTCGAGCCGCACTACTCGGACCAAAACCCCTCTGAAATCGTTGATTTCAGAGGGGTTTTTCTTATTCTTTGTCTATTGCGGCGCAGGGGTTGAAGGTATAGTCAACCAGCTATTTAGTTCATAATGCGGGGGTATCCTCTCAGCTTCGGTGTGGATTGAATGTATCTGGACAATGAGGCTATATATTCTACCGGAGTTATTCCCCCACAAAAACACTTAGGCCAACAGAACAGCGCATTGTTGTACCAGAAAATACAGTACTTGGAACCGCAGATTTAGATTACAAAATTTCCGTTGACAATATAAATGTTTTCATTTATAATATAATCGTTAATTTTGAAGTGAGGTATTGATATGACTATTTCTGAACAAATTAAGGTTTTATGCGTACGTTCTAATATTAGCGTTGCTGAACTTGCCCGCAGAATTGGAACTTCGCCACAAGCATTTGGTGCTAAAATGAAACGGCAGAGCTTCACAGTGGAAGAATTAGAAATAATTGCAGAAGCTGTTGATGCTAAATTCTCTCGTTCTTTTGAATTATCATCCGGCGATACGGTTTGACCTCAAATGCAAAGGGAGAAAAGCATGAGAAATGTAACAATATTTAATCAATCTATTCCTCAGATAAGCTATATTGCGCGAACCTGTACACAAGGGGAAGAATTTGACATGGTGAATTTCTATATTGAACACCTTGTCCAAAAATATTCCAAAGCTAAAAATAGGGATGCGGCAATTTTTATTGAGCCACAGATGGATACTGGATATCCTGATATTGTTGTTGTCGAATATTACGCATCAACATTGCCCAAACCAAATGCAGTACGGAAAAAAATAACTACTACTGATTTGAAAATTCTTTACTATATACATTGCAAGAAGCACCTCACGTTACAAGAGCTCAGTAAAAAATTGGCCTATACACCCGAAGAAGTGCGTAGAGTCGTTCATCGACTTGCTAATGCTGGTCTTATCTATCTATCTAAAAATGGTACATCAGTTAGAAATAAAGCCTTATCAAAGTACTGTCCTATCAAGCGAATTATAGCAATAGAAGCTAAACTTGATAAATGGAACGAAGTAATTGCACAAGCTGAGCATAATATTTGGTTTTCAACCGATTCCTATGTTTTGCTTAACAGAGAAAAATGTAATACCACAGTACTCGATAGGTGCAAGGCCAAAGGAATTGGAGTAATCCTTGTAAACGGAAGTACACGAACCGTTTTGAAAAGTGCCACACGGCACTTCCCTGTTTCTTATGCATCCTTGCAATTCAACGAATGGTTATGTAGATATGCCTATCTTCAGGAGGATTAAAAATGACAGTTTCTGAACTGAAAAAAGGTTTTGTCTCTATTGAAAGAGTTAAAAAAGGCGGGCAAAAAATTGTGTATAAAGCAACCCGCCCTGACACCAGTATCGTTGCTCTGAAAGTAATCAACAATGCAACTGATCCACGAGTACTTCAAGAAATCGAGGTTGTACAGAAACTTCCAATTAAGAACATCCCTCAAATTTTAGAACACGGTGTTGTACACGATGAACTCATCGATGAAGATGTCTTGTACATTGTGGAAGAATTTGTAGAAGGTGTTTCTATGCGAGACTATTTGAGTGCGGGAAAGAAAATGAATTTGGCTTATGCACATAAACTCCTCAAAGCACTCTTAGAAATTGAAGTTCAATTGGAAGAGAATCGTATACTTCATAGAGATATCAATCCCAATAATATCATCCTGGGGCAGGATGGCGAAATATATTTAATTGATTTTGGTCTTGCAAAAAACTTGAATGGGAGTTCGTTGACTGTAACAGCGGCAGCTCACGGACCGTTTACTCCAGGCTATGCACCACATGAACAGTTTTCCAATATGAAACTGGCCCAAGATGTTCGAACGGATTTGTTTCAAATCGGCATTACTATTTATGAGGGTTGTAACGGTAAAAATCCTTTTGTTAAGCCGAACGAAACACCTTTTCAAATTATGTCACGAACCATGACAATGGTTCCACCATCATTAGTTTTAGCCGGGGATACTCAAGGAATGTTTGCACAGTTTGTGAATATGCTGATGGCCAAAAATCAATCACAACGTCCCGACACAGCCAAAGACGCTATGAGATATTTAAGTGCTATTACACCCACTTTAAAATTGGAGGAATAACATGGAACTGTATTTGCAAATGGGACATGGAATGCAGTCAATGGCAGAAGAGCTTATCGGCCTTTGGGGTGGAGGGAATGTTATAATAAGTCCTGTAAACATCACCCAAGATCGCGTAGTGGGATTTTCAAAAAAAATAACTTCTATTGGTGGAAATATTTTATTTGATCCACAAATGTTTTATCCTAAAGAGGGGCATGTGAAGCTCCGTGCATATGACTACTGGCCACAGGAGGACGTTTCTATTTCGACTGAAAATGCGACCGAAGAAATAAACCGGGAATTACTACGACTTAATAAAGAAATAGGAAGTTCTGCTATTATCCTGCCTGGTTTAGAAATGAAAGAAGATGCACTGACGTATGGTTTAGAATTAATGAACCGATCTGCAGCATACTTTTCAAGCAAGTCGGATCTGCCGCTATTTGCAACACTTTGCCTCTATCCAGAAACAATACGGAACACATCAGTTATAGAGGTCCTTGTAGAGAAATTGCGTACTATCCCTGTAACAGGGTTTTACATTATTCCACACCCGTCTAACAATGAATATATTGTTTCCGATCCCTTATGGATGATAGGAATGTTAAAATTGCTTAGTTGCCTGAAGTTGTTCGGAAAAAAAACTATCGTTGGCTACACAAGTCACCAAGGACTGGTCTATGCATTAGCTAATGTCGACGGAATAGCATCTGGGACGTATATGAATACGCGGTCATTCGTTCCCGCAAAATTCAAATCTCCAAAGGATGATGACATTAAGCATAAAAGCACATGGTTCTATCTCCCAACAGCATTATGTGAATATAAAGCAGCATTATTAGATGTTGCAATGCAAAGAGGATATCTCGATTCCTTTAAGCCACAAGGCGTTTTTTCTAACGAATACTCTGCAATGCTATTTAGCGGAGCACAACCAACCAGTACAAACTATAAAGAAACAAACTCATTTAAGCATTATCTATATTGTTTGAAGTTGCAATGCGATTTACTGACTAAGCAAACGTACAAGGACACATACGACACATATGAATTTATGTTGAATAATGCAGAAAATCAAATTGCAGAATTCAAAAAGCGCGGTATCAGTGGGCAGAATAGAGATTTTGCTCCAGCAATTGAAGCAAATCGAGTTGCCATGTGTGCCAACGATGAGGACTATGGGCTGAAATTGCAGTTTGACTGGAGAAGATAAGCACCCGCTTCGATTTGGGGACTGATAATCAATACAACAAAATCACCGATATGGGTGCCGTTTTCGATACCCATATCGGTGATTATTTTATGTTTGATCTACGGATCTTCCATACTTTCTCTCATTTCTTGTCTTCGAAAGAATGAAGAGAAGTTCCTACCCGTCCTCTCTACTTCGTGATGCCTGCAATTTCAACAACCATCTCGGTATTTGTAAGCATTTGAACATTTACTTTTTAGGTGACTGCTGATTATCTTCAAGCAACACATTAATATTCATTGGAGGTATCATTATTGGCTGAATTCCAGGTTGTGTAGTAAGCAGGGACACTTGGCTTCTAATATACGGAAACATAATTGCAACGGTATTCGTTTTGACAAGTTGGTCATAAATGTTTTCTTCAATGTCGACTTGCTCGACCTTAAATAAGCCTATCGTCTGTAAATTCAGAATAATTCCAGCTTCCTTGTTGCGAATAGACGTGTCAATAGTCACTCGAATTTTAGAGTGATCTTTGCTGTTTACTGAATACTCGATTCTAAAAGAGGAGTTATATTCCGTACTGTTCTTTCCTCGTTCTTGGGAAAAATCGAATTTTGAAAAAAACAAGTCGAGCATCTGAAGCTTGCATTCTGTTTGATTCATATCCACTACCTCTTCAGATTATAGCTGCAACAGGAAATCTTAACAGCGTCGATTTATTGGAGGAGGTAGTCACAACTGCTGAGCCAATAGAAGTATACTCTTCGACAGCTGGTTTTCCTTCTACATCAACCTTGACACTATATAATTGCCCAATTAGTTCTGGGTTATCATGTAACAGTTTTAATAATACTGCACTACTCCCACCAATGTTATTTTTTCCTTGTTCCCATTTTTCAATGGTCTTCTTGGTCACACCAAGTATATTAGCCAATGCGCTCTGAGTCAATCCATGCTCTTTTCGGAATGCTTTTACAAAAGCTCGATCTACATTAACATCAGCAAATGTAATTTCAAGTCTTTTAGACTCCAATAACTTATTAATATCAATCATAATAAAACACCTTTCACGCATTACCTAATCCTAAATAATAGTCTTAAATAAACTAAAAGCAATCATTTAATCTGCTTTTGAGCCTCCAGTGATGCAACATATTCATCGACAAGGCTCCTAAGGGTATTTTGGTCCTTTCGAGAAATGTTGTCAGATTCTCCGTGACCATGCCTATATAAATGTAGTAGAAACACAGCATTGTTAACGTAGTCAACTAAAACTATGCATCTATATCCATTAGACTTTCCTGCATCACGGGCTACATCCAACACCCTGATTTTTGCATAGGCCGCCTTCCGGTTTATCGCCCAATATAGGGCAGTTGTCGCCGGAGGGCGATTGATACCATTGCGTACTTCGTTGCCGATTTCCTCCGCAATACGGTCAAGCTCTGTCCTGTCTATCGTTTTAATATCTCTTTTTAAGTTATACGGAGATAAACTATAAAGTGGCTCAAGATCCTCGGGGTTATAGTATACGCTAAATTTGCTCATTCATATTCTCCACCCCTTTTGTATTGCCCTATTTAATAGGGCAATACAATGATAACATAGGAAATTTAATTTGTAAATATTTTTTTTGAACTCCGATAGTAGTATGTAACATTTTCCACGAGAACTACCGACATGGGTACCAATGAATTGACACCCATGTCGGAGATGAGTTTACTTTCCGCCCCGCTTGCCCTTCTTCTCCTCGGGCGGTCGCCCATCGTCCTCGCCCAGATTCTTCAGCCGCTGCGCCTCTGCAATCTCGGCCTTCATCTCCTCAATCAGCACCTTCAGTTTTTCCTCGCACTCCTCGCGGGTGTGTGCGTAGACATTGCGGGCGTGCTTTTTGCCGTCGGGCCATTTGGGAGAATAGCGGCCCTCGAAGAGATGGTCGTTGATCTCGGTGACGCAGCCGGTGCCGGACTTGCGCTTGCGGCCTACATAGGGCTTGAAGTCGGTCATTCTCGGCTTTTCCGCCTGGGCCGGGGCAGTTTCCTGCCCCGGCTGTGAAGTGTCATCCTGCGGTGCTGCCTTGCCGATACAGCGGTCAATGTTGGCGGCAGCTGTGAGCCGCATATCGTCGGTGATGTGGGTGTAGATATCCAGCGTGGTGGCCGCCGACACATGGCCCAGCATGGCAGAGAGCGTTTTCACATCCATACCGTTTTCCAGCGCCAGCGTTGCGAAAGTATGGCGAAGGTCGTGGAACCTCACATGCTTACAGCCTGCGTGTTCTAAGATGAGCTGCAGTCTGCGGCGTACCACGCCGGGTGTGATGGGACAGTCCTCCTTCACCGGAGAGGGGAACATCCAGCGGGAATCCACCGTCTTTTTGTACTCCCGCAGCACCGCCACCACAGCGGGCGGCAGGACGATCTTGCGGACGGAGTTCTTCGTCTTGGGCGTGCTGATCTGGAGCTGGCCGCGCACATCGTAGACCTGCTTGTTCACATTCAGCACGCCAGTTTTGAAGTTCAGGTCATCCCACTGCAACGCCATGAGTTCACCCCGACGCAAACCGGTGGCTAAGTCCAGAAGGAAGACTTCGTAGTAGCCCTCGAACTTCGCCTGGATAAGAAACCGCTGCAGTTCCTCCCTCGTCAGCACCTGCATCTCCCGCGCCTTTTTCGGCGGCAGCTTGCAGCCGATGGCCGGGTTCACACGAATCAGTCCATCCTGTACCGCCTTTTCCAACGCGGAGCGGCAGGTGGCGTGACACATGCGCACCATACGGTCAGACAGCCCTTCGCCGTACTTGTCGGTGAAGCGCTTCCGTCCGCTTTTCTTAAGTCGGCCATAGAACTGCTGCAGGTCATTTTGCGTCAACTTATTCAGCGGGATGTCACCGATTTCCGGGATAATGTGCAGACGGATGCGGCTCTCATAAGTCTCCTGCGTGGTGGGGCGGATCTTGGGCTTGGAGTGATTCTCGTACCAGTATGTCAGCCAGTCCCCGAAGGGCATCTCGGACCGCACCTTCTCCGGCTTCAGCCCGCCACACTCATCCTTGAGCTTTTGGAGCTTCTCGACGCACTCCTTCTTGGTTTTGGCGAGGACATTTTTCGTTTTGGGATAACCGTTGTCATCGTAGCCAATGACGATGCGTCCTTCCCACCGACCGTCCTTGCGTTGCCTTACGGTTCCGTCTCCGGCTTTTCGCTTTCTTGCCACGGTTTCAACTCCTTTCCGAAGATATCTTCCATGAAGCCGCCCACGATACCGCAGGCCTGCTTCTGCATATCCGATGTGACATGGGTGTAGGTGTCCAGCGTGAAGGACGCATTGGTATGGCCCAAGATGCCGGACAAAGTTTTGGCGTCCACGCCGCTGGTGAGGGCATGGGTGGCGAAGGTGTGACGCAGGTCGTGGAAGCGGATGCTGGGCAGCTCCGCCCGTTGGAGCAGCGTCTTCATGTGGCGATACGCCGCGTTGGGATCAACAGGGTCTTCCGGCTTCACCGGGTCTGGGAAGATCCATTGACTGATGGCGTCCGCTTTTCGCCGCCGCAAGATTTCAGTCACGCTGTGCGGCAGGATAATGGTGCGCATACCTTGATTGGTCTTTGTCTCGCCGACGGTGTACTCGCCCTTCCGCTGGCTGTGGAGGGTGCGGCACACCTTCAGCATCCCGGCATCCCCGTCGAAGTCACTCCATTGCAGACCGCAGATCTCACCGCGGCGCAGGCCGGTCATCAATTCCGTCTGGAAGAAGTCACGCCACACCTCGTCCTGCTCCACCACTGCGAGGAAGGCATCCAGCTCCGCACGGGTGAGGATGCGCTTGGGCCTGTAGTTGGGTTTGGGAGCCGTTGTCCCCTCGGTGGGGTTCCTGGGAATGACATGTGCCTGCACCGCGTCCTTCAGCGCAGCGTGGAGGGTGGTATGGATGTGGCGCACCATGGAGTCAGAGAGCTGGTGATCCATCTCGGGATGCTCGTGGATGCGCCCCTCCGTTTTCAGGCGGCGGTACATCCGCTGGATGTCCTGCTGAGAGATGAGGGAAATTTGCTTGTCGCCCAGCTGCGGCTTGATGTAGTATTCGATGTAGCAGCGATAGCTTTTAAGGGTGCCGGGGCGCACCGTACCCGCCTTGTACTCCGTGAGCCAGCGGTCCAGCCACTCGCCCAGCGTCATGCGGCTGTCCTCGGTCAGCTCCACATCACGATAGCACTCGATGTTCTGGTGGAGTTTGTCCAGCAGCGCCTTTTGCGTCTTGGCGTAGACGTGACGGAACAGTGGTTCGCCGTTTTCCTTGTGGCCGATGACGATGCGGCCTTCCCAGCGTCCGTCCTCCCGCCTGCGCACCATGCCGTCACCGGCCGGTCTTCGTTTTGCCATGTATTTCACTTCCTTTGGATTCATTTTCTTTT
>ERZ1026848.587-NODE-587-length-20209-cov-9.447752_pt1 | contig 20209 bp, 21 predicted proteins | sample MGYA00380154_ERZ1026848 | MGnify/ENA primary metagenome ERZ1026848 (study PRJEB33269, sample SAMEA4719790) | human gut metagenome | biome: human-associated habitat; feature: organic feature; material: feces | place: Cameroon | collected 2013-10 ...
GCCCCCTTGCCTAAAGGGCCCTGGCACGGCAAAGCCGTGACTGGGGGATTCTCCCCCCGTACCGCACCCCTTGTAACGCCCCGTCCTGTGATTGCCCCGTCCGAAAAAATTCCCACGCCGGAAATTGAATCCGGCGTGGGAATTTTTTATTCTTCTATCTGCTTCTTTCGCCCGTCCAAAACGCTTTGCAGGCTGATGCCGTCCAGATACTCGTTCACCACCTGCTCCAAACCCGCCCAAATGGGCAGGGTGTCGCATTCATGGCAGCGGGGGCAGGCGTTGGGGGAGTGCTCCAGGCAGGCCACCGGCGACAGTCCCCCTTCGGCGGCCCGGAGAATTTCCCCCACCGTGTAGTCCGCCGGGTCCTTAGCCAGGCGATAGCCCCCCTGAAAGCCCCGGGAGGTCTGCAGCAGGCCCGCCCGATTCAGCACCGGGATGATCTGCTCCAGGTACTTTTTGGAAATGTCCTGCCGGGCGGCAATGTCCTTCAGGGCCACTACGCCGCTTCCCTGGTTTTCCGCCAGGTCCAGCATCATCCGCAGGGCGTACCGACCCCGGGTGGAAATTTTCATGCCTTACACCCCTCCCTCTTCACAGGGTCATAATACCACAATTTTATCCCTTTCACAAGGGGTCTCACACCATCCGGCAGCCCTCGCAGCTCTCGCAGTCGGGAAATTGGCTGTGGTCATAGGGGATGCCGCTGCGGTCGTAGTAATCCTTCACGGCGGACTTGATGGCCTCCTCCGCCAGCACGCTGCAGTGCAGCTTGTGGGCAGGCAGACCGCCCAGAGCATCCACCACATCCTTGTTGGTAATGGCCAGGGCCTCCTCCACGGTCTTGCCCTTGATCATCTCCGTTGCCATGGAGGAGGAGGCAATGGCGCTGCCGCAGCCAAAGGTCTCAAACTTCACATCCTTGATCACATCGTTTTCAATGTCCAGATACATTTTCATAATGTCGCCGCACTTGGCGTTGCCCACTTCGCCCACGCCGCTGGGGTCTTTGATCTCGCCCACATTCCGGGGATGCATGAAATGGTCCATTACAGTGTCGGTATACAGTGCCATGATAATTGCCTCCTTATTACAGCATGAACGGCTTCTTGCCGCTGACCAGGTCTTTCCACATGGGGCTCATATTGCGCAGGTACTCCACAGCCCTGGGGACCTCCCGCAAAATGATGTCCACTTCCTCCTCCGTGTTCCACTCGCACAGGCTCAGGCGCAGGGAGCCGTGGGCCACCTCGTGGGGGCGGCCAATGGCCAGCAGCACATGGCTGGGGTCCAGGGACCCGGAGGTGCAGGCGCTGCCGGAGCTGGCGCAAATGCCTTTGGCATCCAGCAGAAGCAGCAGGCTCTCCCCCTCAATGCCCTCAAAGCAGAAATTTACATTGCCGGGCAGACGGTGTACCGGGTCGCCGTTGAGGGCGGAATGGGGAATCTTGGACAGGCCCGCGATGAGCTTGTCCCGAAGGGCGGAGACCTTGACGGCGTTCTCGTCGATATGGTCGCAGGCCTCCTGCAGGGCCGCCGCCATGCCCACGATGGCCGGGAGATTTTCCGTGCCGGCCCGCTTGCCCCGCTCCTGGGCGCCGCCCTCGATGACATTCACCAGCGGGATACCCTTGCGGGCGTACAGCACGCCGGAGCCCTTGGGCCCGTGGAACTTGTGGCCGGAGAGGGAGAGCATGTCGATGTTCTGCGCCCGGACATCAATGTGCAGGTGTCCCGCCGCCTGCACGGCGTCCGTGTGGAACAGGACTCCCTTTTCCTTGCACACCGCGCCGATCTCCGGGATGGGCAGAATGGAGCCGATCTCGTTGTTGGCGTACATAATGGTCACCAGGGCGGTGTCGGGACGGATGGCCGCAGCCACCTGCTCCGGGGTAATGGTGCCGGTGGTGCCCACAGGCAGCAGCTCCACCTCAAAGCCCTCTTTTTCCAGCTTCTTCAGGGTGTGCAGCACGGCGTGATGCTCAAAGGCGGTGGAGAGGATGTGCTTCTTGCCCTTCAGGGCGCCAAACCGAGCGGCGGAGATAATGGCCTGGTTGTCGGCCTCGCTGCCGCCGGAGGTGAAGATGATCTCCTTGGGGTCGCAGCCCAGGCACCGGGCCACGGTCTCCCGGGCGCTCTGGAGCGCCTCGTTGGCTCGCTGGCCCACGGTGTGCAGGCTGGAGGGGTTGCCGTAGTTGCCCTGCAAGCAGGGGAGCATGGCGGCCACGGCGGTGTCGCTCATTCTTGTGGTGGCGGCGTTATCGGTATAAATGGTCATACGCTGGTCCTCCTGGTATGAAAAACTAAAGCCTACTTATTAGGTATGTTTACAATACCCCTAAAAGCATACTTTGTCAATAGGTTTTAGTAAAATATTTTGAATGCCTCTTGTATTTTTTCCGGCGCTGTGCTAACCTAAACATAATAATCATCGGAAAAGTTTCGGACCGCAAACCCTCCGGCAGAAAGGTCGAAACTTTTTCGCCGGAGGCAAGCATAATGAAAAGACGGAGTGTGCCTATATGGAAATTCAGAAATCCTCGGAGGACTATTTGGAAACCATGCTGATGATGCAGAAGAAGCACGGCTTCATCCGCTCCATCGATGTGGCGGAGCATTTGGGCGTCACCAAGCCCAGCGTCAGCTATGCCACCAAGCGCCTGCGGGAAAACGGCTACATCACCATGGATAAAACCGGCCTTATCACCTTAGAGCCCAGCGGCCTGGCCATTGCCCAGGAGATGCTGGACCGGCACCGGACCCTCACCGATTTCCTGGTCCGCCTGGGTGTAGACCGGGACACGGCGGAAACCGACGCCTGTAAGATCGAGCACGACATCAGCCCCCAGACCTTTGCGGCCATCTGCCGCCACGCCCAGGCGCATAAGGACTGAATCAGCCCCTAAACCAAAGGACCGACCCCGGAAATGGGGCCGGTCCTTTTATTATATGGTGTTATTCTGTTTCGGGAGGCACGGGCTTCTCGTCATCCTCCGTAGGCCGGGAGCGGACAAAGTCCTGCACCAGCACATAGACCACCGAGCATATCGGCACGCCCAGGAGCATCCCCGCAATGCCGAAAGCACCGCCGCCGATGGTCACCGCCGCCAGGACCCACAGCCCCGGCAGGCCCACGGACTTGCCCACCACCCTGGGATAGATGAGGTTTCCCTCCACCTGCTGCAAAATCAGCAGGAAGATAAGGAAGGTCAGGGCCTTAATGGGGCTCACAAATACAATAAGGAACGCCCCGGTGGCCGCGCCGATCCACGCGCCGAAAATGGGGATAAGGGAGGTAAAGCAGATGATCACCGACACCGGCAGCGCATAGGGCAGGCGCAATATCAGCATACCCATGCAGCACAGGGTCCCCAGGATGAACGCCTCTGTCACCTGCCCCGTGACAAAGCTGGAAAAGGCGTTGTTGGTGATCTTCAAAATATGCATGGTGCGCTTTCCGGCCTTTTGGGGAATGGCCGCCAGCAGCAGGCGCTTACTCTGGGCCAGCAGCTTTTCCTTCTGGGCCAGCAGGTACACGGAGAATACCAGCGCCAGCAGGAAATTCACCAGCGCCCCCAGGATGGAGGTGGTGATGTCCAGGGTGGTGTTCACCACATTGTCGCCGTTGTTGGTGAGGAAGTCCTTCAGCACCTTGGTGGCGTTGTCGGCGTTCATAGACAGCTCCGGCAATGTGACGCCCCGCTCCGCCGCAAAGGCTATGACCCCGTTCCACCAGCTCTGAAGCTGATCCACATAGACGGGCACATTGGCCACCAGCGTGGCCCCGGCCTCCTCCAGACGGGGGATGAGAATGAAGATAATGGCGAAGATGATGCCCAAAAACAGCAGCATGGTCAGCGTCAGGCAGATAGGGCGCTTCAGCTTTCCCCGCCAGATCTCCGGTGCCTTGGCCAAGGCCTTGTCCCACAGCCGCTCCACCACCTTCAGCAGCAGGTTTACCACATAGGCGACGCAGATGCCCAGCAGCAGCGGCGCCAGCAAGGAGAAGAAGCTGTCCACCACTGCGCTCAGGGCCGAGAGATTATTCAGCCCCCAGTACAGCAGGATGGCGCAGAGCACCAGCAGTAAAATGCACTTAAAATTCCTCTTATTCAGCTCCAAACGGAACCCACCCTTCTCCGAAATTGCACCGAAATGCACCTAATTACACCTATTATACCATAGCATCTGTGAAGATTCTATGTAGAAAAAGGAAATTTTCCGTGCCGATCCCATAAAAAACGCGGCGCCCCCGGAGGCCGAAGCCGCCGGGAGCGCCGCTATAGGGGAAAGGGGGAGAGCAAATGAAAACGGATTACGAAACAGTCGCCTGCGCGCTTCATCTCCGGCAGATACTACTTCTCCATCTATATTATATTCCATATTATGGGAAATAACAATGTTCCTTTTCTCCCGTATGAAGAGAGGGTATTTGCGCCTGCAGGCGGCCTCAGTCGCTGAACAGGGTGTCCAGGACCTGCTCCCGGGTAATGCCGCCAAAGAGGTCCGCCACCGGATAGCGCTCCAGCACCCGGCAGACCTCCTCCCGGCGGAAGGGCGTACCCAGCAGGGCCTTTGTCAGCGGCTCCAGGCTGCTGACAGACAGGAAATCCCCGTGGAAGATCACATCCGTAATAAGGCCCCGGGACACGGACACGCCCACCTCCAGGCAGCCGCCGTCCCAGTAGCGCTTGGCGGTCATATCGAACCGGGGGGAGCGGCCATAGTTCCACTCCCAGGTATCGTATTTCTCCGCCTTCAGCGCATCCACCTGGGCCAACTCCTGGGCTGTCAGGGCGTCGAACACCATGCCGCTGCCGGCCAGAGTTTCCTTCAGATAGGCCCAGAAGGCGGGCATATCCATATCCTGCTTCAAAAAGCTGCGGATATTGCCGATACGGCTGCGGACGGACTTGGTGCTCTTGGAGCGGAACTTCTCCGGGTCCACCTGCAGGGCCCCGGCCACCATGTCCGCATTGGCGTCAAAGAGCAGGGTGCCGTGGTGGAGGATACGGTCTCCCCACAGCCGCTGGGCCGTGCCGGAGACCTTGCGCCCCTCCACCAAAATATCGTTGCGGCCGGAGGCCTCCGCCTGCAGGCCCAAGCCCTGCAGTGCCTCCACCACCGGCTGCGTAAACCGGGCCATGCTTAAGGCGGCCCTGTCTCCGGCGTCGGTGATGAAGGAATAATTCAGATTCCCCAGGTCATGGTAAACCGCGCCGCCGCCGGTGCTGCGGCGCACCACATGAATGTGATGGGCCTCCACGAAGGGGCGGTTGATCTCCGCCTCGGTATTCTGGTTCTGCCCCACCACGATGGTGTTGTCGTTCTGCCAGAGCAGAAGATAGTCGCCCCGGGTGCGGTGGGTCAGCACATATTCCTCAAAGGCAAGATTATAATACGGGTCCCGGGAGCCCGTTTCCAAATAGTGTACGGCGTGCTGCATACGGTGTCCTCCTGTCGGTGAAAAAATCCCTCCGAGAGTGAGAGAGGAGAGCTCTCGGAGGGATAGGATAAAGTGAACTCAGTTTTTGGTGTGAATGGCGCGCTTTTCGGCGTTCAGAGCCGCCTCGCGCATGGTCTCCGTGACGGTGGGGTGGGAGTGGATGGTGTCGACGATCTCATCCAGGGTCATCTCGCCCTCAATGGCCAAAGCGCCCTCAGCGATGAGGTCGGTGGCCCGGGGCCCGATGATGTGCATACCCAAAATCTCGCCGTACTCGGCCCCGGCGATGATCTTCACCAGGCCCTCGCCGCCGTTGAGGATCAGGGCCTTGCCGTTGGCGCTCATGGGGAACTTGCCCACCTTATAGGCAATACCCTGGGCCTTGCACTGCTCCTCGGTCAGACCCACGGAGGCCGCCTCCGGCTCCATGTACACGCAGGTGGGGTTGGTCTTTTCGCAGTAATGGGCCTCCAGGCCGCAGATATTCTCCGAGGCTACCTCGCCCATGGCGGAGGCGGTGTGGGCCAGCTGTGCATGGCCGAACACGCAGTCGCCGATGGCGTACACGCCGGGTACATTGGTCTCCATCTTGTCGTTGACCAGGATGCGGCCCTTGTCGTTGTCGATCTTTCCGGCGGCCAGGTCCAGCCCGGCGGTATTGGCCTTGCGGCCGATGGCCACCAGCACCTTCTCCGCCTCAAAGCTGACGGTCTTGCCGCTCTTATCCTTGCAGACCACCTTGGCGCCCACAGGGCTGCTCTCCACGGACTGCACAGGGCACTCCAGATGGAAGTCCATGCCCATCTTCTTCATGTGGGCCACGCCGATCTTGGTCAGGTCGCCGTCCAGCATGGGCAGCATATGGTCCATAGCCTCCACCACAGTGATCTTGGTGCCGAAGGCGGCATAGGCACAGGCCAGCTCCAGACCGATGACGCCGCCGCCGATGACCACCATGGTCTGGGGCAGCTTCTCCAGGGACAGAGCGCCGGTGGAGTCGATGCAGTTGGGATTTTCCTTCAGGCCGGGAATGGGAGGCTGAGCATTGACGGAGCCGGTAGCCACGATAATGGCATCGGCGGTCATGGTCTCCTTGCTGCCGTCGGCCTTGGTGACCTCCATCTGCTTCTCGCCGGTGAACTTGGCGGTGCCGTCCACCTTCTTGACCTTGTTCATCTTCAGCAGGCCGGCCACACCGCTGGTGAGCTGCTTGCTGATGGCGTTCTTATGGGCGATGACCTGGGGGAAGTTGACCTTTACGCCCTCCACCTCCACGCCGATGTCCTTGCCCTGGGTCTTGATCTGCTCCACCAGCTCGGCGGAATGCAGCAGGCACTTGGTGGGAATGCAGCCCACATTCAGGCAGGTGCCGCCCAGGTACTGCTTCTCCACGACGGTGACCTCCGCACCCAGCTGCGCGGCGCGGATGGCAGCCACATAGCCGCCGGGGCCGCCGCCGATGACGATGACGGACTTTTTACCGCCGACAGGGGCAGCGGCAGGCGCCGCCGGAGCCTGGGGCACAGCCGCCGCCACAGCGGCAGGCACTGCGCCGGGCACAGCCTCGCCGGCCTGACCGATCCAGGCCAGGGTACCCTTAACGGGAATGTCGTCGCCCTCCTGAGCCACCAGCTTCAGCACAACGCCGTCCTGCTCGCTGGTCAGCTCGTTGGTCAGCTTGTCGGTGGTGATCTCCGCCACCACCTCGCCGGCCTTTACGGTATCGCCCTCGTGCTTGAGCCACTTGGAAAGAGTGCCCTCCTCCATGGTCAGACCCAGCTGGGGCATTTTCAGTTCATAAGCCATTTTTCTAATCCTCCCCGCTTACAGGATGATGCTCATGGGCTTCTCCAGCAGATCCCGGAGAGCCATCACGAACTTGGCGGCCACGGCGCCGTCGATGAGGCGGTGGTCATAGGTAAAGGACAGGCGCATGACCTGGTGCTTGGAGATGTTGCCCTCGTCGTCCATCACCAGCTCGTCCTCCACGGCGCACACGCCCAGAATGGCGGCATCGGGCTGGTTGACGATGGGGGTGAAGGTCTCAATGCCGAACATACCCAGGTTAGAGACGGAGAAGGTGGAGCCTTTGTACTCGTCCGGGGTCAGCTTGTTGCCCTTGGCCCGGGAGGCCAGATCCTTGGCGGCGGCGGAGAGGGCGTCCAGACCCATGCGGTCGGCGTCGCGGATCACGGGAACGATCAGGCCCGCGTCCAGTGCCACTGCCATGCCCAGGTTTACATGGGCCCGCTGGATAACCTGGTCGCCGTCCAGGCTCACCAGCACCTCCGGGTGCTGACGCAGGCACTTGGCCGTGGCCTTGAGGATCAGATCGTTGACGGAATACTTGTTGCCCGTCTCGGCCAGGAGCATCTTGCGGAACTTCATCAGCTCCGTAACATCCACCTTGGTGTTCTGGGTAACAGGGGGGATCTCCGTGTGGGACTGCAGCATACGCTGGGCCACCACCTTGCGCATACCCGCCAGCTTGGAGACGGTGTCGCCCTCCATCAGCTCCAGCCCGGTCTTGCTCACGGGCTTGGCGGCGGGGGCGGGCTCGGCAGCCACAGGGGCCGCGGCCTTGGGTGCCTTAGCGGCAGCCAGCACATCCTGCTGGCGGATACGGCCGCTGGGGCCGCTGCCTACAATACCGCTGACATCCACGCCCAGCTTGGCCGCCGTCTTGCGGGCCAGGGGGGAGATGCGGATGCGGGCGCCGCCTGCGGCCACGGGAGCGGGCACAGGGGCAGCGGTAACGGGTGCGGCGGGAGCAGCCGGGGCGGCAGGAGCAGCGGCAGCGGCGGCAGGGGCATCGCCTACGGCCTCGCCGGGCTGGCCCACATAGCACAGCAGGCCCTTCACGGGTATATCCTCGCCCTCCTGGGCTACGATCTTCAGCAAAACGCCGTCATGCTCGCTGGTGACCTCATTGGTCAGCTTGTCGGTGGTGATCTCCAGCAGCACATCGCCGGTCTTTACGGCATCGCCCTCATGCTTGATCCACTGAGAGACGGTGCCCTCCTCCATGGTCAGGCCCAACTGGGGCATACATACTTCAAAAGCCATAGTTCTCCCTCCTTACTTGTTCAGCACACGCTTCACCGCGGCCACGATGTCCTCCGGATGGGGGAAGTTCTTGTCCTCCAGCACGGGGCTGAAGGGGGAGCAGATGTTCAGGCCGCATACACGCTCCACCGGGGCGTCCAGCTCGTCGAACAGCTCCTCGCCGATCTGAGCGGAAAGCTCACCGGCGAAGCTGCCGCGCTTGACCTCCTCGGAGACGATGATGGCGTTGTGGGTCTTGGAAATGGTCTTTACAATGGCGTCCCAATCCAGGGGCACCAGGGTGCGCAGGTCCAGCACCTCGGCCTCAATGCCCTGCTCGGCCAGCTTGGCGGCCGCCTCCAGGGAGAAGTTTACCTCGCGGCTCCAGGTGATGATGGAAATATCCTTGCCCTCCCGCTTCACAGCGGCCTGGCCCAGAGGAATGGTGTACTCCTCCTCGGGGATCTCCTCCTTCTTGGCGTACAGCAGCTTGTGCTCCAGGAAGATAACGGGGTCATCGTCCCGAATGGCGGTTTTCAGCAGGCCCTTGGCATCCGCGGCGGAGCAGGGAGCCACCACCTTCAGGCCGGGGAAGTGGCAGAAGAAGTTCTCCAGAGACTGGGAGTGCTGGCCGGCGTTGCGGCGTCCGGCGCCCATGGGAGCCCGCAGGACCATGGGGACATTGCACTGGCCGCCGGTCATGTAGCGGATCTTGGCCGCCTGGTTAAACAGGGGGTCGGCGCACTCGGTGGCGAAGTCGTCATACATCAGCTCCACCACGGGACGCAGGCCGCGCATAGCCGCGCCCACGGCCATACCTACGAAGCCCTCCTCGGAAATGGGGGTATCAATGACCCGGTTGGGGCCGAACTCCTCCAAAAAGCCCTTGGTAATGGCAAACACATTGCCCATAACGGCCATATCCTCGCCCATGATAAAGACATTTTTGTCCCGGAGCATCTCCTCGTGCAGGGCCTCACCGATGGCCTTGCTGACAGTAATCTTTTTCATCGTGCCACACACCTTTCATTGTCGCTCACATACATATCGTCCAGCACCGTGGCGGGATCGGGATACTCGGACTCGTCGGCAAACTTAACGGCCTCGGTCATCTCGGCATCCGCCGCTGCGGTGATCTCGTCCAGCTCCTCCTGGGTGGCGCCCAAAGCCAGCAAACGCTTGCCCAGCTTCATGATGCCGTCATTCTCCAGGGCGTGCTCCATGTACTCCTTGGGGCGGTACACGGCGGGGTCGCCGCAGTAATGGCCCTGATAGCGGTACACGGTGGCCTCCACCAGATAGGGGCCCTTGCCGCTGCGGGCGTGCTCCATGGCCTTCTGCATGGCCTCGTAAACCTCCGTGGGGTTGGTGCCGTCCACGATGGCATAGGGCACGCCGTAGGCCTCGGCACGGCTGGCCAGATGGGGGGTATTGGTGACCCGGTGGATCTCGGTGGACACACCGTAGCAGTTGTTTTCAATGAACCACACCATGGGAAGCTGCCATGCGGCGGCCATATTCAGGGACTCGTGGAAGCTGCCCTCGTTGGTGGCGCCGTCGCCGAAGCAGCCCACGGTCACCGCGCCGTCGCCCAGGATCTTGGAGGCCAGAGCGCTGCCGGCAGAGATGGGCTGGCCGCCGCCTACGATACCGTTGGCGCCCAGGTGGTTCATCTTCTCCATGTCCGCAATGTGCATGGAGCCGCCCTTGCCCTTGCAGTAGCCGGTCTTTTTGCCGAACAGCTCGGCCATAGCCAGCTTGGGGTCAGCGCCCCGGGCAATGGCGTGGCCGTGGCCACGGTGGGTGGAGGTAAAGTAGTCCTGGGGGCCGATAGCGGCGAAAGCGCCGGCCTCAGCAGCCTCCTGACCGATGCTCAGATGGATATTGCCTGCCAGCATACCCTTGGTGAAGCACTCAGCGGCCTTCTCCTCGAAGGTACGGATACGCACCATCGTGCGGTAGAACTCCAAAAGCTGCTCCTTACTGTACATTTCCTTAGTTTTCTTTTCAGCCAATGTTCTCACACCTTTCTTTAGCTGTCCCTTACGCCTGCTTGGGCGCGAACAGGGGCACTTCCAATTCGTCGTCAAATTTTCTTCCCATGACCAGTCCGCCGATCTCGGCGATGATCACATCCACGGTGAGCAGCACCTTGGTGCCCTCTACCAGGTGGCCGCCGTGGGCGTTGCCGTAGCGGTCGCTGAGGCTCATGTGTACATGGAGGTTCGTGACCCCCTGGTCATCATGGCAGATGATGCCGCTGCCGGCGGTCAGCTCAATGGGCCCCGTCAGGTGCAGCACCTCGCCGTAGCCGTAGCCGGCCTTCTTGTCCGGCAGCTCCACGGGATTGCAGTAGGCCACACCGTCCAGACTGCCGATGGCGCTGAGGATCACGCCGTTATTGATACCGGCCCGGCGGCAGGCCTCCGTGAGGCCCTGCAGCACATCCGTGCCGGGACGCAGCCGCACGGCGATGACCCGGGTCAGATTGCCCTGGGCCATTTCCAGAATGTCATTCATGGTTATTCACTCCCTATTCCGTTAAAGCTCGATTTGCTGCATCGGTTCCGTCAGCGGCAGGACCCGCAGCCCACTGTCCGCCGCCCCGCGCGGCATACGCCGCGCCATATCCTGCATATGCATCCCGTCGTCCTCCGGAAAGGGGACATGGTAGACGCACAGCGTATCCGTGTCAAAATGCCCGTGAAACAGGCGTGTATTATAATAAGCCTGGTAAAACAGGGGATTGAGAAACACCGCGTACAGGGGTGTGTCCGCCAGCCGGGAGAAGTCCTCATGGAGATAGTCACTGTCCGCCGTGAACAGCACCCGCCGCCCGTCAAAGGTCAGTAGGTAGCACACATGGGGGACGGCCCGGTACTCCTCTCCCAGGTGGGGCACCATAAACGCCTGCACCGAAATATCCGGCTCTATCTGTATGGCGGCCCGGTCCGTATCGCGGCACAGGGGCACACAGGGGATGCCCTCCTGCCGCAGCCACCGGCTGAGCTTCTGCACCGCCGGGGACTCGTCCTTGGGATAAAACAGGCCCTTCACCCTCCGGCGCTCCAAAAGCGCCCGGACCATCTCCGGGTCAAAGTGGTCGGGATGGTAGTGGGTGAACAGCAGGTAGTCCAGCCGCTCAAAGGGCGGCTCGGCCCCAAGCATGGCCTCCCGGCAGCCGGGGGGCAGGAGGCTGAAGGGATTGTCCTTCCTGCCGAACAGCCCGTCCAGGAGCAGAGCCGTGTCCCGGTAGCGGATCAGCACGCCGGCGTTGGCCAGCAGGGTTACGCGGATGGGATAGCGGTCCATAGGTTTATTTTTCTTCGCCCACGGTCACATCCATCTTGTCCTCGTAATACTTGACCATGGCGATCTGGTCCTCGTCGATATGGCCGTTGTCGTTCATCCAGTCCATGACCCGCAGCACCACATCGGTCATAGGCGTATCCACGCCCATGTGATGGGCAAAGTGCTTGGCATTGAGGATGTCCTTGCGGTGAACGGCTACCCGGGCGCCGGGCTCGAAGTCGCGCTTGATGAGCTTGGGCACCTTGTTTTCATACACGGGGCCGCCGGCGAAGCCGCCCCGGGTGGCCTCGAAGGTGGTCTGCAGGTCGATGCCCGCCTTGGCGGCGAAGGCATAGGCCTCGGCGATGACGACCATGTAGGCACCGGCCACCATGTTATTCACCAGCTTGGTGACGCTGCCGCTGCCGCTGCCGCCGGTGTAAACGGGATGGCCCATGCACTCCAGCAGGGGCTTTACGCTCTCAAACACTTCCTTGTCGCCGCCGGTCATAATGGCCAGGGTGCCGGCAATGGCCATGGGATTGCCGCCGCTGATGGGGGAATCCAGCAGGTACATACCCGCTTCCTTGACGGTTTTATACAGGTCCTGGATGATGTCGGGGGCGGTGGAGCTGAGGTCGATGATGATGTTGCCCCGCTTGCCGTAGTGTACGGCGTCCTCCACGGACTTGCGGATAATGGCGTGGGTGGGCAGGATCTGCATGATGATGTCACACTGCTTATAAATATCCGTCTGCTCCTTCACCGGCGTACCGCCTGCGGCGGCGAACTCGTCCAGGCGATTCTGGGCCACATCAAAGCCCAGCACCTCACAGCCGCTCTTTTTAACCAGATTTTTTGCCATAGGCAGTCCCATAACGCCCAGGCCCAGGAAACCGATCTTCATATACATACATCTCCTTATTGAAATACATATGGAAACTCAACAAACTCCTTATTTTTTCCCTCCGTACCTCCCGCCCCCGGAGGGGCGGGAAGCACATTGGAAACAGAAAAGGAGTGTATAGGGGGGCAATATTAAGTCCTTACTTCTTCAGCAGGGACGGCAGCCATGTGGTCAGCGGGTCCACATAGGTGATCAGCAGCAGCACCACGATGCTGATGAGCAGCAGGGGCATCAGTGCCTTCAGGGACTTACTGAGGCTGGTCTCACCGATCTGATTGCTCAGCAGCAGGCACAGGCCCACAGGAGGCGTGACCAGACCGATGCACAGGTTGAAGCTCATAACGATACCGAACATCAGGGGATTGATGCCGTACAGGGTCAGCAGAGGCATCAGAATGGGGGTCATCATAATGATGGCGGCATTGGCCTCCATGAGCATACCGATGATGAGGAACAGCAGGTTCAGCAGCAGCAGGATCAGCACCCGGCTCTCGGTGAGGCTGGAGAAGGTGTCCAGCAGCAGGGCCGGCAGGCCGGAGGTGACCACCACATAGCTGGAGGCCTTGGACAGGCCCACCATCACCATGATGGTGGCGGTGGAAACGGAGGCCTCCACAAAGGAGGAGGGCAGCTCGCTCCACTTGGTGTCCTTGTAGACGAACAGGCTCACGATCAGGGCGTACACCACGGCCACGGCAGCGGCCTCGGTGGCGGTGAAGATACCGCCGAAGATACCGCCCAGAATGATAATGGGCATCAGCAGGGCCCAGATGCTGCTCTTGAAGGTCTTGGCCACCTCCTTGGCGGGCATCTTCTCGTGGGCGGGGAGGTTATGGCGCTTTGCATATACCAGGGCGTAGCCCATGAGGCACACCACCAGCAGCAGGCCGGGGATCACGGAGCCGATAAACAGCTTGGACACCGACACATTGGTGATGGAGGCGTACACGATCAGGGTAATGGACGGGGGAATGATGGGGCCCAGAATGGACGAAATGGACGACACAGCCACGGCGAAGGGAGCGGGATAACCCTCCTTCTTCATGGCGGGAATGGTCAGGCCGCCGATGGCGGAGGCCGTGGCCACACCGGAGCCGGAGATGGCGCCGAACAGGCCCGAGGCCACCACCGTTACCAGGGCCAGGCTGCCCTTAATGCGCCCGATAAGGGCGTTGGCCACATCGATGAGCTTCCCCGTAATACTGCGGGACATAAGGTTGCCCGCCAGGATAAAGAAGGGAATGGCCAGCAGGGAGGAGGAGTTCATACCGGCAAAGAGCTTCTGGGGCAGCACCAGCATGGGCAGGTCCGCCATATTCAGAGCTATCAGGGTGCCGATGCCCAGGGAGATAAAGATGGGAATGCCCAGGAAGGACAGAAGCAGCAGCAGAATAAATACAAGCAGTCCTGCGTTCATACGGCGGTGCCTCCTTTCTTTTCGTCAGCCAGTTCCTGAATGTTCTTGAGAATGACCTCTATGGAGGTCAGCACCATCAGCGCCGTGCCGATGGGTACACAGGTATAGGGGATGGACATGGGCAGGCCCAGGCCGGCGGAGGTGTTAGGCGCGCCGCTGCGCACCAGCTCCAGGGAAAGGATGAACAGGTATACCAGGAACACCAGGCCCACCGTCGTAGCGCAGATGGTGAAGATCCGGCGCATATGGGGCTTCAGGGCGTTGAGCACAATGTCGATCTGCAGGTGGCTGTTGCGCCGCACGGCAATGGCCGCGGCCATCATCACATTGAAGATAAACAGGTAGCGCACCAGCTCCTCGCTCCAGGCCGGGGAATTGTGGAACACATACCGCATAACGACCTGGTAGAACATGATCAGCACCATGGCCGGCACGGACACGGTCAGAATGACCCTCTGGATCTTCTCCAGAATATCCAGAAATTTGGAATACGCTTTGATCACGACAATTCTCCTCCTTTCTTAGCCCTTAGCAGGATCCATGGCGGCGATGCGCTCCACCCAGTCGGCAAACGCAGGATAGTTGGTGGCGGCGAAGTCCTTGAAATGCTCGGCGAAGGCGGCGTTATCCACCTCGATGATGGTCTTGCCCTCGTCCTCCAGCTCCTGCCAGGCCACGGCATCCTTGTCCGCCTGCTGCTCACTGATGGCCCGGCCCGCAAACTCGGCGGCCTCCAGGGTGGCCTTCTGAATGTCGGCGGGCAGGCTCTCGAAGTACTTCTTGTCCATGATCACCACATTGCAGCCGTAGACATGGTTGGTCTTGATCCAGTAGTTGCACACCTCGTCAAAGGCGTAGTTCACGGAGTCCACCACGGGGTTTTCCTGGCCGTCCACGGTTTTCTGCTGCAGAGCGGTGTAAACCTCGTTCATGGGGATCGGGGTGGGGTTGGCTCCCGCCCACTGCCAGGTTTTCAGATACATCTCCAGGTTGGGGGCACGGAGCTTGAAGCCCTTGAAGTCGGCAACGGTTTTCAGCTCCTTGGTGGCGCACACCACACGGGGGCCGCGGTAGGACGCGCCCATGAGCTTGAAGCCGGCGTCATCGCCTACGGCGTCCTTGATCTCCTGACCCAGGTCGCTGTACCATACATTCATAAAGTGATCGTAGCTGCTGAACATATAAGGCATAGCCTCAATGTTGGCCAGGGGGGTAAAGGTAGCCAGCGTACCGATGGACTCGCACATCACATCAGCCACACCTGCGTACATGCCCTCCAGCACCTCTGCCGTGGTGCCCAGCTGGGCGCCGCCGTACAGGTCTACCTGCACCCGGCCGTCGGTCAGCTCCTTGATCTTCTGGGCAAAGAGAACGCCTGTGTCATAGGCATTGTCGCCCTCGGTGGAGTTCAGCGCCATTTTCCAGCGGTATTCCACCTCGTCGTCGTTTGCGGTGTTTGCGCAGCCCGATAACAGGCCCGCCAGCATCAAGCCCGCCAGCACCGCTGCCATCAGCTTTTTCATACGATTCCTCCTAACTCTCAAAGTTTCTCAAATTCGCTCTCAAAAAGATGGTAATTTGGTCATACCATCTAACCACGATACCAAAATACCACCTTTTTCGACCCTCGTCAATCCGCAATTAAAGCCGAATTTTGCGGATGGGAATTGTCTATTGTGTATAAAAAATTTCCAATAAATTTACTAAAGCGAAAAAAGAGGGGATATATCCCTTTTCACAGGGTATATCCTCCTCTTTTTCTTGTCGGGAAATTAATTTCTCAGGCTTCCTCCGGCACAGGGGCCTCCTCCTCGCCGCTGTCCCGGGCGGGATAGCACAGGGCGTATCGGGAAACGACGTTCAGGTGCCGGATCATCGCCTCCTGGGCCTCTGCCGCATTTCGGTTCTTTACGGCCATGTAGATCTCGTGGTGGGTCTGCTGGGTCAGCTCCTTGTAGCTGGGCAGGTCCCAAAACCGCATCCGCACATCGGCGATGAGATTATTCACCAGGTGAATGGTGGAGGCCAGCATGGCGTTGTGGCTGGCCACGGCCAGGGCATCGTGAAACTCCACATCGTGCATATAGTTGGCGGGGTCCTCGTCCAGGTTACGGATGGCCTCGTCCAGGGCGGCCATGTCCTCCTCCGTGGCGCGCTCGCAGGCCAGGCCCACGATGCCCACCTCGATGACCCGGCGGAACTCGTTGAAGGGCTCCGTTCCGCCCATCTCATTGGAGCACTCGATCCAGGTGCGGGCCTTCTGAATATAGTCCGCGTCCCGCAGCAGCACCTTACGGTTGCCCCGGCTGTCGATGGCGCCTAAAAACTCCAGAATAGCCAGGCATTCCCGCAGAGAGCCGCGGCCCACGCCCAGCATCTCCGCCAGGTCCCGCTCCGAGGGCATATCCTCGCCCACCCGGATGTGGCCGTCCTCAATGGCCTTGACCAGGGCCTGCATGATCAGCTCCGGTACCCGCGGCGCGTTATTCTGCTGTATTTTCTCAATGTGCATGGCCGTTCCTTACCCTTTCTGTTTTGCCATAACGGGGCAACATTCTTCTTATCTGCCTATTCTACACGGAATTTTTACATAAATCAATGGTATGACCAAAAATTTTTACGCCTCCGACCCATCTTTTTCTTCCAAAAGCTATTAATATATGTAATGTATAGGGTGCTTTGCATCTATACTGCTTTTGCCGGGCCCGGGGAAAATGCTATTTTTGAAGCTTCCGGAGGCATTTGACCAAAACCGAGAAAAGCGTACTTCGGCAAAATGACGAAAAGCCCCGGAACCCATGAGATTCCGGGGCTTTTGACGATGGTGCGCGGTACAGGACTTGAACCTGTGACCCCATGCACGTCAAGCATGTGCTCTACCAGCTGAGCTAACCGCGCAAGAACGAATATTATAATACCGTGTTCCCGGCCGTTTGTCAATAGTTTTCTTGCCTGGATGGCATATTTTTTCATTTTTCCCCCCCTTGCCCTCCGCAGAGGGCCTTGCGGTTAGGGAGGATGCGGATGTCCCTGTTGCGGCGGGACAGGATCATCGTCCCCTACGAAATTCTATCGAAAAACACTCCGTAGGGGCCGATGCCTACATCGGCCCGCCCGGGCTTATACCGCACCTCTTGTTAACGGTGTCATTGCGAAGCCGGCGCGTACGCCGGCTGTGGCAATCCGTTCTCCTTTGGATTTGCACAGGGGTATTACGGATTCCCACGACCAGTCTGCGGACTGGTCTCGGAATGACAGGTTTATTACAGGGGGTGCGGTGAATGACCGGCGATGGTATGCCCTCAGTCGGCCCTGCGGTGGTAAAATTTTCTGCCCCGTTTCATTTGTATACCGGCCTATATTTTCCGCCAATCTCACCAACACCGCCCGGGGAGCATCCGGAAAAATTTATGCGTTTGTCTGATTTTCCCCGGAGTGACATTTTTTCCTCTTGCAGAGAAAAATTTTTTGTGTTATGCTCCGTTTAGCATCCGGAAAGGAAGCTGTGGTTATGACCAACGCAATGTGCGCCTCCCTCATGCATACCACTTCTGCGCAGGCCCCCTGCGCCGCTTCCTCCTGCGCGGATATGCACGCCATTCTGGGCATTATTATTCTGGACGCCAGCCTGCTGCTGGGGTCCGTTTTTGTATTGCTTTCCTCCGTGACCCGGACGGTGCGTTCCCTTCCTTCTTTGCAGGCGTGTTGACACGCCCACCTATTGCAGAAGCTCGAGGCCTCGCCCATCCGGCGGGGCCTCTTTATTTATAGATGTTTCCCTTCTGCTATGCCCGGCCAGCACAGAAGGGGGACCCCCCCATCAAGACAGAAAGCGAGAGGCAATCATGGAATTTCTCAACTTTGTTATGGCACTCAGCCCCATCATCGTGGTGCTGGTGGGCATCCTCGGATTCCGCCAGTCCGCCAAAAAAAGTGGCCCCGGTGGCCCTTATATGGACGCTGGTGCTGGCTTTTACCTACTTCAATATCACCGGCGCGTCCTTTAAGGAGAATGTGGCCATGTACGACGCCCTCCTCTGGAAGGGCATCAAGGAGGGCCTGAAGATCGTGCTCATGGTCTTTGGCGCCTTTGTGATTCTGAACCTCCTCCGGGATACCGGCGCCATCAACGAGGTAAAGGGCGCCATCGCCCGCATCAGTGACGACCGCCGGGTACAGGTGGTCATCGTGGGCATGATGAACCTCCTGGCCTCCGACATTGCCGCCGTGGTGGGCAAGTTCTATCCCGCCGCCGTGCTTATCGGCGCCAGCGGCTCCTTCATCACCGGCACGGGCCTGGGCTCCAACAACATGTTTGCCGATATGCACATCCAGGCGGCAGGGGCACTGGGCATGAACCCCATCACCGTTTTCGCCGGGCAGAATGCCGGCGCCTCCCTGGGTAACCTTATCTGCCCCAATAACACCGTGGCTGCCTGCGCCACCGTGGACCAGATCGGCAACGAAAACAAGGTCATGAAGCGCACCCTCCCGGCCTTTGCCATTATCCTGGGGGTGTACATGGTGCTGACCATGCTCTACACCTGCGTGCTGTTTCCCCATTTCGGTATGTAATAAATATTTTCTGTAAAGGAGATTTTGCAAATGACTAAGAATCGTGTGGTAGGCGTCATCGGCCTGGGCCATGTGGGCGCCCATGTAGCCTATTCCCTGGCGGTGCAGGGCATCGCCGACGAGCTGGTGCTGGTGGATCAGAATCAGCAGAAGCTCCAAAGTGAAGTGCAGGACCTGCGGGACGCCGCGGCCTATCTGCCCCACCGGGTCACCGTTCGCCCCGGAGACTTTGCCGACCTGGGCGAATGCGATGTCATCGTCAACAGCGCGGGTAAGATCGATCTGCTTCGGGGCAATCACGACCGGGTCAAGGAGATGGACTTCACCATTCCCGCCGTCCGGAGCTACACGGAGAAAATCAAGGCCAGCGGCTTTGACGGCGTGGTGGTGAACATCACCAACCCCTGCGACATCGTCACCCGGGAGCTGGCACTGGGCCTGGGCCTGCCCAAGGGCCGGGTCTTCGGCACCGGCACGGGCCTGGACACCTCCCGCCTGCTCAGCGCTCTGGCCCGGCAGACGGGCATCGACCACAAATCCATCACCTGCTATATGCTGGGCGAGCACGGCAACCAGCAGTTTGCCCCCTGGTCCTGCGTCAGCTTCCGGGGTATGCCTCTGGACAAGTGGGCCCAGACGGATGCGCGCTTCCGCTTTGACCGGGAGGCTCTGCAGAAGGAGTCCATCGGCGGCGCCTGGGTCACCTTCTCCGGCAAAAACTGCACCGAGTACGGCATTTCCACCACCGCCGCCCGGATGGTACACATTGTCCTCCACGATGAAAAGGCCATCATGCCCGCCAGCATGGAGCTTTGCGGCGAATACGGGGAGAGCGGCCTGTTTGCGGGCGTGCCCTGCGTCATCGGCGCAAAGGGCGTAGAGGAGGTGGTGGAGCTGCCCCTGACCGACGAGGAAAAGGCAAAATTCCATGCCTGCTGTGAGGGCATCCGCCACAACATGGAACACCTGAAAGAACTCTAAAAACTGCCGAAAAACCCTGCGGGTTTTTCCCACAGCCTCAGGGCGGACACGCTTGTGTCCGCCCTATCCTTTTGCCCCCGAACCATCCCCTCCCCTATGCACCGCAAGATGCGCTTCCGTAGGGGTCGGCCTCCCGGACGACCCGTTTTACCTCACCCCTTATAAAGGACGCGGGGCGTCGAGGACGCCGCCCCCTACGAAATCCTATCGGTAAACACCTCGTAGGGGCCGATGACCCTGTTGCGGTGCCCAAAATTTTCGCGCTGCCTTACGGCGACGCTTAAAATTTTGACCGCGGCCACTCGCTCATCTCGCTTCATCCGCCACCGGCGGCGCTCGATTCGCTCCCCACATCGGCCCGAACCGGGCTTATACCGCACCTCTTGTTAACCATGTCATTGCGAGGGCGCAAAGCGCCCGTGGCAATCCGTCCCCCGTCCCCTCGGCCCCTTGCCCAAAGGGGGCTGGCACGGCGAAGCCGTGACTGGGGGATTCTTCACCTCACCGCACCTCTTGTAACCCTCCGTAGGGGCGACCCTTGCGGTCGCCC
>ERZ1026848.589-NODE-589-length-20205-cov-9.254541_pt1 | contig 20205 bp, 28 predicted proteins | sample MGYA00380154_ERZ1026848 | MGnify/ENA primary metagenome ERZ1026848 (study PRJEB33269, sample SAMEA4719790) | human gut metagenome | biome: human-associated habitat; feature: organic feature; material: feces | place: Cameroon | collected 2013-10 ...
GGCATGGCGGCTTAACCGCGACGGCACGATGCACATCAATAACGCGAAGATTGGCGGCGCGATTATCCATAACGCGACTGTTAAAAACCCCGATTGGCAAAAAACCAGAATCGTATTCGAGCACAACGGCAAGAAGCACGATGCGCTGGCGCTGGTGGAGCGAAACGAACAGCTTGAGAAAAAAATTAGCGAGCTTATCGCGGCTAATGAGGAGGTTCGCAAAATCCTACGTTGTCCTGATGGGTTCGACATTCGCAAGCAAGCGCAGGTTGTGCGCACACTGGCGGATACTCTTCTCGATATCACCAAATAGCACGAATTGCTAAAACTCGCCTGGGGTAACTTGCTATAGTTACCCCATCGAAACGAAACGGAGACAAAGCAATGAAAATCAAAATCACCAAAATCGACACTCTCAACGGCGACGGCTCAATCACTCTTGAGCAATGCGGCTTGAAAGTTGGCGAAGTGCTTGAGGTTGACGGCCATTTCAATGACGGATCCTACTGCGTAATCGCTCCGCGCAATAGCGAGTTTATCGAGGCGGGCGACAATATCAGCGTAAGCAAAGACGAATGCGAGGTTGTAGAAGAATGATCCAGATTAACCTATCAGATGAGCAAGCGAAACGTTTACTAAGCGCCGTTGGCTGGCGCGTTGCTGGTGGCGGCATGGCGTGCATCATGGTTTCAGAAGAGATTGCGAAAGAGGTTTTCACCCAACTTGAGAATCAGGTTGAAGCAAAGAGGAGAGAGGAATGATTTACTTGCACCGCTACCGCATCGCATCCGGCCATAGCCACAAAGACCGCGTGACAGTGTACGACGACCTTGAGAAGGCGCTTGGGCAGTGTCGGGTTATCGGCGGAAGCATTCAGGCTTACGCAGCGGTCGAAGATCTGGAAGCGAAAGAGCACATCAAAGAGCTTGTTATTGATGAGGTGGCTTGCCTCATTGACGATATGTCAACCAAAGCGCCAGGCTCGCCGCGAGAGCTTGAAGCAGGGTCGCCAGAGTGGGATTGCTTCAAGGTTAAGACGCTAAACAAGATCCTCGATATCCTCGACGGAAAATTTTAACGAAAACGCATAGCATTTAAAGCGCCTCAAACGCATTCTAAGAGGCGCAAATTTAAGGAGGGTGATTCTATGGATGAATACAAAAAACCGTCGCAGTGGTGCGCAGAGAAGCAAAACGAGGCATTGGAGCGCGGCGACGCGGAAACGGCAATGCACTACTTCGAAATGTACAACCTTTGGATCTCAAGAGGACTTTGATAATGTTTGGACTGAATGAAGCACACTGGAACATCGTCAAGCGCGCGGCTCGCGGCCTGAATGAAGCGGTTAGCAAGATGGAGAAGAAAGATCGCCAAAACGACAAGCTGATGATTGAGGTGATCACAAAGCACCATGAGCCTGTTAAAGTGCTGATTGACCGCTACAAATTCGTGTGGACTGCTGGATATTTAGCCGGGCGTGTAGGCCGAGCAGGCGAGTACGAGTGATTTAAGTTGACGGCGCGTGTGCTGATTGGTAACATCCAAAACGTAAACATAAGAGGCCCGTAAGGGTAACGCGCGGCGCGAATGTCGCAAAATCTAAATCGGCTATGCATTGCGATAGCAGCGGGAACCGTAACCCGCAACCTCTCAGGAGAAAAGCAAATGCAATGGAGCGTTAAATTAACCATCCGCAAAATGGGTATGCAGTGCCAAAGTTGCAAACAGGATTTCGAAACCGTGGTTACTGCATGCAGTGCGGAGATGGCGGTTAGACTGGCGAAGGAGTATTCCGGCGCTAATCAAGAAACACACCAATTTTCAATAAACTATGTAAGGAGTTTGCAATGATGATTTTACTTGGCTTCATCCTTGGCTTTATTTTCGCTCTCATCATGGGCCGCGTTGGCTCCAAATACCTGATTCGCAAAGGCCATTACGCATCCGCGATCTACGACAAAGACAAAGATTTGTGGACTGTTAGCGGTCGCTACCTGTGCGTCGCTGGCAAAATCAGCAATCGACTAAAGCACGAAAACGGCGAAGGCGTCAAATATAAGTGCTGAAACTAACCCCGCTAATGCGGGGTTTTTTATTGTCTGCGGTTTGGTATAATCACACCTCGCAAAAGAGGAGGTGTAAACCATGAGTGAAAATAAAGTGCATGAGGCGTATAACTTCAAGCGCCTGTATAACAAAAAGTACGGCGATATCGTCACGCTTAACCAATCCCACCGATACACACCGGAGCAGGTCTTTGATATGGCGATCCGTTATTTCGAGTGGGCGGAATCCAACGCGCTAAAGTCTGCCGAAAGCTCGTCATTCCAGGGGCGAACCTATCAAGACGAGGTGAGGAAGCCGCGAATCTTTACCCTCAATGGACTACGCCTGTTTAATAGCTGGTCAAAGTGTGCTCTTGAGAAGTGGCGCAAAGAGCCTGGCTTTTGTGACGTGATGGAGTTCATCGACTCTGTGATCTATGAGCAGAAATTCCAGCTTGCGGCCAACGGCGTTGTCAGCGCGAATTTCATCGGTAAGGATTTGGGTCTGGATAACGCCCCGCAAATCAACGTAAGCGCCACCGCTGAAAATACCAGCATTGAAGCAGTGACGGCGGAAGAGGTGAAAGAGGCGGTTATTGACATTCTGGAGAAAATCTAATGTTGATATGGGAAGATTTGACGCCCGCGCAAAAGCGGGCAATCAAAGAGGTTAGCCAGGTATCCTTTGAGAAGATGATCAGAATCTGGTTCCAGCTACTGCAAGGCCAGAGGTTTTTAGGCAACTGGCATTTCTCTTTGCTGTGCTGGAAGGTGGAGCAGATCATCAAGGGTGAGGCCCAAAACGTGATCTTCAACATCACGCCGGGTTCGGGTAAAACGGAGATATTCTCCATCCACATGCCCGTTTACGCCATGCTGCAAAGCAAGAAGGTGCGAAACCTTAACCTTTCGTTTAGTGATGGCCTTGTGCAGCAAAACAGCAGCCGGGTAAAAGAGATTATCGGATCCCCTGAATTCCAGGAGCTTTGGCCCTGTAAGCTGGCAAAGGCGAGTTCGAAGGATCTCACCGCGCTTAACGAAAACGGCAAGGTGTGGTTGCAACTCAATTCGCGTGCGATCGGCGGGCAGGTTACTGGTCTGCGTGGCGGGTATATGGATGACTTTTTTACTGGCATGCTGACGCTTGACGACCCGGATAAACCCGACGATATGTTTTCAGCCGTGCGCCGCGCGTCAATCCACACGCGACTAAAGAACACCGTGCGCTCACGTCGCATGAAGGACACAACGCCTTGCGTAGTGGTTCAGCAGCGATTGCACGTTAACGATTCGACCTGGTTTTTGCTTAACGGCGGCATGGGTGGCATCGAGTTTGACGTTGTGAGTATCCCGGCGCTGGTTACGGAAGATTACCGCGAAACGCTGCCTGACTGGTTGAAACCGGAGTTTGATCGGGATGTGCTGACAAGCGAGCCTGTGTATATTGACGGCGTGGCGCATTACTCATTTTGGCCCGCGAAAGAAAGCGCTGAATCGCTGTTAGCGCTGCGCGAAGCTGATTTGTACACTTTCGAATCTCAGTACCAGCAGCGCCCGATCGCGCTTGGCGGTAACGTGTTTAAAACGGAGTGGTTCCAGTATTACGGCGACGGCGAGAAATGCACGCTACCGAAACCGGATCGCTTTGAGTACACGTTTATCACTGCGGATACTGCGCAGAAAGTCGGAGAGCTAAACGACTACACTGTTTTGTGCTATTGGGGCATTTACAAGAATCGCGTTTACTTTATCGACGGCGTGCGCGGCAAGTGGGAAGCGCCAGATCTGGAAATGCAATTCGTGGCTTTCGTCAATCAGTGCTGGAAGCGCAATAAGGAATGCGGCACGCTGCGCAAAATCTACGTTGAAGATAAGGCCAGCGGCACAGGCTTAATCCAGGGTGCGAAAAAGAAAATGCCGATCGATATCGAGCCAGTGCAGCGCGATAAAGACAAGGCGACCCGCGCTATGGATGCGGCACCAGTCATGAAGGCTGGGCGCGTTGCTTTGCCGGAATCGCATCCGATGCTTGCGGAATTGCTGGCGGAAACGTCGGCTTTCACATTTGACGACTCGCATCCTCATGATGACATCGTTGATAACCTTGTTGATGCCGTAAACCTTGGCCTCAACCTGGCGGATGATCCGGTTTCTCGCATGAAGCGATTAGCTGGCTTGAAGAAATAGCACGAATTGCTAAACGCATGTTATAATCAAGGCTGGACAATTCCAGCCTTTTTTATTATGGGAGAAAGTTATGAGCAAAAGAAAAGTAGTTAAGGCCGATGGCTATAACGAGATCTTTAAATGCGACAATAAAGTTGCAACGCCTTTCTTTATGCGTAGCGCTGCGCATGCATCGCTGGCGAGCTTTTATGAATCTGATGGCTTGGCGAAGAAGATTATCGACGTGATCCCGGAGGATATGGTTACTCCAGGCTTTACCGTTGAGGGCGTAAAGGATGAGGCGGCGTTCCGCTCCCTTTGGGATGAGAAGCGGCTAAATGCAAAAATCATTGATGCGCTGTGCTGGTCGCGCTTGTTCGGCGGATCCGCAATCGTCGCCATTGTTGCAGATGGTCGCATGCTAAAATCACCAGTCAGAGAAGGAGCGACGCTTGAAGATATTCGCGTTTATGACCGCTTCCAGGTTCGGGTTAGCAAGCGAGAAACCAACGCTCGCAGCGTGCGTTATGGTGAGCCTGTTTTGTACACCATCACGCCGGGGAATGACATTCCAGAGTTTGAGGTTCATTACTCCCGGATCTGCATTATCGACGGTGAGCGCCTGCCGAACGAGCAGCGCAAGCAAAACGATGGTTGGGGCGCGTCTATTCTGAATCAGCGGCTTGTCGAAGCGATCTATGATTACAACTACTGCGAGGAATTGGCGACTCAGTTGCTGCGCCGGAAGCAGCAGGCAGTGTGGAAGGCCAAAGGGCTTTCAGCAATTTGCGACGACGACGAAGGCGAATATGCGGCCCGTCTCCGCCTGGCTCAGGTTGACGACGAGAGCGGCGTTGGGCGCGCGATCGGCATTGACGCAGAGGACGAGGAATACGAGGTTTTAAACTCTGACGTTTCCGGCGTGGCGGAATTCCTGGAGAAAAAGCTCGATCGCATCGTCTCGCTGTCTGGCATTCATGAGATCGTGCTGAAAAATAAAAACACTGGCGGCGTTAGCGCAAGCCAAAACACGGCGTTAGAAACTTATCACAAGCTGATCGAGCGTAAGCGCAAAGAGGACTACAAGCCGATCCTTGAGTTCTTGCTGCCGTTTATCATCACGCAAGATGAATGGTCAATCGTCTTTGAGCCGCTGGCGGTTCCGAGCGATAAAGACCAAGCGGAAGTTTTAAACAAAAACGTTGATTCCGTGTGTAAGTTGATTCAAGATCAGGCCATTGATACCGAAGAAGCACGCGACACGCTGCGCTCTATGGGTTCAATTCTGAAACTGAAAGATACCGACAAAATCAAGCTGCCGGAGCCGGAGCAAGAGCAGGAGCCAGGCACGCAAGCAGGAGCTAAAGAATAATGAAAGTTAAAGGAATCGTGAAACAGTGGCGATTCCCGGAGGCAAGCGAAAGAGAATTGGCCCGCAATATTCAGCGGGCCGCTTCAAAGCTCGTTGATTTAATGCGCCGGAAAACGCACGCAATGAAGTTTGACGCCACAGATCAGGAAATAACGGACGCGCAAACGGAGATAGAGGATTACGCAAAAAGCCTCGTCGCTGCGCTGATTGGTCTACTTCCCGCGCTGGCGGTGACGGTGTACAAATTCAACTCCCGCCAGTGGGTTAACGTCGCCAAGTCAAGCGGTGGCGCAAAGAATCCAGCCGTTATCCTGCTTATTGCCGCCGGGGCCACGCAATCGGAATCATGGTATCAAGAATCGCGCGAGCAATGGGAATCCATGAGCGCAGAGGCTTTTAACAAGCTGTTTACCAACATCATTCAAGATTGGGCCGGGAACGTTAGGCAAGCGAATTTTACGGACAAAACAACCGCTCAGGTAAACGAATTGGCGGAAAAGCGCTTTGCAGTTTATAGCTCCTGGGCCAGCAACCGCGCAACGGGAATCATTGGATCTTGGAATAGCCGCCTAATGCGCCAGCGACTGAAAGATGCAGGCGTGACGCATTACTTCTGGCATGGTATGCTGGACGAGCGCGAAAGGTTGCAGCATTTGCAATGGGAAGGCAAGCGTATTGCACTAAATGCAATACACGATTTCCCCGGCGAGCCTTACGGTTGCCGTTGCTGGGCCATTCCTGATTTTAACAAGATAGGAGAATGAAATGAAAAAGGTACAACGTTTCGATAGCGTGCAGGTGAAAGCGCATTTTGACGAGCACGGCTTTTTAGTGGATCGGCCTATTGTGGCGCGAATCGGCTTGCAGATCTATCAAACCCCGTTTGGTGAGCGCCGCGAGTTCCGCCCCGCCTCCGAGGTTTTCAAGGCTGACTCACTGGCGACTTTTAGCGGGAAGCCTATCACTTTGGGGCATGTTACCGTGACGCCGGAAAACGCAAAAGATGTTGTCGTTGGTGCATGCGCTGGCGAAGGCGTGCCGAGCGGAATCGGTGTTGAGGTTCCGGTTAGCATTTACGACAAGCGAGCGATTGACAGCGCCAAGGCCAAAAAGACGGCGGAACTTTCGGTCGGCTACTCCTCGGTCGATATTGATAAGCCAGGCTGGGGCAACAACGCGACGGGCGAATATTTCTTTGATGAAGATATGCCGGAAGGTTGGAAGGCGGATTCTGATGATTGGGTTCGCTTTGATGCCGTTCAGACCAACATTAGCGTTAACCATATCGCTATGGTATTCAAGGGCCGGGCCGGGATTGCAAAATTAAATCTTGATAGTAATCAGGATTTCCCATATGATAACGAGGAATTTTCCAACAAAGAGGATCAAATTATGACCGTAAAAATTAAACTTGACGGCGCGGTTGAATTCGACGTACCGAAAGAAGTTGCCGCATTTATCGACACTGTGAAAGCTGACGCACAGGCCGCTCAGGCCAAAGCCGATGGTCTGGAAGCGGAGCGCGACGCGCTGCAAGCGAAGGTTGACGGCATCCCGGCAGAAATCGAGGCCGCTGTTACTCAGGCCAAGGCAGACGCAGAAGCGCACGCCGAACTGGTTAAGACTGCCGAGGAAGTAGGCGTTAAAACCGATGGCCTGGACGCAAAAGCAATCAAGGTTGCTTTCGTGAAAGAAGTAACTGGCGCTGACATTTCCGAAAAGGCGGACGCCTATATTGATGTTGCGTTTGATCTGGCGAAAGAGTCTGATAAAATGGCGGCGCAGCGAGCGGCAATCAAGGGTGACTCCATCGCCACCGACAAAGAAGATTCCGCGCCGCTGAATCCAAACGCTCGTTTAAACAAAGCTAAATAAGGAGAAAAAACATGGCTATTTCTGCATCTTATGTGAGTGAAATGTCTGCCGCGCTGCCGGGCCAGGTTTCCGACACTTCGAAATACAACATCGACGGCGCTTGTGTGCTGGATGGCAATAAAAACGTCCTGGTTGGCGCAGCGGTTGCCGTTAAATCCGTTGAATCATTTCAGGGTCACAAGCTGATCGAGCCGATGGCGGAAAGCAAAACCCCTTACGGCGTTGCAATCCGCTCTCACTTCCAGACCACTTCGCCAAATGGCGAAATGATTTATGAAGCTGGCGGCGGCATTAACGTAATGACTTCTGGTCGAGTATGGATGATCACCAAAGATACCCAAGCGCAGACCTTCGGCGCTCCTGTCAAACTGGATACCGACGGCAAGGTTAAAAATGCTGGAACCGTCGTGACTGGTTGGACTTACGCTGGCGGCTTCACTAAGTGGGGCGACACCTACCTCGCAGAGGTTCAATTGCACCAGCTTTAATTAGCTGATATCCTAAAGGCTCCTTTTGGAGCCTTTTTTATTGGAGAAAAAACTATGGCTGACTATGGCGTTTTAATGGGCGCTCAATGCCCTGGGTGCTTGGGTGACTCAAGCGAATATAATATTGATGGCGCTTGCTTTGTCTCGGAAGAAACAGAGAGCATTGTTTGCGGGAAAATTGTAACCGTGAAACGTATTCACGATGGACAATATAAAGAGATCTCAGATCGATTTAATGCGAAAACCCTCGCGTATGGTGTTGCAATGCGCTCACACATTGAAACATTTGTTGATGATGAAGGTTATATGGCTTACCGATCTGGCGATCCAATTAACGTTATCTCTAACGGTCGCGCCTGGGTTCTGACTGAAAACATCAACTCACAACCAACTTTCGGCCAGCCTGTGAAAGTTGGCGCTGATGGCTTTGCTAATGCCGAAGGTTGGGAGGTCGCCGGGTGGATTTACACAGGCGGATGGCAGAAGTGGAATAGCCTTTTTTATATGGTTGAGATCCAGATTAACCAAAGCGCGCCACACATCCACGCCGGGGAGCGAACACTTGTTAACGGCGCTGTTTTGACCACAAACCTTAAAAGCCCACAGGCACCAAATAAGTATGTGACGGTTACAGTTGAGGTTTCACCAAAACACGCAGACGACAAAACAGGAACTTGGCATGTAGACAATGATCAATGCGAGATTATCAGCCTCAGCGATACGCAAGCTCGCCTGTCAACCAAGAACGAAGGTTCTAACGAGGTTCATGTGACTTGGGCGGCTAACGATGGGAGCGGCACTCAGGCAATGATTCCGTTTACATTCTTGGCTGGCGTCTCGGCAGTGGCAGAGGAGCTACCATAAAAACTTGTTGCACGTTTAGCAAAAAGTGCTTATCATGTGGCTGTTATTAACTAACAGCCCTTTTTAACAGGAGTTTTAATTATGACTAAAAAATATGATTCTTTCGAGGCCGATGTTGTAGCCAATCACCTGATGGCGCGAGGCGAAAAAGCAGATGCAACCACCGCCGGGATTTGGACGGCTCAGGAACTGCACAAAATCAAGTCTCAGGCTTACGAGAAAGATTATCCAGCAGGTTCCGCGCTGCGCGTTTTCCCTGTTACTAACGAGCTTTCCGATACCGACAAGACCTTTGAATATCAGACTTTTGATAAAGTCGGCCTGGCACAGATTATCGCGGATTATACCGACGACCTGCCGACCGTTGACGCCCTGATGAGTTCCGAGTTTGGTAAAGTTTTCCGCCTGGGTAACGCATTCCTGATTTCCATTGACGAGATCAAAGCGGGTCAGCGCACTGGTAAATCCCTGTCAGCGCGCAAGGCAAACGCCGCGCAGCTTGCACATGATATGCTGGTTAACAAACTGGTGTTCAAGGGTTCCGCTCCGCATAAAATCAAGAGCGTTTTCGACCACCCGAACATCACCAAGATCGTTTCTACTAAGTGGCTGAATGGCGAAACCAAAAAACCGGAAACCGCAAGCGACGAACTGACCAAAGCTATCGAAACCATCGAAACGCTGACCCTGGGTCAACACCGCGCGACTAACATTCTGATCCCGCCGTCAATGCGCAAGGTTCTGACCGTTCGCATGCCGGAAACCACCGAGAGTTATCTGGAATACTTCCAGAAGCAAAACGGCGGCATCACCATTGAGGCGATCGCGGAGCTTGAGGACTACGACGGCAAAGGCAACAAGGCCGCTCTCGTTTACGAGAAAGATCCGATGAATATGAGCATCGAGATCCCGGAAGCGTTTAATATGCTCCCGGCGCAGCCTAAAGACCTGCATTTCAAAGTGCCTTGCACCTCCAAATGCACTGGCCTTACCATTTACCGACCGTTAACCCTTGTGTTAATCACTGGTCTGTAATATTATTGGGGAATCCTTTAAGGGTTCCCCTTTTTTATTATGGAGATTTGAACATGGCAAAACTTATCAACACTGGCGCATGCGTTATCTTTATCGACAATGAAATGCTGAAACCTGACGATGAGATCGTGGTTGATGATGATCAGCTTGAGCGCTTCGAAACCCTGATTGCTCGCGGCGAGCTAACGATTGACAACTTCAAGAAAAATCAAGAGGTTATCAAGAAATCAGCAGCCAAGCGCAAGAAAGATCCAGAAGAAGGAAAGAGCCGCGCCGAGCTTGAAGATGGTGGCGAGTTTTAAAAACACGGGCGCTTAATGCGCCCTTTCTTATACCTGGAGGAAATGAAAATGTTAAAAGATATCGACTACGTTTTACTTGAGATCCAGCGACTGGCCCCGCCGATGAAAGAGGTTGATGTAGAGGTGATTGTTGCATGGGTTGACCTGGCGTCGGAGTTCGTTAGTCCGTCACGCTTTGGTAAGTCATATTTCAAAGCCCTTGCTCTTTATACCCTGCATCTAATGACGCTTGACGGAGCAATGAAGCAGGAAGGGGAGAGCGTGGAAAGTTATTCCCGCAGAACCGCGTCATTCTCCCTGACTGGTGAATTCTCGCAGACTTTTGACAGGGTTTCGGCGGATAGCTCAGGCAAGACGATCAGACAAACGCCGTGGGGAAAAATGTATGAGCTTTTGCTGAAAAAGAACGGCGGCGGATTTGGGATTATCAGCGGATTAAGAAAGAGAACTCCCGCATGCGCCCACAAGATTGATCGCTCAAGTATTCAGGAGCTTATAGACGGAATCGCCCTTAACAGCGGTCGAATAAACTCCCTCGGAGAATACCTGATCGGCAAAGAAGTAATGAGGGCGCCGCAATGAACTACAAAGAGATAAGGCGACTCGCCAGCAATGGGATCGCTTTTTTTAGCGACGGCGACGGCGAATTTAAATGCATTACTCAAGCGGGCGGCGTTGATATCATTGGCGGCGAAGAGGTGGAAAGGCCGGAGACGTCCACAACCATCAAGGGGCTGGTAAGATCCCCAAGGGTAAGGGAAGTTGACGGCGAGACAATCCGAGTGACGGATAAACTTGGAGTGTTTAACGCTGACGTCGAGATAAAGAACGGTTACATGGTCGAGATCGACGGAGAGCGATATGTTGTGACTGAATCAAGACCAATCAGACAGACGAGCACGACGATTGCCTACCGCCCGATACTTAGGAGGGTTGCGGTTCATGGCTAACTACTCAATCCGAGAATTTCAGGGAAGCATTGATAAATGGATTAATGCTGTCAGTGATGGCGTTGTTGATTGCGTGGAGATATTCGCCGGGAAAGTACAGACGGCACTTGTTGAAGGCTCCCCGGTTGACACTGGTCGATTTCGCGGAAACTGGCAAGTTACGCCGAATCAGCCGCCACTCCACGCGCTCAATAACTACGACAGGGACGGCGGCAAAACCATTGCAGAAGGCAAACGGGCAATTCACGCCATGTTGCGCGGCGGTGGCGCGGTTCGTTCAATCCATTTTTCTAACATGCTGATTTACGCTAACGCGCTGGAATACGGGCATTCAAAGCAAGCGCCCGCCGGGGTTGTTGGCATTGTTGCAATACGCTTGCGATCTTTTATGGCGGAGGCGATCAGAGAGTCGAGGGCAAAAAATGCACTATGAATTAATGGTTACGGCGCGTAAGGCGCTGGCGGCGGAATTTGAAAGCCGATACCCAATAGCATTTGAGAATGTTGATTTTAAACCACCTAATCACGGCGAAATGTGGTTGCAATATCATTATCACGAAGCGGAAACCGTCTTTGCATCACTGGATCGCAAGTGCCGTTACTACGTTGGCATGGTTCAGGTAAACGTTGTTTGCGCTCCTGGCGCTGGCACAGACAAGGCCCGCAGGTTAGCAAAAGAGATTGCTGATTTTTTTGATGATGGTAAAATGCTTGAGAATGGCTATATAAGCCAAGGCGGAGAAGTTCGCCCAATACAAAAAAGCGAAACGGGCTGGCTCGTTCCGGTTCGTTTCTATGTAAGAGCAGAAGAAAAGAGGAAATAAACTATGCATCTTCCAAACGGTTCACAGGTTTTTGTTGAGAAAACGCGCGGCAGTGCAATTACTGCATCAAAAATCACCGCAGCGACTAACCCCGTTCTCACGCTGACGGCGTCGCACGGATTAAAGCAGGGTGATTACGTGATGGTTACGGAATCAAGCTGGCCTAAGCTGATTAACAAGGTTGGCCGCGTAAAGTCAGTTGACGCAAGCGCCAATACAGTTACCATTGAAGGCTTTAGCACCAGCAACACCAACGCTTTCCCTGGTAGCGGCACTGGCAAGGTCGTAAAAATCAACGACTGGATCGAGATTCCTTGCGTTCAAGATCTCTCTCAGGAAGGCGGCGAGCAGCAGTTTTATACTTACCAGTGCCTGGCCGACGACCGCGAGCAGCAGATCCCGACCTACAAGAGCGCGGTTTCTCTGACCTACAACTTTGCGCACGAATACGATAACCCGATTTATCCTGTTCTGCGTACAGCCGACGAATCCGGCGAGGTTAAGGTTATGCGCATGTACGTTCCGAAAGCGAAAGAAATGCGCATTTGGTCTGGCACTCTCTCTTTTAACGAGATCCCGCAGACCGCCGTTAACGAAATGGAAACTGTTTCGTTGACTGTATCGCTGAAAGGTGACTTTGCATCTATGGCGGCGTAATAATTAAGGGGACTTGCGTCCCCTTTTTTATTTATGTAATATCAAGGCTCCAACCAATCAGGAGAAAAAGAAATGGCTAAATTCAAACTCAAAATCGGCCCGATGCCAGATTTCAAACTTCCGGTAAAATTCAAATTACCAAACGGTGACGAGGCGCAAATCCTGTTTACCGTTAAGCACAAGAAGGCCGCAGAAATCCAAGAGATGTATTCTCGCGAAAACCTTAAAGACTACGAATTTATTTGCGAAATCGCAAGCGGCTGGGATCTAGAAGAAGAGTTTAACGAAGAAAACGTTTCTTCTCTCGTCGAATATTATCCGGCGGCTGCATTGGCCCTGATGGGTTCATACCTTGGCGCACTGGCGGGCCAGCGCGTAAAAAACTAAAGCGGGCGGTTTATCTGTATTACCAGAAACCGCCCACAGATGAAGAGTTGAGAGCCGTTGGCCTGTCGAGATCAGACTATGAAGGCGAGGAACCGCCGGAGATAATCTTCGATGAAAGCATGGCTCAATCTTGGGATGTTTTTTGCGCAATGCAAACGCAGTGGCGTTCCGCTGGTGGCGGCGCGTATGGCCTTGACTATAATGTTTTGCCTATGCTCTTTAGAATCTATAAAATAGATGATGAAGAGATGGCCCTAAATGATTTGCGTATCATGGAGCAAAAAGCACTTGAGATGATGCACGCAAAGTAAACAAAAGCGCCTACGGGCGCTTTTTTCGTATACGGAGGAAATAAGATTATGGCAGAACAATACGCGGGTTTGTCGCTTGGCGTTGACGTTTCCCAAGTCACCTTCGCTGTTAAGTCGTTAAAGCAATTCAAGCGGGCGAACGAAGAAGCGGCGAAAGGCGTTAAGGATTTCGTTAACGAGGAGCAGGTTGCACGCGAGAAGGCCAAGCAGTTAAGCGCGGAAGTCAAAAGGCAACGCCAGGCTTTTGACAGCGTTAAAAATGTTATCGACCCAACCGCATCCAAGATCAAAAGGCTAACGGCGGCGGCGGCAGATCTCGATCAGCTTTGGAAAAAAGGCGCAGTGCCGGACGAGCAATTTTTTACGCTTGGCGCAATTCTGGAGAGCCAGATCTCAAGGCTTGAGCGAAACCGAAAGGCGTTAACCGAGGAAGGGCGGGCGGCGCTTGAAGAGTCGCGGAACAAGGAAAAGTCGGCGAAGGCTGGCGCGGCATTCATCGCCGGACTTAGAGAGCAGGCCGAGGCGGTCGGAAGGACGAAAAGCGAGCTTTTAGAAATGAAGGCCGCACAGCTTGGAGTGAGCGAACAAGCAGCGCCGTTTATCTCACAGCTTAGAGCGCAAGAGAGACAATTGAATCTTGCCGGGTTGAGCGTGGGCCAATATAACCAGGCCATGCGAATGCTTCCGGCTCAGATAACGGACGTTGTAACGTCCCTTGCTTCCGGTATGCCTATTTGGCTGGTTGCGATCCAGCAGGGCGGGCAGATCAAAGATTCTTTCGGCGGGATTGGCAATACGCTAAAAGTGTTAATGTCATATTTAACCCCGGCTCGCTTGCTGATTGGTGGCGTGGTGGCTACACTCGGAGCGCTCGCAAAAGCTGGGCATGATGCTTACTCGTCACAGCGTGAGCTACAGAAGGCGCTGATTATGACGGGAGGATATGCAGCAAGCAGCGCGGCGGAAATCCAAGCGATGGTTAGAGATCTTGCCGAATCATCCCAATCAGCCACGGCGGGGCAAATCCTGGAAGTTGCAACGACGGTTGCGCAGGCTGGCAAGTACACCAAAAAGCAATTGCGGGTTATCACGCAAGCGACGGCGGAATGGGTGGCGAGCACCGGAGAATCAGCCGAAAAGGTTATCGGCTATTTCGACAAGATCGCAAAAGATCCGGTCAAAGGTCTTGCGGAACTAAACGAGAGCTTTAACTTTCTCGACAAAGGGCAGTTAACCTACATCGCCACGCTTGAGAAAACGAAAGGCAAAGTAGCGGCTACGCAGTACGCCACAGAGCTTTTTGCTAAGACGATGAAAGAGCGCGCCGCAGACATTTACGACTCCGCAACGCCACTCGAAAAGATGTGGATTGATATTAAGCAGTGGGCTTCCGGTGCATGGGATACTGTCGGAAAAGTAACGCTCGCGGCTGGCAACATGATCGCTGATGTGGTGATGGGTATCGTAAACCAGATCCGGCTGATTCTGGCGCAGGGCGATAAGATGGTTGCCGATTTCCTCGTTAGCGTGGGCAACAAGGTTGAAGGGTTGCCATTTATTGGCGACTGGTTCCAGGGCATCGCAAAGGAGCAAGCGGATGTAGCAAAAAAATCAGCGGTTGAAATTGAGGAACTGCAAGCCCAAATCGATCAAATCGACGCGCGATTATCAAATCCGGCTGGATACCGGAAGATGATCGAGGAGCAAAAGAAATTTGCTGGAAAGTCTAGCGAAGTCAAAGAAGCCGTGGAGAAAGAAGCGGAAGCGCTGACGGGCCGCAACAAGGCGCAAAAAGTTGCTATCGACCAGGGAACCAGACTGCTTGACCAGTACGCGCAGGACGTGATCGCGTTAAAGGCGCAGTTAACAATGCTTAGAGAGCATCGCGACATTAACGACAAGATCAGCCAGCAGCGTAAAAACCTTTGGAACACTCAGGCGCGATTCCAGGTGTTAGAGCAGGAGGCGCTAAAGCGCAAGTTAACCGCAGACGAGAAGTCAGAACTTGCCAACAAGTCAAAGATTCTGGCACTACGTGAGCAGGCCGCGATTATTGGAGATCAGATTGTCGCAGAGGAGCAGTTAATAAAGCGTGAGCAGGACGCGGCGAAATTCATGCGAGAGCAAGAGGCCAAGATTGCAGCAATCAGGGCGAAGGCGGAAGGTAAATCCGATCGCCAGGCCGGAAGAGAGGCGGAGATTGAGCAGTTGCGGCAAAGCTGGCTAAGTAAAGGCGGCTCCATTGAAGATCAGCAGTTGCAGGAGATGATCGAGAAGCGGAGAGCATACTACGCGGAAGAGGATGCCTTGCGCGGTAACTGGCTGGCGGGTGTGAAATCAGCCTGGGAGGAGTACGGGGAGAAGGCGTTAGACGTAAACGCACAAATAAGCGATGTAACAACCGCTGCGCTTAACGGCCTAACCGACCAGCTAACCGACTTCTTAACAACGGGGAAAGCAAACTTTAAAGACTTTGCAGCAAACATCCTAAAGATGATCACTCAAATGATTGTCAAAATGACACTGTTTAACGCCATTTCGGGTATGATGGGCGGGGAAACTTTCTCTTTTAGCAGTGCGTTTGGCGGAAAGGGCTTTGCTCGCGGTGGCTACACCGGAGACGGTGGGAAGTACGAACCAGCCGGGGTTGTTCACAAGGGTGAATTTGTTTTCACCAAGGAGGCAACAAACAGGATTGGTGCTGGCAACCTCTATAAGCTCATGCGCGGATACGCTAACGGCGGTCAAGTCGGCGGCAGCAGCATGGGTGGCGGTGGCGCTACAATCAGCGGAGGCTCTCAATTCTCCTTCGGTGACATTAACGTTGACGTGAACAACGGTAACGATCCAAAAGGTCTTGAGACTGGCGTTAAGATGATTTTCACGGAAATGATTCAACGCGCTTGCTCGCAGGGCGGAGAGGTTTACAACTTTGTTAACAGCAAGAGGGGTTAATTATGGCGCTTGACGAATTCAAATGGTGTACCCAAACGCAGGGAGGCGGCGGGTCAATGACGACAGAGAATAACGACAGGGAGGTTATTTTCGGGAATGGTTACAAACAGGTGGCATCTTCCGGCTTCAACACGGTTAGGAAAATCTACTCGGTTGTGTACGCTGGGAGAGACTACAAGAAAGTTCTTGACTTCCTGAATGGTCACAGACTAAAGCCCTTCCTTTGGGTGGATCCTGACGGCGTTCTCGGCCTGTATCGGGTCAAGACTGGCACAGTTTCCGCAAGCCCAATCTCACCAACTGTAAAGGAAGTAAAGGCCACTTTTGAGGAGCAATTTACATCCATGAAATAACTATCGGCCCGCCTTTTGTGCGGGCCTTTGTTGTTCTATAATGGCTAAAAAAGAGGAGAAAACATTATGGCTAATGAGGTTAGTTCGGCTTTTGGCAATTGCTTGCAAAGCCTTTACCCCGGCGAGATCTTAACGCTTGTTGAGATTGACGGTACGAAGTTTGGGGCGCGGGTTTACAGGTTCCACAACGAGAATATCTCCTACACGGCGGAGGAGTTGATGAAAGCCAGGCAAACCGGAACCCTCCCCGACAAGGTTTTACGGTTTAGGGGTGAGGATTACGGGGCGCGACCGTTCGGCATCACCGGGATCAGTTTCACCAGTAACGGCAAGGCCGGAAAGCCTCAATTGACGGTTTCGAACGTTGACAGCCAGGTTTCCGCGCTAATCCGCGTCTATAACGGCATGATGCAAGCGAAGGTGACTATTTGGATAGTACCCGCTAACCTGATGGATTCAAAAGGAAACATCGCTGATGGCGATTGCCGCAAAATGGTTTACTACATTGAGAGGCCGAACTTTTGTAACCAGTCAGTCGGACGTTTCGATTTAACGTCGCCTTACGATATGGACGGAGTTATGATCCCGCCACGCACAGCGCAAAGCGTTTGCTATTGGGCGCAGCGCGGATGGTATCGCAGCGGCAAGGGTTGCGGCTATAACGGATCGCGAATGTTTGACAAAGACAATAACCCTGTAAGAGATCCAAGCCAGGACTATTGCGCCGGGACTTGCACGGCATGCGAACTACGTTTCGGAAAGGGCAATCCTCTTGACTTCGGAGGATGCGCGGTTGCTTCACTATTGAGGAAAAATCAATGATTAGTGCAAAAATTAAACTCGAAATTATGCGTCACGCTCAAGACGTTTACCCGCATGAATGTTGCGGGGTTGTCACGCAGAAAAGCAGGGTGCAAAAATACCACCGGATCGAGAACGTGCATAAAGACCCTGAAAATCATTTCGAAATGGATGCGGCAGAATACGTGCAGGCGCTTGATAGTGGCGAGCTAATCGCTATTGTTCATTCACACACTGGCGACGGGGCAACCACGCTGCCGAGCGCTCACGATACTTGCATGTGTGATGAAACTGGCGTGACGTGGGTAATCGTCTCGCTGCCGGAGGGCGATATGAGGATGATAGAGCCGGAATCAAGGCCGCTGACTGGTCGCCCTTGGTCTTTGGGATCCTACGATTGTTGGGGCTTGGTGATGGCGTGGCATAAAGAGCAGGGCATCACGCTAAACGATTTTCGCAAGCCTTACGAGTGGTGGAAGCCGGAGCACGGCGAAAACCTCTATCAGGATAACTACCTGCAAGAGGGTTTTGTCCCAACTGGTAAAGCGCCGGAGCCTGGCGATATGGTGATCATGCAACTGCAATCGCCAGTGTGGAACCACGCAGGGATTTACCTTGGCGATAATCAACTGCTTCATCATGCCTTTGGTAAGCTATCGCGCATCGACATTTATTCCGGCTGGTATCAGGAGCACACTGTTATGGTCTGCCGACATAAGGAGTTAAGCTAATGGAGACTGTCAAAAGAATAAAACTTTCTGGCTCGCTGGGGCGTCGTTTCGGCGTTTTTCATGAGTTGGCCGTTGAATCATACCCGGAAGCAATAAGGGCGCTCTCAGTGACGCTGGAGGGCTTTAAAGACTATATGCAAAGTGAGGTTGGTTCTCGCATGAGGTACGCCGTTTTCGTGGATGGAAAAAACGTAGGCCAGCACGACGAAAAGGCGTGGCAATGCGCAAAGGAGATCCGCATCATCCCGATCCCCACTGGCTCAAAATCCGGCGGGTTGTTCCAGGTTGTGTTAGGCGCTGTCATTATGGCTACGGCGTTCTTTACTGGCGGCGCGTCACTTGCCGCAATGGGTGCGCTGGCGTCGTCTGCTTTCATGATGGGCGGCGCGATGGTTCTCGGTGGTGTTATGCAAATGATTTCGCCACAGCAGGGCGGCGTTATGCGAGAGAGCCAGGGAGCAGAGAATAAACCATCGTATGCTTTCGGTGGCGCAGTCAACACCACGGCGGCTGGATACCCCATCCCGATCCCGTATGGATACAGGACGGTAGGCGGAGCAGTCTGGAGCGCCGGGAGTTATTCAGAGGATAAAGTTTAATTTATGGCCCGCCTTGCGCGGGCTTTTTTGCGTCCGTATAATGAGCCAATCCAGATACAGCACAAAAGGTTAAAACTTATGGCAAAAAATATGATAACCGGGAGTAAAGGCGGTTCCTCAAAGACCCATACTCCAAAAGAGTTGGAAGATAACCTGATTTCAATTAACAAAATCAAGATCTTGCTCGCGGTTTCAGATGGCGAGTGCGACCCTAACTTTTCGTTAAAGAATCTATATCTTGATGATGTTGTTGTTCAGAACGAGGACGGGACATTCAACTATGAGAATGTCAAAGCTGAATTTAGACCTGGCACGCAGGATCAGGACTACATCCAGGGCTTTACTGACACCGCAAGCGAAGTGACCGTTGCGCGCGACCTGACAACAAAGACGCCGTTTAGCATTTCAGTAACGAACAAAAACCTATCCGCGATCCGCATCAAAATTCTGATGCCGCGAGGCGTTACAAGCGAAGATGATGGTGATCTGGTTGGTGTTCGCGTCGAGTATGCGGTTGATATGGCGGTTGATGGCGGATCGTTTAAGCAAGTGTTAAGCGACGTTATCGACGGCAAGACAACAAGCGGGTATGACCGCAGCAGACGAATTGACTTGCCAACCTTTAACCAGCAGGTGATTTTACGAGTTCGTCGCGTTACGCCGGACAGCACAACCGCAAAGGTTACGGATCTAATTCGCTTGCAGAGCTACGCCGAGGTTGTCGATGCAAAATTCCGTTATCCTCTGACTGGTCTAGTTTATGTCGAGTTCGACTCTGAATTGTTCCCAAATCAGATCCCTCGAATCGCAACAAAGAAACGCTGGAAGTTGATTAATGTGCCAAGCAACTATGACCCAATTGCAAGGACTTATAGCGGCTCTTGGAACGGGACGTTCAAAAAGGCTTGGAGCAATAACCCGGCATGGGTTCTTTACGACATTATCACCAGTCAGCGATACGGATTAGATCAGCGTGAGTTGGGAGTGCCTATCGACAAATGGAGCCTTTACGATGTAGGGCGCTATTGCGATCAGATGGTTCCAGATGGAAAGGGTGGGCAGGAGCCGCGCTATCTGTGCGATGTTGTGATTCAAAGCCAGGTTGAGGCGTTCCAGCTTGTGACTGATATTTGCTCAATCTTCCGGGGAATGACTTTCTGGAATGGTGAAAGCCTTTCGATTGTGGTTGATAAGCCGCGCGAGCCGTCTTACATCTTCACAAACGACAACGTTGTTAACGGCGAGTTTTCTTACACGTTCGCCAGCGAAAAGAGCATGTATACATCATGCAACGTGACGTTTGACGATGAGCAGAACATGTATCAGCAAGACGTCGAGCCAGTTTTCGACACGGAGGCCGCTTTACGATTTGGACACAATCCGACAAGCATCACCGCGATCGGATGTACGCGACGCAGCGAGGCGAACCGCCGGGGCCGCTGGATCCTGAAAACCAACTTGCGCAGCACAACGGTAAACTTCGCAACCGG
>ERZ1026848.591-NODE-591-length-20198-cov-22.695179_pt1 | contig 20198 bp, 20 predicted proteins | sample MGYA00380154_ERZ1026848 | MGnify/ENA primary metagenome ERZ1026848 (study PRJEB33269, sample SAMEA4719790) | human gut metagenome | biome: human-associated habitat; feature: organic feature; material: feces | place: Cameroon | collected 2013-10 ...
GCAGCTCGTTCTGCATCACGCCGTAGACGATGCGGCTGCAAAGCGCCGCGTCCTGAGCACTCAGTGCGCACTTGCCGAGCTGCGCCTTCAGCGCGGCGTCCGCCCACGCACCGTTGCGGCGGCAGGCGACCAGAACGGAGAGCGCGCATTCGCGCGCGTTCGCGGTATTTCCCTTACGCATCGAGGACCGTCCCCGCGGCGATGCGCTTGCCGTTCAGAAAAGCGTTCGCTGCCATGCGCTTGCCGCCGTCGGGCTGCAGCTCCGTGATGAGAATGCTTTTGCCGTCGCCGCAGGCGGCTTCGATGCCCTTTTTGCGCGCGCACAGCGTGCCGGGCACGTCCTTCGTTTCGCCGAGCGGCACGGCATGGAAAATTTTCGTGTTCGCGCCGAGAATGCTCGCCGCGGCGCAGGGCCACGGGATCAGCGCGCGGATCTGGTCGATGATCTGCGTGCTGCTTCTCGTCCAATCGATGGGCGAAAGCTCGCGCGAGAGCATGGGCGCATACGTCGCCTGCGACTCGTCCTGCGGCACGCGCTGCGCTGTGCCGTTTTCAATCTGCGCGATGGCCTCGGCGATCGCGTCTGCGCCGAGCACAGCGAGCTCTTTGAACAGGTCCTCCGCCGTCTCGTCGGGGCGGATGGCCTGCTTTTTGACTAAGATCATATCGCCCGCGTCGCACTCTTTCGCCATGTGCATCACGGTCACGCCGGTCTCCTTTTCGCCGTCTAAGATGGCGCGGTTAATCGGCGCTGCGCCGCGGTACTTCGGCAGAATGGACGCGTGTGCGTTGATGCAGCCATGCACCGGCACGGCGAGCATTTCCTCCGGTAGGATGCGACCATAGGCCGCGACGACCGCGAGCTCGGGCGCGAGGGTCTTGAAATCCTCAAGCGCCGTGCCGTCGCGCATCGTCACCGGCTGAAAAACGGGGATATTCTGCGACAAAGCATATTCCTTTACAGGGCTTGGCGTGACTTTGTTTCGGTTGCGCGGCTTGTCCGGCTGCGTGAAAACGCCGCACACGTCGTGCCCGTCCGCGACCAGACGCTCTAAGATCGTGCGCGCAAAGTCGGGCGTGCCCATGAAGACGATCCTCATTCCTCGTCCAGCTCCTTTTCCTGCTCGCGGATATACTGCTCCAGCTCCTCGTCGGTGAGGACTTTGCAGTGCTCGGTGTAGAGGTGGCCGTCGAGATGCTCGATCTCGTGGCAGAAGCAGCGCGCGGTCAGCTCTTCGTCCTCAACTTCAAACTCCGTGCCGTAACGGTCCTGCGCGCGCACGCGCACGACCATCGGGCGCGTGACGATGCCGTACTTGCCCGGCACGCTCAGGCAGCCCTCGAGGCCCGTCTGCTCGCCCTCGGTCTTGATGATCTCGGGGTTGATGAGCTCGATGATCTCGCCCTGCTCATCCTCCACGATGCAGACGCGGCGCAGGATGCCGACCTGCGGGGCGGCGAGGCCGACGCCACCGGCCTCCTCCAGTGTGTCCGCCATGTCGTCGAGCAGCTCATGCAGCCGGTCGTTGAATTCCGTCACGGGGCGGCAGACCTTTGCAAGGCAGGGGTCGCCCACTTCGTGGATCTTGCGAATAGCCATAATTTCATCCTCTTTTCTCTATTGTAAAGCATTGCAGTCGGCAAAAATGTCGAGACCGCGGTTTTCTTTTCTTGCGTAAAATGCCAGCAGATATTCGCTGACGGTGCGCCGCAGCACGCTGCCGCCCTTGCCGCACAGGTAGACGCAATAGCGATAGCGGTTGTTGACCTTCACGACCGGCGCGCCCGCGGGGCCGAGCACTTCGACCTCCAAGTCTTTCAGCGGCGGCTGAGAGCAGGCGTAGCGCAGTGCGTCGCACATTGCGCGGGCAGCGGCGATGACGCGCAGCTCATCAAGGCCTGAGACCGTCAGCGTGAACAGATCTGCAAACGGCGGATAGCGCCGCAGCGAGCGCATGCGCAGCTCGTTTTGGTAAAATGTCTCGTAATCCTGTTTCGCCGCGGCCTGAATGACCTCGTTTTCGGGATGGTAGGTCTGGATGACCGCGCGGCCCGGGCGCTCGCCGCGTCCGGCCCTGCCGACGACCTGCGCCAGTAGACTGTACGTCCGCTCGGCGGCGTGGTAGTTCTGCGAGTAGAGCGAAAGGTCCGCGTCCAGCACACCCACGAGCGTCACGTTTTCAAAATCCAGCCCCTTGGCAACCATCTGCGTGCCAAGGAGGATGGGGATATTCTTTTCTTCAAATTCGCGCAGCAGCGCTTCATGTCCGCGCGACACGCCGACGGTGTCGGCGTCCATACGCAGCACTTTAGCCTTTGGGAACAGGTCAAAAAGCTCCTGCTCGACCTTCTGTGTGCCGGAGCCGACGCGCTTCATCAGTCCCCCGCACTCGCTGCACCTGTCCACTACGGCTTCGGAGTGCCCGCAGTAATGGCACATCAGCCGTTCGTTGGCGGAATGGTACGTCATCGGCACGCTGCACCGCGGACACTGCGGCACGTAGCCGCACTCGCCGCACAGCAGCATCCGCGCGCTGCCGCGCCGGTTGAGAAACAGAATGCTCTGCTCGCCGCGTTCGATATTTTTTTCAAGCTCTGCGCGCAGCGCATGACCGATCGAGGTCTCGTTCCCCTGCCGCAGCTCGTCCTTCATGTCGGCGATCAGCACCTTGGGCAGCGGCAGATCGTTGAACCGCTTATGAAGGGAAAAGACTTGATAGCGACTGCTTTTCGCGGCATATGCCGTTTCAATCGTCGGCGTGGCCGAGCCGAGCAGCAGCAGCGCGTCGTTCTGCGCACAGCGGAACTGCGCGACGTCGCGCGCGTGGTAGCGCGGCGGATTTTCGGACTGATAACTCGTCTCCTGCTCTTCATCCAAAATGATGAGCCCGAGGTTTTGCAGCGGTGCAAACACCGCGCTGCGCGTGCCCAGCACGACGCGCACCTCACCGCGGCGGATGCGCTTCCATTGGTCGTAGCGCTCGGTGAGCGGCAGCGCGCTGTGCAGCATCGCGACGTCACTGCCGAACTGCGCCGTAAAGCGGCGCAGCATTTGCGGCGTCAGCGCGATCTCCGGCACGAGCAGCATGGCGGTCTTGCCGCGCGTGAGCGCTTCTTCGATGAGCCTGATATAGACCTGCGTCTTGCCGCTGGCGGTCACGCCATGCAGCAGCGCGGCGCTGCCGCCCTCGCGGCCTAAGAGCGTACAGAGGCCGTCGAAAGCGGCCTGCTGTTCGCCGTTGAGCACAATGTCCTCGCGCGCGGGCGCATCATCATAGCGGCTGACGCGCAGCACCTCGCGCTCGGAGAATTCGACAAGACCGGCCTTTTTGAGACCGCGCAGCGTTTGCATCGTCGCGCCGGTGTAATAGCTGATCTCGCTGCTGGATAGGCACCCCTCGCGGCTGAGAAGCTCGACGACCGCATAGCGCACGGGTGCGCTGCGGCGCTTGGGCTCGACCGCGGCGAGCGCGTCCTCCGCGCTGACGCAGAGCGACACCATGCGCACGGACTTATCCTGCAAGCGCTGGCGCAGCTTTGTTTCGCGCACGGCAAGGCCGCAGGCTTCAAGCGAACGGAGCGCCTTTGCCGTCTTTTCGCCGCCAAGCTCATCGAGCGCGGCGCGCTCGATCTCCTTGGCGCTGAGCATGGCGCGCAGCAGCGTTTCCTCAAGGGAATCCGGCGCGACGGACGAGAGCGCATCCTCCGCGCTGATCTCGCCGTTCACATGCCACAGCTCGCGGTACTGGAGCCACACGCCACCGGGCAGGATCGTCTTGATCGCGTCGTAATACGTGCAGAAATAGCGCGCTTTCATCCACCGCACAAGGCGGATGTCCTTTGCATCCAGCAGCGGCGCATCGTCGAGCACCGCGTCGATGGGCTTGAGCGGCGACGTCGCCGCCTCGCGCCCGACTTCGAGCAAAAAGCCCTCCACGCGCCTGTTTCCGCGCCCAAAGGGGATCGTCACGCGCTTGCCGGCCTCGGCGCTGCCGATGAGCTCGTCCGGCACAAGGTAGGTGTAGAGCCGGTCGGCGGCATAGGGAACGGAAGAGACTGCGACGCGAGCAAGCATTTTCTCTGTCATACAGTCTCCCCCTTTGCGTTATTCAAGACTTACTTTGCGATGTGCGTGTCGATATTCTCTGCGGTGAGCTTACCGGCAGCGACCTCGTTGATGGCCGTGGTGACCGGCTTTTCGCAGAGGGGATAACCCTCTTCGTCGGCCTGCTCGGCGATCTGGCGGGCGCGGCGCGCGACCACGTTGACGAGCAGATAACGGTTTTCAACGTACTTGTTGAGCAGGCTCATTGCGGGATAAAGCATCATAATAATTTACTTCCTTCTGCCTTTTCGGCTGATTTTTGAACTTATTCAGACAAGATAGCCATGCGCTCGGCGGGCTTGCAGTGCTCGGCGAGCATGATGGCGTTGATCTCGCGCACGGCGCGTTCCACCGTGTCGTTGATGACGAAATAATCATAGGTATTAGCGGTCTGAAGCTCGACCTTTGCGCGGACGAGGCGTTTTTGCACCTTTTCGGGACTGTCGGTGCCACGGCTCGTCAGGCGTTCTTCAAGCGCCTGCCACGAAGGCGGCGCGATGAAGATGCGCACGACATCAGGCCGCTTATGCACGACCTGCAAGGCACCCTGTACCTCGATATCGAGGACGACGTCCTTCCCCTGCTCCATGGCCTCGTCGACAAACTTTTTCGGCGTGCCGTAGAAGTTGCCGACATACTCGGCATACTCCAAAAAGGCGTCCTTCGAGATCATCTTGCGGAACTCGTCGACGTCGGTAAAGTGATAGTGGACGCCGTTTATCTCGCCGGGACGCGGCGGACGCGTCGTGGCGGAAACGGAGAAATAAAGATCGTCGCGATCCTGAAATAACTCCTTGAGCACCGTGCTCTTGCCCACTCCGGATGGGCCGGAGATGATGAATGTTTTCCCCTTGTACATGATTTTCTATGCTTCCTCCTCCATGGCGAGCGTTTCCACGCCCAGCCTTGCGATCAGCTTGTCAGCGGCGATGGCCGAGAGCACCACATGGTCGCTGTCCATGATGAACACCGACGCGGTCTTGCGGCCGTAGGTCGCGTCGATCAGCATGCCGCGCTCGCGCGACTCCTGAATGAGGCGCTTGATCGGCGCGCTGTCAGGGCTGACGACTGCGATCAGGCGCTCGGCGGACACCATGTTGCCAAATCCGATGTTTAGCAGCTTCATTTGCTTCGCCCCTTACTCGATGTTCTGCACCTGCTCGCGGATCTTTTCGACCTCCGCCTTGAGCGCGACCACATCGCGCGCGATGGCGACGTCGTTGCACTTCGAGCCGATGGTGTTGCTCTCGCGGTTGACCTCCTGAATGAGAAAGTCCATCTTGCGGCCCATGGGCTCGTCGGAGAGCAGCATGTCGCGCAGCTGCGACACATGCGAGCGCAGACGCACGGTCTCCTCGTCCACGGCGACCTTGTCGGCGTAGATGGCGGCCTCGGTCAGAATGCGCGATTCGTCGATCGTCGTGCTCTGCAGGACCTCCTGCATGCGCGCGGTCAGCTTTTCGCGGTACTCGCGCACCGTTTCGGGCGAGCGCTCCTCGACCTTGCCGGTGAGCGTTTCGATGGTCGTGAGGCGGCCGCCGATGTCCTCGGCCAGCTTCTTCCCCTCCGTCGCGCGCATCTGGTTATAGGACGCGAGCGCTTCGTCGAGCACCTCGCAGATGTCCGCGCCGACGGATTCAAGGTCCTCCTCCGCCTTCGTGACGGTCAGCACGTCCGGAATGCGGGCGATATCCGCCACGTAGGACTGCTTTTTGAGATAGTCTCCGCCAAGCTCGTAGAGCTTTTTGAATGCGGCGAAATAGCTGCGGGCCAGACCCTCGTTGACCACGACGACCTCTTCATCCGCACCGGTCGAGTCGATGGTGACGAACACATCGACCTTGCCGCGCGAGATGGCCTTCTGCACGCGTCCCTTGATGGCGTCCTCGGCAAAAATGTAGGCGCGCGGCAGCTTCACCGTGCAGTCAAGATAGCGGTTGTTGACAGAGCGCACCTCGACGGTGATATCGCGATTGGAGAGCGTTTTTTTGGCTCTTCCATAGCCAGTCATACTTTTGACCACGATTCTTCTCCTCCATGATATAGTAAAAACACAAAACTGAAAAGTACAGGATTAAACAAAAATCAGAAGTAAATGCAGGGCAGAAGATAGCATCCGCCGCCGCTAAAGAGCGTGCAGCACGACCATGCCGCGCAGCAGCGCAGACACGCGCTGTCATCAAAATTGGCCGTGTGGACCGAGCGGAAGCCGTTGGGCCGGTAGCCCGCCCCCGTCAGCGCAGAGAGCGCGTTCTGATACTCTGGATTGTTCGGGTCCATCTGCACGGCGGTCTCCATATAGCGCTTGGCCTCGTCCATCCAGCCGCGCCGCGAGCAGACCACGCCCATCAGGAAGTTCCACTCCGCGTTGTGGTCGCTCACGCCGCTTAAGAGACGCTCAGCGAGCGAGATATCGCCGCGGTTGATCGCCATGCGCACCTGATTGAGCGAGCCCGCTCCATAGGCGCCGCCGTAAGCGGAGTTGCCATAGCTATTCCCGCTGCCGTAGCCGTAGGAGTGGCTCTGCGAGGCGGCGGAAGACGCCTTGCGCTGCTTCTGAATCTGGTCATAGGCCTCGTTGATCTCTTTCATTTTTTCCTGCGCGAGATCGGCCAGCGGGTTATCGTGGTAATTGTCCGGGTGGTATTTGCGGGCAAGGTCGCGGTAAGCGCGCTTGACCTCCTCGTCAGTCGCCGTCGGCGGGATATTTAGGATCTGATAGGGGTCATTCATACGGTTTCCTCGTTTTTCTCCGCCTTGATGCGGAAGTGTATTCTGCGCGGGGGCTTATGATACGTGCCCTTGAGAACGGCGCTGCCGATCCCGTAAAGGCTCTCGTAAAAAATGCTGTCTAAAATGCTTGTCCATACGCCGCAGGAGAGCAGCGCGTAAGCGCTCGCCATGCGGTGCACGGAGAGGTCGAGCGAGGCGGCCACGGCTTCCCTGCTTTGCTCGTCCAGCTTGTCGCCATCAAGCTCATAGCGATAGCGCAGCGGATTGTAGCAATTCGAGTGCGCGTCCTTTTCAAAGTCATCTGCCGCGTCGACCAAGTAGATCCAGCGGCCGAGGTGGTAGAAAATTTCCTTCATCACGCGCCGCCGCATCTCGTCATCGACACAGTCGGCGACGTCCGCCATCAGCGCGGCGAAAGGCTCGGCGGCCTGATCGAGCGAGGCGCAGTGCTCCCGCTCGCGCTCGTGCAGATCATTCAAGTGCCGCTGCACGGAGGCGTCAAATTCCGGCACGAACGTCCTCGCCTTGCGGTAAGCGCCGCGCAGCAAAAGCGCCGCGAGCCGGTATGGGATGGCTTTGAAAAAGCCGTGGTCTTCAATATGGTCGCGAAGCTGCCACCAGGCGAGCACCAGACTGTGGTCTGCCGCCGTTTCGAGCGCGACGGTGTGCGCCATGACGCACTGTGCCTTGCACGGATGCGCCGCGCAGCGGCAGCTCTCGCATTCCGGCTCCTGCGCGTCGGAGAGCAGGATAGCAAGGAACGTGAAGTCGAAATTCAGCACAAAGCGGGCGGCAAAGCCGTACTTTCGCCCGAGCTCGTGGCACAGCCCGCAGTAAACGGACTGGAAGCGCGCTTCGTCCTGCTCGCTGAGGTGCGGCTTGGACGGCCTGATGTAACCAAACATGCCTTAGAAAAGACGCACGATGGTGAACGTCAGCTTGCCGTTTTTCTTCGTGCGGCGGTCGCAGATGATCGCGGGAATGATGCCGACTAAAAACGCCGCGATGGCGACGGCGTAGCGCAGTCCCTCGCTTTCGAGCGCGCCGGTCGCAAAGTAGCCGACAAGAAACAGCACGATCGGCAGAAGATAGACGAGGAGCATCACGCCGAGCAGATTCTTCGTGCTGCTCTCGACCACGACCTTTTGTCCCACTTCGGCGCGGGCGTCGTTGCGCGCGACAGCGCGCACGCTTGCACCCGATACGCCGCAGCCCGCACACTCTTCACAGTCGTGGCCGCAGGCGGACTTGCGCGGGACGGAGATCTCCGCCATGCCGCCGGGAAGGATTTTTTCTACTGTTGCGATCTGAGTCATGCTGTCTCCTTTTGCGAATTGGCTTAGCTGATGTGAACGGTGACCTCGTAAGTGCCGACCGCGCCCACGTCGTAGCCGCTCACCTCGATGCGGGCGGGAACGGTGTAGCTGCCGCTGTCGGCGGCGATGTCGGATAGGTCTGCAATGACGTGGACCTCGCTGCCGTAGATGGCATCAAGGTCGCTTGCGGAGCCTCGCAGCGTGACGGGCAGTGACGAGGTCACGACGGTGACGGTGTGATCGCCTGAGAAATTCTCGTAGCTGAAGTGCGTCGCCTCGACCTCTTTCGTGCTGATGTCGCCGCTGCTGATCGTGAGCGTAGCGCTTGTGATCCCGCTTAAGTTGTTCACCCCGTCGGGAATGAGAATGTCATAGGTCAGCGTCTCCGAGCCCTGCACGTCCTCAAGCGCGAGCGTGCCGAGCGAGATCTCACTGATGCCTGCCATCTGCGTCGCATCACCGGAAAGGGTGATGCTGCTGTGGCTGAGCGTATAGGTGTAATTCTCGAGCCGCGAGCCCGCGGATTCGATAAAGTTGACGGTCAGCGGAACGTCCTTCACCTTGAGCACCGGCATCGTCACCTGCACGTTTTCACTCATGGGATGGATGTTCTTGCTCTCAATGAGCTGGTCGTTGAAGTCATAGAGCTCATAGTCGAGCAGCTCCACGACCGTGGAGGATGCATTTTCGATGTCGAGCGTGACCTGCGCGTAGCTGATCTGCATGATGTCAGCCTGCTGGCCGCGCACCTCGAGCGTTTCGGGCAGCATCTCGACCGTGCCGGCGATATAGCCCTCGGCCACATTGCCGACGACCTTGCAGCGGATCTCGATGTCCTTCTTGTTGAGCTCGCCGATCTCGACCTGAACGGTGCGGATGGTCGGCGATTCGACCTTCACGCTGCTCGACGAGACCTTCGAAGGGTACAGGATCGTGTAGCTGACGGACTGCTTGCCCGCGTAGGTGATGGTCGAAAGGTCGCTCACGAGCCGCAGCTCACTCGTGTCAAAGTCGTAGACAACGTTGCGCGGCATCTGGAGCTTTAAATCGACGGTGATATCCTCGTCCCCACTGATGCGCATGAGGCCCTTGTCGGCAAGCGACGTGTCCTCGTTGAGAAATTCGATCGGCACGTCATGGACGTACACGGTCACGGATTCCTTGTTGTTCACGTAGAACCAGATCGTTGCCGCGATGAGGATGGACAATGCAACGTAGAAGATCTTGCGGCGCTTACTTTTCATCGTCCTTGTCCCCCTTTCCGGCACTGAGGAGCTTCAAGAGCTTCATGTGGAGCTTGTCGTCCTGTTCGGTGGGCTCCTGCGGGACAAGCTCATTGATGAGCAGCTTTTCGAGCGTCTCGGGCATCAGGTGGCGCTTTAAGAGGCCGCCGATGGCGACGGAGATCGTCCCCGTCTCCTCCGAGACGATGACGACGACCGCGTCGGAATTCTCGCTCATGCCGATGCCCGCGCGGTGACGCATGCCAAGGTCGCGGCTCAGGTTCACGTTTTTCGAGAGCGGCAGCATGCAACCGCCCGCGAGCAGCCGCCCGTCACGCATGATGACCGCGCCGTCGTGCATGGCCGCCTTAACGAAGAAAATATTTTTGAGAAGCTCGCTGCTCACGCGCGCGTCGACGATCGTGCCCGTGCGGGCGATGTCGTCCAGCGCCATTTCACGCTCGAAGACGATGAGAACGCCCGTGCGCGTTTTGGACATTTCCGTGCAGGCGAGCACCGTCTGCGCGATGGCGTTTTCAATGGCCGAGACCTGCTGCGTGCGCGCGAAGGGGTTGAACGAGCGCCAGCGGCTCGAGCCGAGCTGATCGATGAGGCGGCGGATCTCGGGCTGGAAGAGCACGATGAGCGCCAGCGCACCGAGTGAGAGAATATGGCTCAAAAGGAAGTAAATTCCGTTGAGTGAGAACGCGTCCGAGAGCATCAGCGCCAGCAGGAACAGCAGGATCACCTTGCCGACGCTCTCGACCTTCGACGTGCCGACGAGCTTTAAAAGCCAATAGATCGCATACGCCATCAGCGCGATATCAAGATAGTCCGAGACCCTGAGCGTGAGCACATAGCGCCACGCGCCCTCCAGAATGGGCATGACAAATTCCATAGGCACGCTCCCCTTAAGCAATAGTTATTACTTATTCTAATATGAAACACTCCAAATTGCAACGGTAGAGCGATGAATTTTCTATGAAATCTCAGTTTTTTGCCTGACCTGCCGCGATCGCGCGCAGAGAGGAAAGAAACGAGTCGATCTCGCTTTCGCGATTAAAGGCGGAAACGCTCAGCCGCACCGTTCCGTCGGGCAAAGTGCCCACCGTTTTGTGCGCGAACGGCGCACAGTGCAGCCCCGCGCGCAGCGCGATACCGCGCTTTGCCATCTCCTCGGCGACACTTTCTGGCGAAAGGCCGTCCACCGTGAACGATAAGACCCCTGCCTGCAAGCTTGCCTCCAGCGAGAGAAATCCGTGTACATTTGGAATTTTGCCGAGGCCCTCTCCTGCTCGACGGATGAGCGCGCGGCTGTGGTGCAGGATGCGCTCCGGGTGCTGCGCGCGCACGAAGGCGATGCCCGCTTCGAGCCCCGCGATGCCAGGAACGTTGTGCGTCCCTGCCTCCAGACGGTCGGGAAGAAAGTCCGGCATGCTCTGACGCAGCGATTCGCTGCCTGTGCCGCCCTCAATGAGCGGGAGCGCGTCGCTGCCACAGAGCAGCAGCCCCGTCCCCTGCGGGCCGTAAAGTCCCTTATGCCCCGGCATGGCAAGGAATGCGGGCGCGAGCGCGGAAAAGTCGATCGGCAGCGAGCCCGCGGATTGAGACGCGTCGATGATGAGCGGCACGCTTGCGCCGCGGCAGAGCTGCGCGATGCGCTCAATTGGTAAAATAGCGCCGAAGACATTGGAGACATGCGTGCAGATAACGGCATCGGGCTCATGCGCAAGCGCGCGCTCGAAGGCTTCGACCGTCTCCTGCGGCGAAAAAAGCGGCGCGGCGGCGACGATGACCTCCGTGCCCAGCGCGTGCAGCGGCCGCGTGACGGCGTTGTGCTCATAGCCTGAGATGACGACCCGCCCGCACGGGCGGACAAGGCTCTTGATGGCGATGTTCAGTCCATGCGTCGCGTTCATCGTGAAAACGACCTGCTCGCTCGACGGCACGGAGAAGAGCTCCGCGGCTGCGCTGCGGCAGCGAAACAGCAGCTCGTCGGCCTGCTGCGCCGCGGCATACCCGCCGCGCCCGGGCGAGCTCATCGTGCGCATCGCCTGCACGACGGCCCGCTGCACCGCAGCGGGCTTTTGAAACGTCGTGGCGGCGCTGTCGAGATAGATCATAGCGCCACCTCTTGCATGCCGTCATCCGAGACGAAAAGCACCTTGACCGGCAGCACGCCGCCCGCGCGGCAGGCCTGCATGGCGCGCGCCGCGTGACGGCGCGGGATTTCCAGCGTATAGCCGCAGCCGCGCTCGGTGATCGCAGCGCCCGCGCGGCGGATTTTGGCAGAGATACCCGCGTCGCTCAAAAGCCGCGCCATGCGCTGGGCATGGGTGACTGAGCGCGCGGCAAAGAGATAATAGTCCATACCGATTCCCCCTCACAGCATGATATGCGTGCGCGGCGGCGGTGTGCGGGCGAAAAGGGACGGGCGCTCAGAAAAAGCGTCCGTCCGAAGCGGTTTTGATTCAGTTGTCCGCGCGCTCAAGGAGCGCGATAGCGTGGGCGGCCATCCCCTCGCCGCTGCCGGTGAAGCCGAGGTGCTCCTCGGTCGTGGCTTTCACGCTCACGCGCAAGACATCAATCTGGAGCTCACGCGCGATATTCGCGCGCATCTGCTCGCGGTACGGTGCGAGTTTAGGTGCCTGCGCCAGGATCGTTGCGTCAATGTTGACGACATCGTACCCCGCGGCGGCGAGGTGCAGCTTCACCCGCCGCAGCAGCTCTAAGCTCGAGATGCCAGCAAACTCGTCGGCGGAATCGGGAAAGAGCTTGCCGATATCGCCGAGCGCCGCCGCGCCGAGCAGCGCGTCCATCACGGCGTGGGTCAGTACGTCAGCGTCCGAATGGCCGAGCAGGCCCTTTTCGTAGGGGATCGTCACGCCGCCTAAAATCAGTGCGCGGCCCTCGGTCAGGCGGTGCACATCGTAGCCGTGCCCGATGCGTAAATTCGTCATGGTATGGGTCCTTTCTTCAAGAAAAGACAGAGGGGAAAGGTTCATTCCCCTCTGCGCTGTAAAATTGCTTCTGCGATCGCAAGGTCGACCGGCGTGGTGATCTTGATGTTTTCCTCACTGCCCTCTGTCAAGTGGACTTCCTTGCCCAGCCGCTCCACAGCGGAGCAATCGTCCGTAATAGTCGCGCCGTCCGCAATCGCGGACTGGAGCGCCGCCTTCAAAAGGTCGGCGGCGAAGACCTGCGGCGTCTGCACGGCGAAGAGCGCGCTGCGATCGGGCGTGCGCTCGACGATGCCGTCGTGCGCGACCTTGATGGTGTCGCGCACCGGAACGGCGGGCGCGGCGGCGAGATAAACTCTTGCCGCGTCGAGCGCTTCGTCGATGAGCTCGACGGTGACGAGCGGACGCGCACCGTCCTGCACGGCGAAAAATTCCGTCTCGGGCGAGGCCTCGAGCGCCGCGCGCAGCACGGACTCTGTCCGCGTTGCGCCGCCGACGATGACCTTTACGGGTTTTCTGAGGCCAAAGGTCTTGCAGAGCTCAGCATAAGGCAGCAGCTCGTCCTCCCGCGCAGCGATGACGATCTCGTCGATGCCCTCCACGCGGTCGATCGTGAGCAGTGTGCGCACAAGGACGGGGATGCCGTCAAGGGTTTGCAACAGCTTGTTCTCCCCGCCGTAGCGCGTGGAGCTTCCGGCGGCCGCAATCAGCGCGGCGCAGTACGGGTGAGTGCGCTTTTGGCGCTTGCCGAACATCTTTTGCAGCAGGCTCATGGACTCAATCGCTCTCCTTTAACAGCATCGCGGCGTTGACGCGCCCCTCAGCCTCGGGATACTCCACGTCTTCTGCCAGGACGATCTCTGATACGAGGATCTGCTTGGCAATGTGCAGCATCTTGCGCTCGCCGTTGGATAGTCCGCGCGTGCTGTCGCGATGCATCAGCGCCTTGATGACGGCGCTGACCTCGTCGAGATCGCCGCTTTTCAGGCGATCCATATTCTCGCGGTAGCGGTGGTTCCAGTTCGCCGTCATGTCGACGCCGAGCTTGGGAATGCGCGCGATGACCTCTTCGATCTCGCTTCTCGTCTTGATGGCGCGGATGCCGATGGCCGTGGAATTCTCGGTCGGGATCTTGAGCGTTAGCCCGGAAATGGGCATTTTGAAGACGTAAAAATCCATTGCTTTGCCGCTGATCTTTTCGCGGACAATGCTGTCGATCACACCGGCGCCGTGCATCGGGTGCACGACCTTATCTCCCACTTGAAACATTCTATGCCCACCTCCCTTCAGGCAGAATGCCAATCCGGCATTCGCCCCGGTTTTCCGTGCGATGGAAAAGAAAAACAACACAAACACACAAGAGGAAACAATTCCCCATACATAGTATAACGTACTTTGCCATCATTTTCAAGCGACTTTTGATGAAATATCGCATAAAAATGGAAACGAGGTGGATTTTCGAAAAAATGTGGGCTCCCCTTTTCAGGAAAGCCCACGTGACGGAAGAACAATTTTTGCTTACTTATTGCTGCGGCGCCAGATGTGCATCTTCTCCGCGTCGGCGATGAGCTGCTCGCGGAAGTCGGGATGCGCGATGCCGATGAGCGCCTCGGCACGCTGCCAGGTCGAAAGGCCCTTGAGGTTGACCATGCCATACTCGGTGACGATGTAGTGCGTGCAGGAGCGCGGGTCGGTGCAGATGGAGCCGGGCGTCAGCGTGGGAACGATGCGGCTCTTGACCGTGCCGTCCTTGCCCGTGACGGTCGAGGACATGCAGATGAAGCTCTTGCCGCCCTTGGAGAGGTACGCGCCCATCGCAAAGTCGAGCTGGCCGCCCGTGCCGGAGATGTGCTTGATGCCGGCGGACTCGGCATTCACCTGACCAAACAGATCGCAGTCGATGGCGTTGTTGATGGAGATGAAGTTGTCGATCTGGGAGATGACAAACACGTCGTTCGTATAGTCGACCGGCGCACCCATGACCTCGGGATTGCGATCCATGTAGTCATAGAGCTTCTGCGTGCCGGCGGCGAAGGCAAAGACCTGACGGCCCTTGTCGAGCTGCTTGTGCTTGCCGGTGATCTTGCCGGCGAGGGCCATGTCGACAAAGCCGTCGACATACATTTCGGTGTGAACGGACAGGTCCTTGAGGTCAGACTGCGCGATCATCGAGCCGATGGTGTTGGGCATGCCGCCGATGCCGAGCTGGAGGCACGCGCCATTCGGGATCTCAGGCACGACAAGGTTGGCGACCGCGGTGTCGACCTCGGTGGGGGCGCCGCCCGCGCCGAGCTGCGCAACGGGAGGATTCTCCCCTTCCACAACCATGTCGACGTCCTTGATGTTGATCTCGCAGCCGGTGAGGCCGTAAACCCACGGCAGGTTCTTGTTGACTTCAACAATAACGGTTTTGGCAGTGTCGAGCATGTCGGCCAGGTGAGAGGACGCGAGCGCGTAGCTGAAGTTGCCATGCTTATCCATCGGCGTGACCTGGATCATCGCAACATCGACTGTGGCGTTGCCGTCGCGGTAGAAGCGCGGCAGCTCGCTGTAGCGCATGGGAATGAAATAGCCCATGCCCTTGGAGATGATCTTGCGGTCGATGCCGCTGCAATGCCAGGAGTTCCAGGTGAAGTGCTCGCCGGCGTCCTCCGCCTTGCAGATCTCGGGCATCCACATCGTCACGCCGCCGCGGACCTTGACGTCCTTGAGCTCATTCTGGCGTGCGGCCAGAGCCTTGTCGAGCGTGTAGGGATGGTTGGTGCACCAGCCGTAGTCGACCCAGTCGCCGCTCTTGACGACCTTGACGGCTTCCGCGGCAGAGGTCAGCTTCTTCTGATAAAGCGCTGCGTAATCCATGGATAATTCCTCCTGTATGTATGTGAATTTGATTATCATTTCGGAACTATGTCGAAACTTTAACAATTATAGCATACCGATCGCCGTTTGCAAAGTCTTTCTTACGTGTCAGCGTAAAAAAGAACGTAAAAAAGAGACAGGCCGGAGCCTGTCTCTTTTCAGTTCGGGAAAATTACGCCTCGACAGGAGCCTCTTCCTCGCCGCTGAGCAGCGCGCGGATGCTGAGGGAGATCTTCTTCTTCTCCTCGTCGATGGCGGTGATCTTCGCGTCGACCATCTGGCCTTCGGACAGGACGTCGGAGGGCTTGTCGATGCGGCGGTCAGCGATCTGGGAGATATGGATCAGGCCGTCCACGCCGGGAACGACCTCAGCGAACGCGCCGAAGGTCATCAGCTTGACGATGCGGACGTTGGCAACGTCGCCGACCTTGTAGGTGTTCATGAACACATCCCAGGGGTTCTGGGTGCGATCCTTGACGCCGAGGGAAATCTTGCGCTTCTCGGGGTCGAAGGAGATGACGTACACGTCGAGGTGATCGCCGATGGAGACGACCTCGGCGGGGTTCTTGATGCGGCTCCAGCTCAGCTCGGAGATGTGGACCATGCCGTCCACGCCGCCGATGTCGACGAACACGCCGTAAGAGGTCATGGACTTGACAACGCCGTCATAGTGCTTGCCGACCTCGATGCCTTCCCAGATGGCGGCCTGAGCAGCCTGACGCTCCTCGTTCAGCACGGACTTGATGGAGCCGACGACGCGGCGGCGGGCACGGTTGACCTCGGTCACGCGGAGCTTGACCTTCTGCTTGACCATCTGGCCAAGGTCGGAGTCCTTGGGCATGCCGCTCTGAGAAGCGGGCACGAACACGCGCACGCCCTTGACAGAAACGACGATGCCGCCCTTGTTCACTTCGGTCACGGTGCCTTCGAGAACGGTCTTGTCCTCAACGGCGGTCTCAATGTCTTCCCAGAGCTTGACAGCGTCGAGACGCTTCTTGGAGAGGGTGGCGTAGCCTTCCACGTCGTTGACGCGGACAACGTAAGCCTCGATCTCGTCGCCGACCTTGACGACGTCCTCGGGCTTGACGTCGGGGTCGCTGCTCAGCTCAGAAACAGGGATATAGCCTGCCTGCTTGCAGCCGACGTCGACCTGGATCTCGGTCGTGCCGATGGCGGTCACGATACCGGTCACCTTATCTCCTGTATTTAGAGTCTTGAAAGATTTTTCAAGCAGTTCTTCAAAGGATTCGCTGGTTTCAGGGGCAGTGGTGTTGATGTTTTCTTCCGTCATTGTTGTTAATACCTCCATAATGATACTCGCAGGAGTAGATGCGCCGGCTGTCAGTCCCGCCACACGGCATCCGGAAAAGAATTCCGGTGAGAGCTCGTCTGCGGATTCGATCTGGAGGACTTTTCCGCAGTTCTCTCTGCAAATCTCGGTCAAATGCCTTGTGTTGGCGCTTCTTCGGTCGCCCACAACCACCATCGCGTCTACCTTGGCGGAAAGTTCTGCTGCCTCAGTTTGACGTTTCTGCGTAGCATTGCATATTGTATCATTGATTTTCAGATTTGTACACTGTTTTTTTAGAAATTTCACGCAACTTTCCCAAAGCGCACGAATGCAGGTCGTTTGCGCCAGCATGATACTGGGTAAATGGGCAAAATCGGGGTGTTCCTGCAAGTATTTTTGCGCTTCCTGCACATTTTCAAAAATCAGCGGGTCGCTGCACCATCCTGCGATGCCCTGCACCTCGGGATGATGGCGCTCACCGATCAGGATGACGCGGCGTCCCTCGTGCTCTGCCTCCTGTGCAAGCTTTCGGATGCGCTCGACATGCGGGCACACGGCGCTCACGACCTCTGCCCCGCGCTCTCGCAGCGCATCAAGCGTCGCTCTCGGCTCGCCGTGGGCGCGGATGAGCACGGTCTCCCCCGCCTTTGCCTGGTCGGGCGAAGTGATGAGGCGCATGCCAAGGTCTTCGATCTCGCGCACGACGCCCGCGTTGTGTACGATGCTGCCGAGCATCGCGCCGCCGCGCGCTTTTGCCGTTTCGCGCGCAAGGTTGACCGCGCGCTCCACGCCATAGCAGAAGCCCGCGGTCTCAGCTAAGATGACCTTCACAGCGGCGCGCCTCCCACCTGCTGGCCGCCGAGCGCGTAGGCCTGACGCAGCATTTCGTCGGCGATGGCCTGCAATTCTTCGGACGTGCCGCGGCGGCCCGTGACCTCAGGCACATACGGCTCGCCGAAGATGATGCGCGTCTTACGGAAGGGCTTTTTCTGCCCGTCGCAGAACACCGGCACGAGCGTCGCACCCGTGCGCACGCCGATCATCGCGATGCCCGCGTGCGCGTGCGCGGGGAGTCCGTCGTGATAGCCGACGCCGCCCCGGATCGTCGTCCCCTCGGGGAAGATCAGAAGATTCTCACCCTTGTGGAGCACCTGCATCGCGGTCTTGATGGACTGGATATCCTTGCCGTCGCGCTGGACGGGAAATGCGCCGAGCGTGCGGATGAGCCACGCGAGCGCGCGGTTGTCGAAGAGCTCGGCCTTGGCCATAAAGTGCAGATGGTAGTCGAGCGGCAGGCACAGGCCGATGAGCACGGGGTCTAAGTCCGTTGAATGGTTCGGGCACAGCAGCACGCTGTGCTTGGGCAGATTTTCAAGTCCCTTGACGTCCACGCGGTAGATCCACAAAAGCACCCGACCGATGATCCAGATAAACGCAAAAAAGATACGGTGCATCATTTCAATTTCTCCTGAATGAGATTCAGCAGCGCCTGCTCGCTCTCTTCAAAGCTGAGCTTCGACGTGTCGAAGTGCACGGCATCCTCTGCCTCGCGCAGCGGGGCGATGTCGCGGTGCATGTCCTGATAGTCGCGCTCGTTGATCTCGCGCAGCACCTCTTCATACGCCTTGGGCGTGCCGCGCTCAGAGAGCTCGAGACAGCGGCGGCGCGCGCGCTCCTCGGCCGAAGCAGTCAGGTAAATTTTGAGGTCGGCATCCGGCAGAACGACTGTGCCGATGTCGCGCCCGTCCATGATGACGCTTCTCTTGCGCGCGATGTCGCGCTGCATCTCGAGTAAGTACGCGCGTACGCACGGCAGCGCCGAGACGTTCGAGGCGTACATCGAAATTTCCGGCAGGCGAATTTCGGTGCTGACATCCTTGCCGTCAAGCAGCATTTTCTGTCCGCTATTCTCGTCAAATGCCATGTCGATTTGGATCTCTTTCAGCAGCGGCGCGATCTGGGATTCGTCCTTGGCGTCCAGTCCGCGGGAAAACGCCGCGTAGCCGATGGTGCGGTAGATCGCGCCCGTGTCGACATGCAGAATGTTCAATTTCTTGGCGACGGCCTTGGCGAGCGTACTCTTGCCCGCGCCGCCTGGGCCGTCAATGGCAATGGAAAAATGCTTTTTCATCTGTTTGATTCTTCCCTCTTACAATAAATATGTGCTTACTGCGTCAGCAGTGCGTCCGCGGCAGCCTCGCCCGCGGCCTTGCCGGTCGCCCAGGCGATTTGCAGATTGTAGCCGCCCGTGTAGGCATCTACGTCGATGATCTCGCCGGCAAAGTACAGGCCGCCGATCTTTTTCGACGCCATGGTCTTCGGGTCGATCTCCCCCACCTTGACGCCGCCGGAGGTGATGATCGCGTTTTCGACCGGCATCGGCGCGCTGACATTGACCGTCCAGCGCTTTAAGAGCGTGCGGATGGTCTCGCGCTGGGCGCGCGTGATGTCGTGCACCTTTTCGTGCGGAGGGATGCCCGAGCGGTCGATGAATTCGTCGATCATCTTCTGCGGCAGAAGCGCGCCGAGCACGTTGCAGTAGTCGCTGTTTGCGTGCTTTTCAAAATCCGACAGCAGGCGCTTGTCGAGCGTTTGCTCGTCGAGCGCGGGCTTGAGGTCGATCTCCAGTCGGTACTGCTTTTTGTCGAAATGCCGCATGTGCGCGCTGGCCGACAGGATGAGCGGCCCGCTCACGCCGAAGTGCGTGAACAGCATTTCGCCGAAATCCGAGTGGATCTTTTTGTTGTTTTCGTATACCGTCAGCGCAACGTTGCGCAGGCTCAGCCCTTGCAGCACCGCGCATTTGCGTGCCTCGAGCGGCACGAGTGAGCCGCGCAGCGGCGTGACTGTGTGGCCGAGCGCTTCCGCCATGCGGAAGCCGTCGCCCGTCGAGCCCGTCGCGGGATAGGACAGCCCGCCCGTCGCCAGAATGACGGCGGAGGCGGTGTAGTCCCCTTTTTCGCCCTTGACGGCGGCGACATGGCCGTCTTCGACCGAAATACCGAGCGCGCGGTCGCGCACGAGCTTGACGTGCAGACGCTTGAGCTCGCGCTCAAGCGCCGCTGTGATGTCGAATGACCGGTCGGACACGGGAAACACGCGCTTGCCGCGCTCGACCTTGAGCGGCACACCGAGCCCCTCGAAAAAATCGATGGCGTCGTGCCCGTCGAAGCGGGAAAACACGGAGTATAAAAACCGCGGGTTCTGCGGCACGTGGGCGAGCAGCTCTTCGCAGGTGCTGTCGTTCGTCACGTTGCAGCGGCCCTTGCCGGTGATGTTCACCTTTTTGCCGAGGCGCTCGTTTGGATCGAGCAGCGTCACGTGCGCACCCTTGCGCGCGGCGCAGATCGCGGCCATCATGCCGCCCGCGCCGCCGCCGATGACAACGATCGCCTTATTCATCTTCGATCTTGCCGAAAATGTCGAAGCGCTCCCAGATGTGCTCGAGTTCGGAGAACGTCGCGGAGATGTCTGCGCCCTTCTTGTTGGCCACGGCCAGAATGAGTGCGTTGAGCATGCTCATGGGCGCCGCCAGCGAGTCGACGAACGAGATCATCTCGCTGCGCACGAGCAGCGAATTGCTGGACATCTGGTTGATGGGCGACATCTCGCTGTCCGTCACGCCGACGATCGTCGCGCCGCGGTCGCGCGCAAATTGGATGGTCTTGAGCGCAAGCTCGCTGTAGCGCGGGAAGCAGATACCGATGACCA
>ERZ1026848.592-NODE-592-length-20195-cov-8.258540_pt1 | contig 20195 bp, 20 predicted proteins | sample MGYA00380154_ERZ1026848 | MGnify/ENA primary metagenome ERZ1026848 (study PRJEB33269, sample SAMEA4719790) | human gut metagenome | biome: human-associated habitat; feature: organic feature; material: feces | place: Cameroon | collected 2013-10 ...
CGCCGGCGAACTCGCCGTCGTTCTGGAAGTCGATGCAGTAGAGCTCCTTGCCGCCTGTGACGCCGCGGATCTCGCGCACGCGGTCTTTCATGTAGGCACGCTGCTCGGGATTGAGGAGAAGCTCGGTGCCGGCGCCCATGCCGACGGGCATATAGTGGAAGTACCAGGCAAAGTAGCAGCCCTTGGAGATGAGAAGATCGAGGAACTCATCGCTCGTGACGTCCTTGTAGTTCTTGCTCGTGTAGCAGATGGAGACGCCGAAGGGAATGCGGTTTTTGTGCATGAGGTCCATTGCGGCCAGCGCCTTTTCGAAGTGACCCTCACCGCGTCGGCCGTCGTTGGCGCTCTCAAAGCCCTCGATGCTGACGGAGACGAAGAAGTTGCCGACGCGCAGCATCTCGTCACAGAAGGCCTGATCGATGAGCGTGCCGTTCGTGAAGGCGTGGAAGGCGATGTCGCGGTGCTTTTCGCACAGGCGGATGATATCGGCCTTGCGCATGAGCGGCTCGCCGCCGGTGAAGAGGCAGGCGTGGGTGCCGAGCTGTTTGGCCTCGGTCAGCACGCGGTCCATTTCTTCAAAGGTGAGATTCTGCTTGTGGCCGTACTCTGCTGCCCAGCAGCCCTTGCAGCGCATATTGCAGGCGCTCGTCGGGTCCATCAGGATGAGCCAGGGAATGTTGCAGCCGTACTTCTCGGCGTTTTTCTGCGCCTGCTGGAAGCCGCGGAAGCCGCCCTCGTAGGCCGCGTTCGTCAAAAACGTCTTGAGGATGTAGGGGTCGCACTCGCGAATCAGGCGCTGAACATAGTGCGCCCACTTGCCGTCGGGCTCGTTGGCGATCATGTGGAGACCGGAGAAGGTCTCGGGCTTCCAGACGGAGCCGTGGATCTTCTGCACCATGTCGACAAGGGAGTTGGCGATATCGCCGACGTCCTGTGTCTGTCCTTTTTTGATGAGGGAGTCGAGCATGGTCTCAAAGGCCTTGCGCTCTGCTGCGTGGGCGAGCTTCTCTGCTGCGTTCATTTGCTTCACGATTCCTTTCCCTGCCCGCAATCGATCGGGCATCCTTATATTAAGGGGAAAGGGGGTGATCCTTTCCCTCCGTCGCCTGTGCGGCGATCTTTTGCAGTTTTTCCATGCGCGCGTCAAGCTGTGCGCTGATCTCGGCGCACTCGTAGAGCTCGCGCTCCACGTATTCCATTTCGGGGAGATTTTTCTTGTAGCGGATCTTGTGCTCAAGGCTGGCCCACCAATCCATCGAGATCGTGCGGAACTGGACCTCGACCTTCATCAGGCGCTTCTGGTCGTGCAGGAAGATGGGCGTTTCGACGATGAGATGCAGGCTGCGGTAGCCGTTGGGCTTGGGATTTGCGATGTAATCCTTGCGCTCGATGAGCGTGATGTCGTCCTGGCGCAGCAGCGCGTCGGACAGCTTGTAGATATCGGACGGATGCGAGCAGATCACGCGCACGCCCGCGATATCGTTCAGGTTTTTCTCGATGCTCTCCACCGTCATGGGATAACCGCGGCGGCTGAGCTTTTCCATGATGCTCTCGGGGGACTTGAGGCGGGTCTTGATCGTCTCGATGGGGTTGCGGTCGTATTGCAGCGAGAGCTCTTCATTGAGCACGTTGAACTTCGTCTCGACCTCCATGATCGCGCAGCGGTAATAGCTCATCAGCTCACGGTAGGGCTGGAAGTATTTCTGGACCCACTGCTGTACCTCACCGTGGGAAAAACGGGAGAGCAGCACCTGTTCAAGATAAGTGCGATCGACAAGCGGACGGATCGGCACTGTCATCAGCTCCTTTGTACTTAGCATTTCTTGTCCCGTACGGAAAAATGCGGGCTTGCAGGAAAAGCATAGCAAAGAAGCGCCGCGCTTTCAATGGGCAGGGTGTAAACTTTTTTATTCACGGCGCGAGAAGGGGACGCTCCCCTCGTTAACACCAACTTAACAAAGGAAACTGCCGAAAACTATGGACAAAAGGAGCCGCGTATCAGATTTTCAGACAGTGGCACGCAAATGTCACAGAAGACAAAATATAAGAAAACGTCCTTTCCCGATGGAAAGGACGTTCAAAAGGCGGTATGAAAAAAGAAAAATTGTGTTTATGCGCCGACCACATGCGCCGTCATCATCTGCCAGAGGATGGAGAGCTGCTGTGTGGAGATGAGCACATAGGCCAGAATGAAGACGAACCAGAGCTTCTGCATGTTCTCCTCTTTTTTGCAGAGGAAATAGCAGTAGGAAAAATACGCCACGGCGTCCACGATCAAAACCGTGAGGAACATGACGAGAAAGCCCTGCTCGCTCTGCTCGGCGGTGCCGGTGTAGAGCGAGAGGAGAGAGTAATATAAAAACGTGGCGGTGAACGGCCACTTGAGCTTGCGCCAGTCGTGGATGCGGTCTTTCTTATTCATGGAAGCGCTCCTTTTTTGCGTTTTCCACAGTATACCCTGCGGCACGGCAGATTGCAAGGGGAAATGACCTTGCCAAGCGGGCGTGGGGTGTGGTAGACTGCAAAAAAGAGGTGATATACATGCTGGATACGTTGATCCGCGGCGCGAAGATCGTCGACGGCACGGGAAAGGCGGCGTTCACGGCGGACGTCGGCATTTTAGACGGCATGATCGAAGCGGTCGGAAATTTATCAGGTGCGCAGGCGTTCGAGACCATCGAGGCCGCGGGCCGCGTTCTGACGCCGGGCTTTATCGACATGCACCGCCACGCCGACGCGGCGCTGTTTCGCGAAGGCTTTGGCGAGGCGGAGCTCTGCCAGGGCCTCACGACGCTTGTGAACGGCAACTGCGGCATGTCGCTCGCGCCGCTCTCGGGCGCGCACGCGGACGAGTGCGCGAAATACCTCGCGCCCATCACGGGGAACATCCCGCCGGAGCTGCGCTTTGCGTCCATTGACAGCTATTTCAAGGCGGCGCAGGGGCGGGGACTGCCGCTCTCGTGCGCGGAACTCATCGGCATGGGCACGCTGCGCACGCTTGCCGCGGGCTTCACGACGGGAGATTTGTCACCGCTCGAGCTGCGTGATCTGCACTATCACATGGAACAGGCGCTTGCCGACGGCGCGTGCGGCGTGTCGCTCGGCCTGGGCTACGCGCCGGAGATCTTCTATTCGACCGACGGGCTCATCCGCGCGCTCGCACCGCTGCACCGCAGCGGCGTACCCATCTGCGTGCATATGCGGCAGGAGGGCGACGGCGTGGTGGACGCGCTGCGCGAGATGCTCGAGGTCGCCCGCGCGCTGCAAACGCCGCTGGAGGTGAGCCACCTGAAGGCTATCGGCGGGCGCAACGCGCGCAAGGCGGTGCCGGAGATGCTCTCGCTCATCGCGCGGGCGCGGGAGGAGGGGGTGGACGTCATGTGCGATGTGTACCCCTATACGGCGGGCTCGACGCAGCTCATCCATGTGCTGCCGCCGGAGGTTCAGGAGGGCGGCACGGAGAAGCTGACAAAGCGGCTGCTCGACGGCGCGGCGCGCAGGGAAATGCGCGCGCGGATGGAAACCGGCAGCGATTTTGAAAACATCACGCTGCTCGTCGGCTTTGAAAACGTAGTCGCCATCGGCCTTCAGACGGACGAATACCGACCCTTTGAGGGAAAGAGCATTGCCGAGGTCGCGCAGGCGCTGCAAAAGGACCCGTTCGACGCGCTTTTCGATCTGCTGGCGGCGGAGAAGTGCGGCGCGGGAATGATCGACTATATTTCGGATGAGGAGGATGTGCGCGACATTCTGCGCGCGCCGTTCTCGGGCGTCATTTCGGATGCGACCTACCCCGGCGGCGGGCGCGTGCATCCGCGCGTGTACGGGACCTTTGCGCGGCTCATCGAGAAGTATGTCGTGCGGGAAAAGCTCCTCACGCTTGAGCGGACCGTGCATAAGGTGACGGGACAGGCGGCAGAGCGCTTCGGATTTGAGCATAAGGGAAGGGTCGCGGCAGGCATGGACGCGGACCTGCTGCTTTTTTCGCCCGAGAGCATCCGCGAAAACGGCACCTATGCGCAGCCGAAGGTGTGCGCCTCGGGCTTTGACGAGGTGCTCGTGCTGGGGCGGCGCGTGATCGAAAACGGCGTGTACCGCGGCGGCAGGAACGGCGAGATGCTGGGCCTGCGTGCAGACATTTGAAAATCTTAAAAAAGATTTCAAACGCATTTTTCCTGCGGTGTGATATGCTGGACGCAGACGATGGCACGGAGGTTCGGACGCATGGAGCATTTTTGGGATACGATCGAGACGATCGGAGCGGGATACGGCTTTTCGCTCTTCGGGGCGCGGCATCTGGCGACGCTCGCGCTGTTTGCGCTCACGGCGGCGCTGTGCTGCCGGGGCTATGCCCGCGCGGACGAGAAACGGCGCGCGAGGATGCGCAAGGCTTTTGCCGTCCTGCTGCTCATGGACGAGGCGTTCAAGCAGATCGGATTGCAGATCGGCGGGAATTTTGACGCATCGTATCTGCCGCTGCACCTGTGCTCGATCAACATTTTCCTCATCGCGCTGCACGCGTGGCGGCCGAGCGAGGCACTCGACAACTTTCTGTATTATATCTGCATCCCCGCGGCGACGGCGGCACTGCTGTTTCCGACGTGGACGTCGCTGCCGGCGATGAACTTCATGTTCCTGCACTCAACGAGCGTGCATATCCTGCTGGCGGTGTATCCGATGATGCTCTTTGCCGCGGGGGATATCCGTCCGAGCGCGAAGGGGATCGGGAAGAGCCTGCTCCTGCTGCTCGTGATGGCCGTGCCCATCTACGCGGTGAACTGTCTGCTGGATACGAACTTCATGTTCCTCATGTACGCGCCGGACGGCAATCCGCTGGCGTGGTTCCGCGACCGCTTTGGCAGCCATTGGATCGGCTTTCCCGTGCTGCTCGCGGCGGTCGGCGGCGTTATGTACCTGCCGGTGCTGCGGAGGAGAAGACGCGAGACGGCGGCGGAAAAACAGCCGCTTTGACAAAAATAAATGCGCGGCAGACCATGATTTCGGGGCCTGCCGCTCTTTTTCGCGCGTTTTGCCTTGACGAAAGGGCGGGATTCTGCTACTTTTAAGCGTGAATGATTTTGTCCGGGCGTGTTTCCCGGCTGTAAAATAAGGAGGCGGGAGCATGGGCGAGACGAATTTGCTGCGCGCGATCCCGAAGGTGGATGAATTACTGCGCAGACCGGAGCTTTCTGCATTGGAGATGCCCGCGAGCACGCTGCGCGAGGCGGTGCGCGCGGAGCTTTCCGCGCTGCGCGAGGCAGTGCTGAGCGGCGAGAAGAAGGAGCTGCCGGACGCAGGCGAGATCTGTGCGAACATCCGCGTGCGCGCAGAGGAGGCGGAGCTTCCCTCGCTGCGCGGCGTGATCAACGCGACGGGCGTGGTGCTGCACACGAATCTTGGCCGCGCGTGCCTGAGCGAGCGCGCGGTGCGCGCCGTAGAGGACGTGGCGCGCGGATATTCGACGCTTGAATACGACGTGGCGGGCGGCTGCCGCGGTTCGCGCCACAGCCATGTGGAGGACCTTCTCTGCCGACTGACGGGCGCGGAGAGCGCGATGGTCGTGAACAACAATGCCGCGGCGGTGCTGCTCATCTTATCGGAGATCGGCTGCGGCGGCGAGGTCGTGGCCTCGCGCGGGGAGCTCGTCGAGATCGGCGGCTCGTTCCGCATCCCGGAGATCATGATGCAGTGCGGCTGCACGCTGCGCGAGGTGGGCGCGACGAACAAGACCCACCTGCACGACTACGAGCGCGCCATCGGCGAGCAGACGCGCGCGCTTTTGAAGGTCCACACGAGCAACTACCGCATCGTGGGCTTTTCCGAGTCGGTGCCGCTGGAGGACATGGTCGCGCTCGGCGAAAAATATGATCTGCCGGTCATTCAGGATATCGGCAGCGGCTCGCTCGTGGACCTTGAGCAGTTCGGCATCCACGATGAGCCGACGGTGCAGCGGAGCATCCGCGCGGGCGTGGACGTGGTCTCGTTCTCGGGCGACAAGCTGCTCGGCGGCCCGCAGGCGGGCATCATCATCGGCAAAAAGGAGTATATCGACCGCTTCAAGAGCCATCCGCTGGCGCGCGCGATGCGCGTGGACAAGATGACGCTCGCGGCCCTGCGCGCGACGCTGCACGCCTATCTCGACCCCGCGGAGGCGGTGCGCGAGATCCCGACGCTTTCCATGCTGGCGGCGGATGCGGACGCCCTGCACGCCAAGGCAGCGCTGCTGCAGAAGGTGCTGAGCGACGCGGGCATCGGCGCAGAGCTCGTGGAGGCGGACGATCAGGTGGGCGGCGGCAGCGTGCCGACGCAGCTGCTTGCGACCTGGGCGGTCGCGGTGGACACGGGGGATAAGAGCGTGGATGCCTTCGAGCGCGCGATGCGCTGCCGTGTGCGGCCCGTGATCGGACGCATCAGCAGGGAGAAATACCTGCTCGACACGCGCACGCTCTGGCAGAAGGATTTTGAAGAGATCGCCGAGGCAGCGCGGGAGGCTCTGAAATGAAGCACGTTATCATCGGCACCGCGGGCCATGTGGACCACGGCAAGACGCTGCTCGTCAAGGCCCTGACGGGCATTGATACCGACCGGCTGGTCGAGGAGAAAAAGCGCGGCATTACGATCGAGCTGGGCTTTGCCCACCTTGACTTTGAAGACGGCACACAGGCGGGCATCGTCGATGTGCCGGGACACGAAAAATTCATCAAGAATATGCTCGCCGGTGCGGGCGGCATCGACCTTGCGATGCTCGTCGTGGCGGCGGATGAGGGCTTTATGCCGCAGACGGTGGAGCACCTCGGCATCCTGCAGCTGCTTGGCATCAAGGAGGGCCTTGTCGTCATCACAAAGACCGACATGGTGGACGCCGAGTGGGTCGAGATGGTAAAGGAGGACGTGAGGGAGCAGGTGAAGGGCACGTTCCTTGAGGGCAAGCCCGTCTATCCGGTCTCCGCCTACACGGGCGAGGGCATCGCGGAGCTGCGCGAGGCGCTCAGAAAGCTTGTGGCGCAGACGCAGGAGAAGAGCCTGCGCACGCCCTACCGCCTGCCCATCGACCGCGTGTTCTCGGTCGACGGCTTCGGCACGGTGGTGACGGGCACGCTCATCGAGGGCGCTGTGACCGTCGGCGACGACGCGGCCATCATGCCCGACGGACTGGAATGCCGCGTGCGCAATCTGCAGGTGCACGGCAGCGACGTGAAGACCGCCTACGCCGGGCAGCGCGTGGCGATGAATCTTGCGGGTATCAAAAAGTCCGATATCACGCGCGGCGACACCATTGCAAAGCCCGGCTCGATGCGCGTTTCACTGATGCTGGACGTGCGGCTGCAAAACCTCAGAAATTCGCAGCGTACGATCGTGAACGGCTCGCAGGTGCACCTGTACCACGGCAGCGCCGTGCGTCTTGCCAAGGTCGTGCTGCTCGACCGGGATGCCCTGCAGCCCGGCGAGAGCGCCTACGCGCAGCTTCGGCTGACCGAGGAGATCGCGACGCGGCAGGGAGACCGCTTCGTCATCCGCTTCTATTCGCCGCTCGAGACCATCGGCGGCGGCGTTATCCTGGACGACCATCCCTACCGCCATAAGCGCAACGACGCGCAGGTGCTGAAGATGCTCGCGGTGAAGGAGAGCGGCTCGGACTCCGACAAGCTCGTGCAGGCTGTGGCGGAGTACGGTACGGAGCTCGTGCCGCTGCAGAAGCTCGCCGACCGGCTGAGCATGGACGCCGGCGAGCTCGAGAGCTCGCTCGAGGACCTGTGCGGCAGCGGCAAGCTCATCGAGCCGCTCGAAAAACGCTATATGGCCTCCTCTGAGTTCGACAAGGTCTGGGCAAGCTGCGAGAGCCTGCTGGCCAAATACCATAAGGACAACCCGCTGCACGGCGGCATGAAGGTCGCCGAGCTTCGCCAGAAGCTCCTCAAGGGCGCGGACCGTCAGCGCGCGGACGCCATCCTCGACTGCCTTGCCCGCGAGGGGAAGATCAAGGCCGTGGCCGACCGCTACGCGCTCGCGGACTTTGAAGTCCGCCTGACGAAGAAGCAGAACGCGCTGAAGACGAAACTGCTGCAAATTTACCACAAGATGGGCCTTGAGGTCGAAAATCTGGACGATGTGTACGTGCAGTTCGAGCGCAATGAGCTCGCAGACTGCAAGCAGGTGCTCGAGAGCCTTGTCAGCGGCGGCGAGCTCGTGATGCTGACGCCGCAGCTTTGCATTGAGCGGAGCATCTACGAGGATATCTGGGAGAAGACAAAGCAGCACTTTGCCGAGCATGAGGAGCTGACGCTTGCGGAGTTCCGCGATATGCTGGGGACCTCGCGCAAATACGCGCTGGCGGTGCTCGAATACTATGATAAGAATAAAATCCTCAAAAAGGACGGGGATGTGCGCCGTCCGGGACCGGAATTCTGAGCGATTCAGGGGAAATTTCGATGAGAGCGAAAAAAATATTGAATTTGGTTGCAATCGTCGGAATTGTGTGTTATGATGACGCCCGCACCTGGGAGTAGATGGGTGCTGGTGTGCCCCCTGGTCTTCAAAACCAGTGATAGGGGTGAGGAGCCTCTTAGGTGGGTTCGATTCCCACATATTCCCGCCAAGCGTCCCGCAGCAGAAATGCTGCGGGACATTTTTTTCGTCGGGGAGGTCAGGAATGAAATTCCGCATTTCCGGCAGGAATACGGGGGATTTATCCCCCATCGATTTTTCTGCTTGCGTCTTATAAATGCTTTCAATAAATGGAGGCACTGTTTGTAAAAAACCATGGGTAAGCCCCTTTACAAATCAAAAGAAGTGAGATATATTAACATCAGAAATTTGGCGACGGCTGAATATTGCCATCGAAATTTCACATAATAAGCCGGATGAGGCTTTTCGGGAAATCCGCATGGAGCGGAGCCGAAGGAATAAGGGGAAGGACAGCCTACAACTTCTCCGAATATCTCAGGCAAACAGACCGGAAGCGGACGGCACTCTGGAGAGCGAAAGCGCCGACGGAGCAACCTGCTTTTTGCAAGCGGGGAATCTCTCAGGTTAGAAAACAGAGCAGACCGGTGGCGGCGCCTCGGTTTTGCTCTATTTTTTTGTGACCGGATACGGAAGGGAAGTGACCGCAATGGGAATGATCGGCAATCCGCATGACTTTTTGATCCTGACGAACAATCCGCTCGTGGTCGACTGCCTCGACGGGCGCGGGGACTATACCATCGCGTATCATCCCGAGCTCGACCACCGCGCGATCCTCGTCAAGGCGCGCGACCTGATCCACAAGGGGCACATTTTGTATACGCATCCGCTGGCCGGGAGCGTCAAGCCCAACGAAACGCCGTACAAATCCCTGATCGTCTCGCTCGAGCCCCACGGCATGGAGAGCGAGCACGAGATCATGATCGGCAACGCCATCGCGGTCTACGACAAGTTCTGCAAGATCGACTGGTCGGACAACGAACAGGCGCTGCGCGATTTCCAGCTAATCGACTATACCTTGCTCTGCGGCGCGATCGGCTATGACGCTGCGGCAGGTCTTAGTAATAAAAATCATTGAGAGAAGGAGGTGCTTTACTTTGAAATTGGAACTTGGTTTTATCCAGATCAGCAATATCCAGATTTCAAAGGAGTGCAAGGTAGAAAACGGTACTCTGTACGTTGACCCCGAGGCTGTCAAGGCCTTCATGTACGAAGACGATGACGTCAAGGCATGGGTCAAGGACTTCAGCTTTGACGTTGCCAAGCCCGGTGAGAGCGTTCGCATCACCCCGGTCAAGGATGTCATCGAACCGCGTGTGAAGGTCGAGGGCCCCGGCGGTGAATTCCCCGGCGTCATCTCCAAGGTCGACACTGTCGGCAGCGGCAAGACCCACGTCCTGCGCGGCATGGCTGTTGTCACCGCCGGTAAGATCGTCGGTTTCCAGGAGGGCATCATCGATATGTCCGGCCCGGGCGCTGACTACACGCCGTTCTCCAAGCTGAACAACTTTGTCGTTGTCGCCGAGCCTGTGGAGAACTACCAGGAGCACAAGCACGAGTATGAGCACGCCGTCCGTATCGCGGGTCTCCGCGCTGCGACCTTCATCGGCGAACTGGGCCGCAATGTGACCCCCGACGAGGTCAAGGAGTTCGAGACCTACGGCATCAAGGAAGGCATCGAGAAGTTCCCCAATCTGCCGCGCGTGGCCTATGTCCATATGCTGCAGTCCCAGGGCCTGCTGCATGACACCTATGTTTACGGTGTGGACGCCAAGCGTTCCCTGACCACCATCCTCAACCCCACCGAGACCATGGACGGTGCGATCATCAGCGGCAACTGCGTTTCCGCCTGCGACAAGAACACGACCTATCATCACCAGAACAACCCCGTGGTCGCGGATCTCTTTGAGCAGCACGGCAAGACGCTCAACTACGTCTGCAACATCATCACCAACGAGAACGTCTACCTCGCCGACAAGCAGCGTTCCTCCGACTGGACCGCGAAGCTCTGCCGCCTGCTGGACCTCGACGGTGCGATCGTTTCTCAGGAAGGCTTCGGCAACCCCGATACCGACCTGATCATGAACACGAAGAAGATCGAGCAGGTCGGTGTCAAGACCACCATCATCACCGACGAGTACGCCGGTCAGGACGGTAAGTCCCAGTCCCTGGCGGATGCCGATCCTCTGGCCGATGCCGTCGTCACCGGCGGTAACGCCAACCAGGTGATCGTCCTTCCCGCGATGGACAAGGTCATCGGTACGCTCGACTATGTCGACAAGATCGCCGGCGGTCATGCCGGTTCTCTGCGCGAGGACGGTTCCATCGAGGCGGAGCTGCAGGTCATCACCGGCGCTACCAACGAGATGGGCTTCAACTGCCTGAGCGCCCGATAAGCAAGGAAAGGAGGAAAAAACAAGATGAGTTTCAAAGTTGTTCATTATATCAACCAGTTCTTCGCCAACATCGGCGGTGAAGAGATGGCTCATGTCGCTCCCGAGCTGCGCGACGGTATCGTCGGCCCCGGTCTTGCGTTCCAGCAGGCCTGGAAGGGCGAGGCGGAGATCACCAAGACGGTCGTCTGCGGCGACTCTTACTTTGCCGAGCACGAGAAGGAAGCCAAGGCACAGATCCTCGAGTGGGTCAAGGCCGAAAAGCCCGACCTGTTCCTCGCCGGTCCCGCGTTCAACGCCGGCCGTTACGGTTACGCCTGCGCCACCATCTGCAAGGCCGTTCAGGATGAGCTGGGCATCAAGGTCCTCACCGGTATGTATGAGGAAAACCCCGGCGCCGATCTGAAGAACAGCATTCTGATCGTTTCCACCGCCAACTCCGCCGCCGGTATGCGCAAGGCCGCTCCCGTGATGGCAAAGCTCGCACTGAAGGTCATGAAGGGTGAAGCCCTCGGCGCCTCCGTTGAGGATGGCTACATGAACCAGGGCATCCGCGTCAACTTCTTCGACAAGGATCGCGGCTCCAAGCGCGCTGTCAAGATGCTGCTCAACAAGCTCGCTGACAAGCCCTTCACCACCGAGTATCCCATGCCGTCTTTCGACCGTGTGGCTCCCAATCCCGCTATCAAGGATCTGAGCAAGGCGACCATCGCCCTGTGCACCTCCGGCGGTATCGTCCCCAAGGGCAACCCCGACCACATCGAGTCCTCTTCCGCCTCCCACTACGGTGAGTACAGCCTCGCCGGTGTGAACGAGCTGACGGAAGCGACCTACGAGACCGCTCACGGCGGCTACGACCCGGTCTACGCCAATGCTGACCCCAACCGCGTCCTTCCTGTGGATGTGCTGCGCGACATGGAGCGCGAGGGCAAGATCGGCAAGCTGCATGAGATGTTCTACACCACCGTCGGTAACGGTACCTCCGTTGCCAACGCCAAGAAGTTTGCTGCCGAGTATGCACAGAAGCTGCTCAAGGCCGGTGTTCATGCCGTCATCATGACCAGCACATGAGGTACCTGCACGCGTTGCGGTGCAACGATGGTTAAAGAGATCGAGCGCGCTGGCATCCCCGTGGTGCATATGTGCACGGTCACCCCGATTTCCCTGACGGTTGGTGCGAACAGGATCGTTCCCACCATCGCCATTCCTCACCCGCTGGGCGATCCCTCCCTCCCGCATGACGAGGAGAAGGCTCTCCGCCGCAAGCTGGTTGAGAAGGCCCTCAAAGCCCTGACCACCGAGGTCGAGGACCAGACTGTTTTTGAGGACTGATTTCCCCGCATATCCAGCGATCCCGCGCGGCGCAGCCGCGCCGCGCGGGATGATATCGAAACCTCTAAGGGGGACATAGAACAATGAGCAAGATTTACGACGTGATCGTTCTGGGCGCAGGTCCCGCAGGCCTCACCGCCGGTCTTTATTCCGGGCGCGCCAGACTCTCTACCCTTGTGATTGAGAAGGGTCAGGATGGCGGTCAGATCGCCATCACCAATGAAATTGAAAATTATCCCGGTCAGGTCGAGGGCGACAGCGGCCCGAGCCTGATCGCGCGTATGACAAAGCAGTGCGAGCACTTCGGCGTGGAGCGCGTGAGCGACATGATCAAAGAGGTCCAGCTCACCGGCCCGGTGAAGAAGCTCATCGGTGTGAAGGGCGAGTATGAGGCCAAGTGCGTCATCATCGCCACCGGCGCGTTCCCGCGTCCCATCGGCTGCAAGAACGAGGGCAAGTTCGTCGGCAAGGGCATTTCCTTCTGCGCGACCTGCGACGCCTCCTTCTTCCAGGATCTCGAGGTCTACGTGGTCGGCGGCGGCGATGCCGCTGTGGAAGAGGCCATGTATCTGACGAAGTTCGCCCGCAAGGTGACCATTATCCACCGCCGCGACGAGCTGCGTGCCGCCAAGTCCATTCAGGAGAAGGCCTTCAAGAACGAAAAGCTCCACTTCATGTGGAACACCGTTGTTGACGAGGTCGACGGCGAGGACGACATCCTCTCCAAGATGATCGTGAAGAACACCAAGACCGGTGAACTGACGACCATCGAGGCGGACGAGGACGACGGCCTGTTCGGACTGTTCGGCTTCATCGGCCTGCTGCCCAAGAGCGACCTCTTCGAGGGCGTGATCGACATGGACAAGGGCTACATCAAGACCGATGACAATATGCACACCAACGTTGAGGGCGTCTATGCCGCGGGCGATATCCGCGTCAAGAGCCTGCGTCAGGTCGTCACTGCCGCTGCGGACGGCGCTATCGCCGCTATGCAGGCTGAGAAATATATTGCGAATCTTGAATAAAAAAAGGAGAAATTATCATGCTTGAACTCGATAAGACTACCTTTGAAGCCGAAGTGCTTCAGGCTCCCGGCAAGATCCTCGTTGACTTCTATGGCGACGGCTGCGTTCCCTGCGCTGCTCTGATGCCCCACGTCCACGGCTTTGCCGACGTTTACGGCGACAAGATCAAGTTCTGCGCCCTGAACACCACCAAGGCCCGCCGCCTTGCCATCTCTCAGAAGATCCTCGGCCTGCCCGTTATCGCGATCTATGAGAACGGCGAAATGATCGACTCCTGCGTCAAGGACGATGCTACGCCCGAGAACGTGGAAGCGATGATCAAAAAGTATATCTGATTTTGCGATAGTCCGCTTTTCGCAAGGAAAGCTGCTATAAAATTCTGAGGAAAAGGAGGAAAGAGTAATGAGCATCTTAGCTGGTAAGAAAGTTGTCATTATCGGTGACCGTGACGGTATCCCCGGTATGGCGATCGAAGAGTGCGCAAAGTCCGCCGGTGCGGAAGTCGTATTTTCCTCGACGGAATGCTTCGTCTGAACGGCCGCAGGTGCAATGGATCTGGAAAACCAGAAGCGTGTGAAGGAATTCGCTGAGCAGTATGGCCCCGAGAACGTCGTCGTTCTCCTGGGTGCTGCCGAAGGCGAAGCTTCCGGCCTCGCTGCTGAGACGGTCACCGCCGGTGACCCGACCTATGCCGGTCCGTTGACAGGAGTCTCGTTGGGACTCACGGTTTATCACGTGTGCGAGCCTGAGGTCAAGGCTGAGTTTGATCCTGCCGTCTATGACGAGCAGATCAGCATGATGGAAATGGTTCTGGACGTTGATGATATCATCAACGAAATGAGCGCCATCCGCGATCAGTACTGCAAGTATCTCGGCAAATAAGCAAACTGCACAATCAGACAGGTGTCTATGAAGGCGGCGGCTTCTGCCGCCGCCTTCCGCAGTTTGGCCGCTTTCAATGGCTGCAGCAGCCGGAGGCCGCGGTGTGATATGCAGCGATACCCTCGCTGCAGCGATTTAAGGCGATCAACAGAAGAAGCAGGACGATTCCGAAGAATCGACCAAACCGAAACAAATTTGAAGGGAAGGACTACACTATGAAAGCAGTGATCAAGGGCGCCGGCTACATTCTGGCGCACACACCCGATATGGTGCTTCACAATGGTACCACCCAGACGACCGAGCGTATCGTCAACCCCGATAGCGAGTATCTCAAGGAGCTGCCGAGCCACATCCGCTCGTTCGATCAGGTGCTCTCTTATTGGCCCAACCAGGTCTACATCGGCAACAAGACCCCCGATGATCTGGCCGCCGTTCCCCAGCCCTGGTGCGACAAGACCTGCGATGTCAACGACCGTTACGGCAAGTTCGGCCAGATGATGCCGCAGGAGGAGTTCCTGCTGCTGATGCAGGCGTGCGACGTGTTCGACCTTGTCAAGCTGGATGCAAACTTTGTCGCCGCTCACCGCGGCGAGCTCGAGGCCAACCCCCTCATCGACGAGACCATCATGGCCCGTATCCCCGAGGCACAGACCGAGAAGGCTGAGATCGAGCGCCTCGTTGCCGAGGAGCATTCCGAGGGCCTGTACAACAATGGCGAGCTGGTCGGCTGCGTCAACCGCGCGCATGATATCGACGTGAACCTTTCCGCTCACGTCATGCACGAGAATATCGTCTCCAAGGCCTCCTCCGTGCTGGCGCTGCTCGCAGCGCTCAAGCAGAGCGGCGTTGCCAAGGAAGATGTTGAGTATGTCGTCGACTGCTGCGAAGAGGCCTGCGGCGATATGAACCAGCGCGGCGGCGGCAACTTTGCCAAGGCTGCGGCCGAGATCGCGGGCCTGAGCCATGCGACCGGCTCCGACGTGCGCGGCTTCTGCGCCGGCCCGTCCCACGCGATGATCGACGCGGCGTCCCTCGTCGCCTCCGGCGCTTATAAGACGGTCGTTGTCACCGCCGGCGGCTGCACCGCCAAGCTCGGCATGAACGGCAAGGACCACGTCAAGAAGGGCCTGCCCATCATGGAGGATATGGTCGGCGGCTTCGCGGTCGTTCTGACGCAGGATGACGGCGTGAGCCCCGAGGTCAACCTCGAGATGATCGGCCGCCACACGGTCGGCACGGGCTCCGCGCCGCAGGCGGTCATCTCCAGCCTTGTCACCGATCCTCTCGACAAGTTCGGCATGAAGATCACCGATATCGACAAGTATTCCCCCGAGATGCAGAATCCCGATATCACCAAGCCGGCCGGCGCGGGCGATGTGCCTCTGGCCAACTACAAGATGATCGCGGCTCTCGCTGTCAAGCGCGGCGAGCTGCAGCGCGCCGACCTTGCCAAGTTCCCCGAGGAGCACGGCCTGACCGGTTGGGCGCCCACGCAGGGCCATATCCCCTCCGGCGTGCCCTACATCGGCTTTGCCCGTGAGGATATCCTCTCCGGCAAGTGCAAGCGCGTGATGATCATCGGCAAGGGCTCTCTGTTCCTGGGCCGTATGACCAACCTGTTCGACGGTGTGTCCTTTGTCATCCAGGCCAACAGCGGTGAGGAGAAGTCCGGCGTCAGCGAGGCTGAGGTCAAGGACATGATCGCCAAGACGATGCGTGATTTCGCCGCGACGCTGCTTGCGCAGGCGGAGTAATGGAGGAATCGTCATGAGTGATTTGCAGAAGACCATTGCAAGGACCTTCCTGGAAATGGCCGAGGGTCTGGAGAGCGGCTCCTATGGGCCGCGCCCCAAGATCGCGCTGACCGGTATGGGCAGCGAGCATGGCGAAGAGAACGCGATGCAGGCGGCTATCATGGCCAGCAAGCGTGGTGTGGACGTGTACTACATCGGCTCGCTGGAGGCGGAGGGCATCACGACCATCCATGTTGCCGACGATGAGGAAGGCCACAAGAAGATGGAGCAGATGGTGGAAAACGGCGAGGTCGACGGTGCTGTGACCATGCACTTCCCGTTCCCCATCGGTGTTTCCACGGTCGGCCGCGTTGTGACGCCCGCGAAGGGCAAGGAGATGTTCGTTGCGAACACCACCGGCACCTCGAGCGGCGACCGCATCGAGGGCATGATCAAGAATACTATCTACGGCATCATCACCGCCAAGGCCTGCGGCGTGAAGGACCCCACGGTCGGCATTCTGAACGTGGACGGCGCGCGCCAGACCGAGATGGCGCTCAATCAACTGCGTGAAGGCGGCTACGACTTCAAGTGGGCCACCTCCGCGCGCGCGGACGGCGGCGCAGTGATGCGCGGCAACGACGTGCTGCAGGGCACGCCTGACATCATGGTCATGGACAGCCTGACCGGTAACGTCATGATCAAGATGATGTCCGCTTACACCACCGGCGGCAGCTTCGAGTCCACGGGCTTTGGCTACGGCCCCGGCATCGGCAAGGATTACAATAAGCTGATCCTCATCATCTCCCGCGCCAGCGGCGCGCCGCTGATCGCCAACGCGATCGAATACGCGGCCCAGCTCGTGCGCGGCAAGGTGTTCGAGGTCGCCAAGCAGGAGTTCGAGGCCGCTGAAAAGGCCGGCCTGAGCCGCATCCTCGAGGCACGCAAGGCTGCTGCCAAGGGCGCCTCCGCTGCGGCGGAGGAAGAGGTCAAGTGCCCGAGCGCCGAGCCCTGCACGGCCAGCATTCCCGGCATCGAGGTCATGGACCTTGAGGACGCCGCCAAGGTGCTGTGGAAGGCCGGCATTTATGCCGAGACCGGCATGGGCTGCACCGGCCCGCTCGTCATGATGAGCGAGGCAAACCATGAGAAGGCCGTCGAGCTGCTCAAGGGCGCCGGTTATATCGGCTAAGGAGGAAAACGCAATGCTGGTGAAAGACACCGTAAAGAAGACGGAGTTGGATCTGACCACGGCGGAGCTGATCGACCTGGTCGCCAACGGCAACCGTCAGGTCGATCTGGTCTTCGACGAAAAGCAGAGCGATGAGGACGGCTATCTGCACTGGGACCGCGAGAACTGGACCAGCGTGGACGGCAAGCGCTTCATCCGCAGTTACTTCCTCGATGGCCGCGCACTGAGCGATTACAGCGGCTACAACAAGTACGACATGAAGGGCTATTTCCAGCCGGAAAAGGCCAAGGAAGTCCTGCTTGGTTAACGGAAATGAAACGGCGCGCCGAACGGCGCGCCGTTTTCCAAAAAAATCTTGCTTCCAGACTTGACAGAAGGGAAGAAAACACTTATAATACTACTGTTCTGCGATGCAGAACAGGTAATTACATATCCGGGTGTAGCGCAGTTGGTAGCGCGCATGGTTCGGGACCATGAGGCCGTGAGTTCGAATCTCGCCACTCGGACCATGCGGAGTATCATTAAAGGATCTGAAAAGTTCTTTTGATGATACTCCGCATTTTCTTTTGCGAAAAAGTTTATACCGCGACTTGGGATGGGGCGTAGCTGACTGCTACGCCTTTTCTCGTTTCCATGATGATGTCAGCCTCCGGGATCTTCTTGCGGTCTGGAACTTCAAAGGCCCCGATGCAGTTATAGTGGATGACAATCCGTTGATTGGTGACACCGTCCTGCTTTTCCGCATGGTACACGTCGATATGGTCAATCAGCTCGGACACCATACGCCGGGTGATTTTTGTAACGTGGGTGTACCGCCGCACCATTTGCAGAAAGTCCTCCATATCCATCTGCTGCCCCTCGACCTTTTTTAGTTCCAGCCGCAGGGCTTTGATTTTCCCGGCGTTCTCGCCCTGCTCCTGCTCGTACCGCTTTGACATCTTGGCAAACCGGGCATCGTCGATTTTCCCCGCTACGTTATCCTCATACAGCCGCTCAAAGAGCATATCCAGTTCCTTGTCACGGGTCAGCAAGGCATTTAGTTCCCGCTGTTTTCTCGTCCGATCATTTTCAGCAACCTTTGCGGAACGGCCCAGCATGGCTTTTACAAAGTCGTGTTCGTACTCGTAGGCGAAGGCGGCCAGACGGTTGACCTCATACAGCACCACCTGCTCCAGAAAATCCAGACGGATGTAATGTGTTGCCGAGCATTTCCGCAAACCAGAATTGTGGTTTTGACAGCTGAAATACTTGATGTCGTGGTTTTTCTGGTTGAAGTGGAAGTTGAGATTACCGCCGCACTCGGGGCATTTCAGCCGCCCGGAGAACACGCTCGGCTCTTGGGTAACAGTAGGCTTCTTACGGCGTGTACCTTTTTGCATGGCCTGCACCTTTTCCCATGTGGCCCGGTCAATGATCGGCTCGTGGACATTGAGAAAGATAGCTCGGTTTTCCTCGGGATTTTCAATGCGACGTTTCATTTTATAGGACTTTGAGTAGCTTTTGAAGTTGATGACATCGCCGCAGTATTCCTGCAAGGTGAGAATTTTTTTGATGGTGGTATGTCCCCATTTGGTAGGCTCCAGCGTGCTTTTGGAGCCACTGCGGTTGACGCCCTTGCTCCGCCAATAGTAGGTGGGATTGACGATGCCATCCGCGCCCAAAGCGTTTGCAATTTCCGCCAGTCCATACCCCTCCAAGGCCATATCATAGATACGGCGCACTACATCAGCGGCTTCCGGGTCAATCACCCAAAACTGGGGATCGTCCGGGTTTTTGATATACCCGTAGGGCGGTTGGGACAGCGGGATGCCCGCGGTTCCTTTCATCTTATTGACGATTTTCCGCTTTTTCGAGATGTCTTTCGCATACCACTCGTTCATGATATTGCGGAATGGGGTAAATTCGTTGTCCCCCTCGTCACTGTCCACACCGTCAGAAACAGCAACCAAGCGCACATCGTACTGCGGGAAAAATTCCTCCGTCAGCCTACCGACCTCTATGTAGTTACGGCCCAACCGGGACAGGTCTTTGACAAAAACCGCGGAGATATACCCGGCTTCGATGGCGGTTATCATTTTCTGAAAGCCAGGGCGCTTCATAGTAGTGCCTGTAATACCATCATCCACGAAAAATAGGGTGTCTATATAACCTTTTTCTTTTGCTGCCTTTTGGAGTATCTTCTTTTGATTTTGGATGCTGTTGGACTCGGCGTCCATGTTATCGTCACGGCTCAGCCGGCAGTAAAGGGCGGCGGTGCCAAAATTGTGATTACCCGACAGTTTCAAAATAGCCTCCTTCCTCGGGTGTCGGACAATCAGTATTTCCAAGTATATTGTACCTCCGACTGCCGCCCGTGTTAAGGATGTCGCCGTTTTCCAAATCCGCCAGCATGAGTTTTAGGAGAATGTCTTTCATCGTTTCACCCGTTCTCTTGTCCTTATAGACCGGGGTAACGATGAAATGGATTTTCCCCACTTGATAGGTGTATTGCTCCGGCATTACGCCTCCTTTCGCATAGATGAAACCAAGGGACGGCGCCGCAGCGCCGCCCCTCGGCCCTTCCCTGTGAGGGGGACTTTGGGACAACTTGTCCCAAAGTTCACCCCTCATATACCAAGGACAAAATACCGAATGATTTTAACCGACATTACCAGTTTTCTTTCAGATATTCCTTCATGCTTTCAAGGCCCCGCAGGACAGAGCCGCGCACCGAGCCACTATGTACGCCCTCGGCCCGTCCAACCTCGGAATAGCGTTTGCCGTCAATGACACACGCCTCCACACGGCGGCCCTGCGTTTCGGGCAACGTGTTCAGCGCATTCCAAAGGCAGAAAAACCGTTCCTGCCGAAGCACCAGCTCCTCCGGGGACGGCTCATGCAGACAGGCGGAATACTCAATGCCGTCATCGCAGTCCAACGAATACTGCGATTTGTTGCGGGTGACGCGCCGCCGATGGGCTGCCTCATACCGCTTGTCGGCCTTCAGTTCTTCTGCTACCTCATCGGGAACGTCAATATATTCATTCTGGGTGTACCAAGCGTAAAAGTCCTTCAGATTGATCGTAGTCATTACATTTTCCTCCGTTCAGATTTTTGTTGTGGGTGGATAGGTGATCTGAACGGGGATCTGGCGGAGAACGACAGCCAGGACAACCAGCTTTGGGACAAGTTGTCC
>ERZ1026848.596-NODE-596-length-20132-cov-9.461025_pt1 | contig 20132 bp, 15 predicted proteins | sample MGYA00380154_ERZ1026848 | MGnify/ENA primary metagenome ERZ1026848 (study PRJEB33269, sample SAMEA4719790) | human gut metagenome | biome: human-associated habitat; feature: organic feature; material: feces | place: Cameroon | collected 2013-10 ...
GATTTAAAGAAATAACGACAAACATACAAGAAAAGCAGCTTTATCGACAAATCGAAAAGCTGCTTTTCTTTATATCAGTAACAATACTATCGTTGCTTTACAGCTGGATAACGAGGTACGGAGATGCGTTCCAGAACTTGGCTGGGTCTACGATGGTGAGTGTAGATGTGCCGTCGGCGTTATGCTCGATAGTGTAGCTGCCCTCAGGGTTGCCTGAAACCACCTTCGCCTTCTTCGAGTCGAGCTTCAGAGTCTTGAAGTGGCGCATGTCTACGCTCTTGAAGAGGCACTTATCGAGAGCAGCGTTGTTTACCTTCTTCTTCTTGAGGAAACCGCCCTTGAGCAGGCCCTTCTCGCTGAGTTCATTCTTCGAAGCAGCTACATAGTAGCGTGTGTTGAGCTCCTTGTCCTGCTGTGCGTTCTGCTCCTTGAGGCCTTCCTTCTCGGTTGTCACGGTGCTGAGGTTGAGGTTCAGCTCGTTTATCTTCACGTCCTTTGTCTCTACGAGTTTCTCGAGTTCTTCTATTCTTGCGCTCTTCTCGGCGAGCTGTGCGTTGAGATAGTCTACCATCTTGTTGAGGCTGGCGATGGTCTTCTTCGACTTCTTGTTCTGTGCCTCGCTCTTTGCTGTGAGGTCGGCTATCTGCTGCTGCTTGCGTGCGAGCAGGTCCTTGAATGCGCGCAGCTGTGCGAGCATGTGTTGCTTGTCTGTTGTACCTTCAGGGTTGTTGAAGATCATGTTCTCCTGCACCTGGATAGAGTCGAGGCAGAGCGAAACGGAGTTGATGAGCGATGACATCTCCTCTACTTCCTTGTCCTCGAGCGCCTCGGCTACTGCCTTTGCGTCGTTGGGCTGTGCGTTCTTGTTATTGCCACACGATACGAGTGATGCGAAGCCAATGGCTACCATCAGAATAAGCATTGCTGATTTGATTTTTCTCATATTGCTAAAAAATTAAAGGTTATAACTTACGAATGATTTAAAGGTTACAACATACCGACAATATGTGTCTGTTTACAGAAACAATGTGTTCGAATAGGTGGTTGCAAAGTTATACATTTTATTAATATGAGCAAAAATTAATGTCGTTTTTTTTCTTCCGTGCAAAAAAAGGTAGACAAACTTGCGGTGTCTTCTTTTTTTTCTCTAAATTTGCATCGTCTAAGAATAAATACCGAAAAGATGGTTTTTAAATACGACTTTCTGATTATTGGTGCCGGAGTTGCCGGCATGAGCTACGCTTTGAAGGTAGCTCGCGCACACAAGGGAAAGGTGTGCATGATTTGCAAGACTTCGCTTGACGAGGCAAACACTTCGTTTGCCCAGGGAGGCGTTGCCTCAGTGACTAATCTTGCAGTCGACAATTTCGACAAGCATATAGAAGACACGATGATAGCGGGCGACTTCATCAGCGACCGTCGTGCCGTAGAGCAAGTAGTGCGCAATGCGCCGGAGCAGATTGCCGAGCTCGTGAAGTGGGGCGTCAACTTCGACCGCAAGGAGAACGGCGAGTTCGACCTGCATCGCGAGGGCGGACACTCCGAGTTCCGCATCCTGCACCACGCCGACGACACGGGCGCCGAGATACAGCGCGGCCTTATGGCTGCGGTGCGTGCGTGCCCCGACATCGACGTTAAGGAGAACCACTTCGCCGTGGAGATAATCACGCAGCACCACCTCGGAGCGCGCGTCACACGTCGCACACCTTATATTAATTGCTACGGTGCGTACGTGCTCAACCCCGAGACGCAGAAGGTGGACACGTATCTGAGCAAGGTGACGCTGATGTGTACAGGCGGTTGCGGTGCCGTCTACCAGACCACTACCAACCCCATCATAGCTACGGGCGACGGCGAGGCAATGGTTTATCGTGCTAAGGGCACGGTGAAGGACATGGAGTTCGTACAGTTCCACCCGACGGCGCTCTACCACCCGGGCGAGACTCACCCCGCGTTCCTCATCACCGAGGCTATGCGTGGCTACGGCGGCATACTGCGCCTGCCTAACGGCGAGTCGTTCATGGAGAAGTACGACGAGCGCCTCTCTTTAGCTCCACGCGACATCGTGGCGCGTGCCATCGACAAGGAAATGAAGATACACGGCATCGACCACGTTTGCCTCGACGTTACGCATAAAGACCCGGCTGAGACAAAGAAGCACTTCCCGAACATCTACCTGAAGTGCAAGTCGATAGGCATCGACATCACTACCGACTATATCCCCGTTCGCCCGGCTGCCCACTACATGTGCGGCGGCATAAAGGTAGACCTCAACGGACAGTCGTCGATAGAGCGTCTGTACGCCATCGGCGAGTGCTCTTGCACGGGTCTGCATGGTGGCAACCGTCTGGCGAGCAACTCGCTCATCGAGGCTGTGGTGTACGCCGACGCTGCTGCAAAGCACTCGCTGGAGCACGTAGACGAGTACGACTTCAACGAGAAGGTGCCGGAGTGGAACGACGAGGGCACGATGACCAACGAGGAGAAGGTGCTCATCACGCAGAGCGTGAAGGAGGTGGGCGAGATAATGTCCAACTATGTGGGCATCGTGCGCTCCGACCTGCGCCTGAAGCGTGCGTGGGACCGCCTCGACTTGCTCTACGAGGAGACCGAGGAGCTCTTCAAGCGCGTAAAGGCGAGCCGCGACATCTGCGAGCTGCGCAACATGATTAACGTGGGCTACCTCATCACACGACAGGCTATCGAGCGCAAGGAGTGCCGCGGACTGCACTACACCACCGACTATCCGCTACACGCGTACGACAAGAAGTAATTCGAATTGAGAGCTTAGCAACTCTCAACTTATTATTATAATAAATTATGAAGCAAAGAACATTACTCATCGCTCTCTGCTCATTCCTCCTTATGAGCTTCTGCGTCAGCAAGAACGCCATAAAGTACGAGAAGGGCGCCGCCGTAGTCAACACCACGTCGATAGTGAAGGCGCGCGGTTTCCAGGGCAAGACGCCGGTGAAAATATACATCCGCAACGGCAAGGTGCAGAAGATTGTGGCGCTGCCCAACCAGGATACGCCCTCGGTGTTCGCGCAGGCGGAGACGCTGCTGAAGAAGTTCGTGGGCAAGAGTGTCGACGAGGCGGAGCAGATGAAGGTGGACGGCGTGAGCGGTGCCACCTACTCGTCGAAGGCCCTCATACAGAACGTGAAGGGCGGACTGAAATACTACCGAGAGAACAAGAAGTAGAGCGTCTTACATAGCATTCACAACATAGAAAGCTGGTGCTTCCGCTGCGTCATGCAGCGAAAGCATCTGTCCTTTTTATATATAATCTGCAAGAGCGCATCCGCCATTTTATACTATTTATATGTATTTGATTTCATATCAAGCGGTTTGGATGCAGAAATGAAATTGGTTTCCTGACACAGATGAAAGTGATTTCAAAACATTTATATTAACTTTGGACTTGCCCGTTGGATTCGTCATTAGTTAAACAATATCAAAAACAAAAATATGTTAGTAACAACCATTTCACTCTTACTACGTATTCTATCTAATCCGATAGGAAACGTTTTTCAAAAGAAACTGACCGAGCAGAATAATCATCCGCTATTGGTCAACTTACTGACTTTTTCCATACTGGGTATTCTTTGTATTGTTCCAGCACTCCAACAAGATTGGGGACAAGTTTCCTATTTAAGTTGGTATTACGGAGTAATTGCTGGAATATTCGGAGCTGTAGGCAATGGTTTCTTGGTGAAAGCCTTGCAAGGAGGTGATTTATCCATCTTAGGTCCTATCAATTCTTATAAATCGGTTGTAGGAATTTTGATTGGCATTGTCTTTTTACATGAGATTCCTTCCATTTGGGGAATTATCGGAATCGCACTGATTATTTATGGCAGCTACTTTGTATTAGACACAATGAAAGAACGTTTTTCTTGGAGTTTGCTAAAAAACAAGGAGATACAATATCGTATTTGGGCGATGATATTAACGGCTATCGAAGCTGTATTTATAAAGAAAGTAATTCTCTATTCTTCTACTATAGTTTCTTTTATCTTTTGGTGTTGGTTTGGAGCTTTCTTCTCTTTCGTTCTTTTGTTCTTCTTCAAAGTTCGTCTTATAAAAGAAATAAAACAGGTAAAACTTCATCATTTACTGACATACGGTTTTTTAGTCTTATCTATTGGAACCATGCAATACACTACCAACTATGTCTTTTCACATATGAATGTAGGATACGCTTTGGCATTGTTCCAACTATCCACTATAATAAGCATTTTCTTAGGCTATCGAATATTCAAAGAACAAAATATCAAGAAAAAACTATTAGGTGCGGTAATTATGATTGCCGGCTCCGTGGTGATTATCTTGTTGAACTAACACAACTACAACAGATGGAATGCAGGAACTGGACTCAGCGTTCGTACTGGTTCCGTTATGGACTACTATCAACACCAGCGTGTTTCGTTCCGCAGCGAAAGCATCCGTCCTTGGATTCTTTTTGCATACATAATACGAAAGCATAGTAAGCTGCAAATCGACAACAGAATGCCATCTCCCGAGTTTTAATGTACGAACTTCCATCGTGCAGCGGACGCAATCCGATTGGACGGCGGACGCAATCTGATTGGATGGCGGACGCAATCTGATCGGATGGCGGACGCAATCTGATCGGATGGCGGACGCAATCTGATCGGACGGCGGACGGAACACGATGCGTCGTCTATAAGGTTCGGAGTTAAGAAGTTGAAAAAAATGAGAACAAATAGTGAGTATTATCCAATAAAATCGTTACCTTTGTAAAATTAAAGTCTGTATCACAAGACTTAAAGCCAACACCCCGAAACAACAAACAATACCCCGAGACAAAAGGATATCAAAAGAACACATTAAACAAATAAAGAAAAGAAAGATGAAGACTGTTTATGATTTCTCGGTGAAAGACAGAAAAGGTAAGAGCGTGTCGCTGAAGGAGTATGCCAACGAGGTGCTGCTCATTGTGAACACAGCTACAAAATGCGGCTTCACACCACAGTACGAGGAGCTGGAGAAGCTCTACGAGAAGTATCATGCGCAGGGATTCGAGGTGCTCGACTTCCCGTGCAACCAGTTCGGCGCACAGGCTCCTGGCACCGACGAGTCGATACACCAGTTCTGCAAGCTCACGTACAACACCGAGTTCCCGCGCTTCAAGAAGGTGAAGGTGAACGGCGACGACGCCGACGACCTCTTCAAGTTCCTCAAGGAGCAGAAGTCGTTCGCAGGCTTCGACCCTGCACACAAACTCACACCGGTGCTTGAGGAGATGCTCGCCAAGGATGCGCCCGACTATAAGGAGACAGCCGACATAAAGTGGAACTTCACAAAGTTCCTCATCAACAAGCGTGGAATGGTAGTGGCTCGATTCGAACCGACAGAGAGCCTCGACAATATCGCAAAGCAGATTGAAGAACTGCTGTAAGATAAGGTGGTGAGATGGTGAGATGTTGATGTGGTGAGATGTGTGGAGTTGTTATGTTGAGATGGTGAGATATGCCAACACCACAACATATCACCACAACATATCTCAACACCTCAACATAACAACACCACAACACCACAAATCTCAACATCTCAACACCTCAACACCACAACATAACAACACCTCACCACCACAACATCTCAACATAACAACTTGTAATAAAATCAATAGAAATGGAAAATAGAGAACATGTGCGTTGCCTCATCGTGGGCAGCGGTCCGGCAGGCTACACTGCTGCAATATACGCTGGACGCGCCAACCTCAGCCCGGTAGAATACTGCGGCATTCAGACTGGCGGTCAGCTCACACAGACTACCGTCGTAGAGAACTTCCCCGGCTACCCCGAGGGAGTGGACGGCAACCAGATGATGCAGGACTTGCGCCAGCAGGCTCTGCGCTTCGGCGTAGACATGCGCGAAGGCTCAATCGCAAAGGTCGACTTCTCGAAGAAGCCCTACGTGCTCACCACAGACACGGGCGTAGAGATTGAGGCAGACACCGTAATCATCGCTACCGGAGCAAGTGCCAAATACCTCGGACTCGACGACGAGAAGAAGTACAACGGTCAGGGCGTGAGCGCATGTGCCACATGCGACGGCTTCTTCTACCGCAAGCGCACCGTTGCCGTAGTGGGCGGCGGCGACACAGCGTGCGAGGAGGCTCTCTATCTGGCTGGTCTCTGCAAGAAGGTGTACATGATTGTGCGCAAGCCTTACCTGCGTGCGTCTGACGTAATGCGCAAGCGCGTAGAGGACAACGAGAAGATCGAGATTCTCTACGAGCACAACACTCTCGGACTCTTCGGCGAGGACGGCGTGGAGGGTGCTCACCTCGTGAAGCGCAAGGGCGAACCCGACGAGGAGCGCTACGACATCGCTATCGACGGCTTCTTCCTCGCTATCGGCCATAAGCCGAACACCGACGTGTTCCGCCCGTTCGTCGACTGCGACGAGACTGGCTACATCAAGACCATCAACGGAACGCCGCGCACTAACGTGGAGGGCGTGTTCGCTGCCGGCGACTGCGCCGACCCGAACTACCGTCAGGCTATCGTGGCTGCAGGCTCAGGCTGCAAGGCTGCGCTCGAGGCTGAGCGCTGGCTCACTGAGCACAACCTGTAAAGAAAAGTGGCGGAGGTCTCCGGCCTCCGCAGCACCAAATGAAACATCTTTATAAATTTCAATAGCGGAGGTCTTTGGCCTCCGTAGCAACCAGTTTGATAGTATTCGACTTGGTGCTGCGGAGGCCGGAGACCTCCGCTACTGGTTTTAAATCAACCCAAAACATGACAATCCTCCTCACCGTAGCCGCCTACTTCGCGGCTCTCATGCTCTTCAGCCGCCTCACCGCACGACGCGGCGACAACAACGAGACCTTCTTCCGCGCCAACCGACGCTCGCCGTGGTACATGGTGGCGTTCGGAATGGTGGGCGCATCCATCTCGGGCATCACGTTCGTGAGCGTGCCGGGCATGGTGATGCGCACCGATATGACATACGTGCAGACCTGCATCGGCTTCATCCTCGGCTACTTCGCCATCGCCTTCCTGCTACTGCCCGTCTACTATCGGCTGAACCTAACGACCATCTACTCGTATCTGAAGGATAGGCTCGGCAAGCGGTCGTACAAGACGGGCGCATGGTTCTTCCTCACGTCGAAGATGACGGGCGCCGCCGTGCGCTTCTACGTCGTCTGCATCATTCTGCAACGCTTCGTGTTCGACGCCGTGGGCGTGCCGTTCCCCATAACCGTCGTGGGCATGACGCTGCTCATCTGGCTATACACGCGCCGCGGCGGCATCAAGACGCTGGTATGGACCGACACGTTCCAGACCACTTGCATGTTCGCTGCGCTGCTCCTTATTATATATAATGTGACGCAGCAGCTGGGCATGAGCGTGGGCGAAGCCGTGCAGGCGGTGGCTGCCGACGAGCACAGCCGCATGTTCGTGTGGGACGACTGGGTGTCGACGCAGAACTTCTGGAAGCAGCTGCTCAGCGGAGCCTTCATCGCCATCGTGATGACGGGCTTGGATCAGGACATGATGCAAAAAAACCTCACGTGCAAGTCGCTACGCGAGGCTCAAAAGGATGTGTGTACGTATGGTTTCGCCTTCGTGCCCGCCAACCTGCTGTTCATGGCGCTCGGCGTGCTGCTTATGATGCTGGCGCAGAAGGAGGGCACTCCGCTGCCTGCGGCTGGCGACGAACTGCTGCCGATGTTCGCGGCTACGGGAGCGTTGGGCACTGTCGTCACCGTGTTCTTCACCATCGGCATCGTTGCGGCGTCGTTCTCCAGTGCCGACTCGGCGCTCACGGCGCTCACCACGAGCTACTGCGTCGACATCTGCGAGCGTCCCGAAGACGAGCGTCTGCGCCGCCGTGCGCATGTGGGCATCGCCGTGGTGTTCGTGGCGTTCATACTGCTGTTCCGCATGCTCAACTCTACGAGCGTCATTGATGCCATCTACGTGCTCTGCTCCTATACCTATGGTCCGCTGTTAGGTCTGTTCGCCTTCGGTCTGCTCACGCGCCGCGCCGTCAACGACCGCCTCGTGCCATACGTCTGCCTCTCCTCACCCCTACTCTGCTACGCTCTCGACATCACCGCGCAGCATCTCTGGGGCTACCGCTTCGGCTACGAGCTGCTCATGATCAACGGAGCGTTCACGTTCGCAGGGCTGTGGACTACGAACAGCGCAAAGAAATAGCTTCTAAGGGGGTGCAGCTGTCTCAGCTGCACCAACCGAGCTGATGGTACGCCTTCTCGGTTGGTGCACTTCTTGATCGGTTGGTGCACTTGAGACAAGTGCACCCCCTAAAAGACACCAACATCTGAAATCTGTGGCAGTTTTTCTCAGCAAGAAAGTTCTGTGTTCTGTGAATTCTGTGGGAGAATATAAATTTTGTTGTGTTGGTACACTTCTTGCTCTGGCAAGCGGCAAAGCCGAGCGGAGACAAGTGCACCCCCTTAAAATCACCACAACTTCTGTGTGTTCCGTGAAATCTGTGGGAGATTATCTCAGTACGGAGAACTCTCTACAAGCCCGACCAAACACTCGGTTTGAACGTCTTCTCGACCTGCGCCTCCACATCATCAGGCAGATTGCAGAAGAAGTCGATGCCAGTGCGCTTCTCAAGCTCGCTGATAGAAATGGCGTGTGAACGTAACGTCTCGTTCATGCGCCACGCATTTGTCTGTTCGCTCCAGAACGCCATGCCCGCATATCCGAACGAACTCTTGCGCAGGATAGCCATGTAGAAATATTTCGGCACGATGAGCTTGCCCCCGATGCGCGTTATGATGTTAGCCTCGCTGTCGATTGTGCCACCCTTGCAAACGAAGATAGTATCCGTTGCAGAGAGCTTGTCTGCCCACTTGCGCAGCTGGTTCTCCATACGCACCCACAAGCCATTATCACCTGTTTTCTTGTCGAAACCATTAAACTTATGATACTGCGGTTGCATATTCGTCATAACGAAAGTCTGTACGTTCATCTCCTTCGATGCAGTGCGGTCGCCGCTCGGACAGATGTGCCCACGGTCGTAGCCAGGGAAGTAAGTGTACTCGCCCCAATACTCGTTGCTATTGAGGTTCGTAGCATCGAAGAAGAAGGAGTCCGACTCACGCGAATACTTGCCCGAGTAGCCTTTGTGCATCTGATAGCATGTCCAGCGCTGCGAACGCTTGTTGCAGTCCCACTCCACCGAGAAGTTCACGCCGTCCTTGTCGTACGCCGTCGACTTCATGCGATAAACCAGCACCTTCTGTTTGCCGCCCTGCTTCAGAGCTGGGAACTCGGTGCGCTGTATCGCCTTGTTGTAGCCGTTAGCAGCCGACGGCACGTTGGCGTTCTTGTTCTTCTTGTCTACCTGTCCGCTCTGGCTGCCGTTGCCGCCCTCCTCGTCGTCTCCACAAGCGCTGAAGGTGAGCGCAGAGAGCATCAGCACAGCCATCGCTGCGCAGCGCAATGCGTATTTATAATATTGCTTCATCTGAACATATCTTTTAAAAAGCCTTTTTACTCTTTTACTTTTAAAAGCCCCTTTTTACAAATAAAAAGAGAGTGTGTTCCATACGTATATGCAACTACGAATGGAACACACCCTCAATATTCATATTCAAAAATAGAGCGTGTCTATCTGAAGTATATATCTCGTTCTTTTCCTTACTTGCGAACCTTTGCGTAGCGGTTCATGAACTTATCTACGCGACCTGCAGTATCGACAAGCTTGCTCTTACCTGTATAGAACGGGTGAGATGTGCTTGAGATTTCGACTTTTACTACTGGGTAAGTTTCGCCTTCAAACTCTACTGTCTCTGTAGCCTTGCATGTAGACTTTGTAAGGAACATATCGCCGTTGGACATATCCTTGAATACGACGGGGCGATAGTTTTCTGGATGAATTCCCTTCTTCATTTTGTTTAAATTGTTATAGTGTTAAATAAATAATTCGCTTTCAAACGCTTAGCGGATGCAAAGTTACGACTTTTTTATGAGACCCACAAATTTTTGAAAACAAAAATTCCAAGCCGCTTCAATGTTTGAAACGGCTTGGAATATTAAAGAATCGTATTACTTACGATAGAAATAAGCCTATTACTTGGCGTATGTGATTACGATCTTGTTTATACGCAACTGAACGCCACCGCCAGAAGCCTCTTTGAAGACGTTTGTATAAGTCATTGTCTTGCCGTCGATAACAACAGTAGCAGTCTCGTTACCAACGCAATTGACATTCTTATTCTTGTCCACATCGCAGCTGAACACAACCTTAGCGATTGCCTTGTGACCCTCAAATGTAATCATGTTGTTCTTGTAAACACGGATGTTAGAGTAGTTAGCACCTGTGTAATACTTCGGACCATTCTTCTCGCCATTTGCGTCGAAGACGATCTTTGTGCCGTCCTTAAGAGTGATGGTTGTAACCTCAGTACCATTCTCTGTATAGAAGTCGCCAGGAACCACCTCTACTGTTGTTGCACCAGCCTGAACGCTCGGGTTAGAGAGTGTGAGTGTTGTGCCGTTGATAGCGATATTGCCATTGCCTGCAGGCTTGTCCTCGCCCGGCTTGTCCTCGCCACCAGTAGAACCGCCCTCTGTCTTGCCGTTTACAGACACAAGGTATGTAGTGCCCTGAGCAGTCTCAGGAGTATTGCCGTAGTAGTTGGTGAGCTTGCCGTAAACCACAACCTCGTCACCTTCAGCGATGTTAGGCTGACCCTCTGTCCACTTCTGGTTGCCGAGATAGAGCGAACGGAACACGAGGAACTGTCCGTCTGCCTTGCCGTCGTCAGAGATGTAGAAAGAAGCGTTGCCGAACTGTGCAGAGAAAGCCTCCTTTACAGAAACTACCTTACCCTTTATGTAGTAGCCCTGCTCAGACACTGCGTTTGCAGCCAGCTTGCTTGCCTCAGCATTCGCAGCTACGCTGTTGAACGGATCGTTCTTTGTACCAGTGCCCTTCGGTGTGCCAGCAGCTCCTGTATCGCCGCCAGTCTCTGTACCAGGCTTTGCACCGAACTCCTTGTCGCCGAGCTTAGCCCAAACAACAGACTTCAGACCGGTCTTGCCGAAGTAAGCCTCGATGTTACCGCAGAGAACCACCTCCTGCTTGTAGTTTGCAGGATTGTCCTTGAGGTTGATTGCGTTGCGAACATCACCTACAGGAAGCTGTACCGGCATTACGTTGTCAACAGAAGTCTCGTCAGCAGAAGCTGCGATGAGAACGTTGCTTGCAACCTCACAACCCTCGGCTGTGAACTTAGCCTCGTCGATAGACTTGTCGGGAACGAAGCCTACGATATAAGCCTTAACGAAGACATTGCTGCCAGTGGCGCCCGACTTCTTGATGTCCTCTACAGTGTAAGGACTTTCTGCGGTACCATTGCCTGTCATTTCGGTTGAACCGCCGCCGTTGCCGCCACCAGGAATTTCATAAGCCTCGGGAACGTCCTCACAGCTTGTGAATGTGAATGCCGTCATCGCTGCGACGAGCATTGAGAAAAATATCTTTTTCATATTCTTTTGTTTGTTTGCTTGTTGTATATTAATAATAATGTGGATAGCCTTGCTGCCAATAATGCTATATCGCAAAGGCTTTATTTGTTCTTCTCCGGCTCGAGCACCTCAATATCAGACTGCGAGCGCAGAACGAGCTGCACGGTTGTGCCGTAAGACGACGTTGCGCTGGTCTTGTAGACGGTGAGAATACCGGTTACGTTGAGCTTACCCTTCGGCAATGTCTCGGCAGCGAACTTGGCGTAGCAGCTTGTGCGGATGCCTATCTGCTTCTTCTGAGCGGTGTAGCCCTTGAAGTAGCGTGTAACGCCATAGCCTGTAGAAGCACCTTCTGCCTCGGGAGCGAATGTAACCTTGCCGTCTGCGGTGTCGAACTCAACACCCTTCAGCGTTACGATCTGTCCTGTGTACTTATGTGCCACAGTCTCGTTGTTTAGAGTGCTGATTTCTGAAGTCTCGAACACATGAGGCACGACGAGCGAAGCGTCTGCCTTGCCGAGAATCTTGAAGCGAGTCTGCCATTCGGTGCGGCTGATGCGGCTCGGGTAAGTCTGGTTCTTCTTGAAATCGGTGTACGGAACGCCAATCTGCGGCTGTGTACGGTAAGCACCGTAGTAGAGTCCGCCGAGGTCGATGAGCACTTCCTGACCGATAGGCAGCTGACCGCACATACCGCCCTGAGCAACGCTGATGACGATGCCGCCGGTAGCGTCCTCGAGCATAATCTGGTTGTAGATATTGCCAGAGATATCGTTGCCCGTTACGCGAGCCTTAATCTGCACACCGTCGGCGATGCGTACGGTGTCGTTCACCTTGTCCTTCAGCAGCGCACTGTACTTCGACTTCAAGTCGGCGATGTTAACGACGTTGGTCTCCTGAAGCTGGTTGTTGCCGAACGGTGCCACCTCGCCAGTAGGGTCTGTCCAGTCGTCATCCATACAAGATGTAGCCGAAAGACCTATAACAAGCGCGAAGAGCGCGAGTTTCAGATATTTTAAACTTTTCATCTTCTTTCTGTGATTTAGAATTTATAAGTAATGTTCAGCATACCGTTTGTACCGAAAGCGTAGAACTTGAACGGGTTCTTCTCGAACGAATATCCGCGCAGGTTAGCGCTCTGTGTGTATCCGCTTCGGCTCTGTTCGTAACCGCCAGTAACGATGTTGCGGTTGTTGAGGATGTTCTGCACCATGAGGTTGATTGACAACGAGCCGTGCTTGAGATATATGCTGCGACCGATTGAGCCGTCGAGCATGAATCCGCCGTGTCCCTTAGCCTGGTCGAGTGCGCCGGGGATGATTTCGCCAGTCACGTCGTTGATGATAGGACGGTCGAGCGCCTTCATCACGTCGTTACGACGCTTGATGTTCTCGTCGAAACGGTAGTTGGGCGAGTACGACAGATAGATGCGGTCGTAGTAGTTGCAGTTGAGGTCGATGAACCAACCCTTCTGGTGGTAGCTTACGCCGAGGCTGAGCGCTGTGAGCGGTGTGCCGCTGTCGCGCATGCCCTTGTTGTGTATGTAGTCGTAGTTCTCGCCTTCCTGACCTGTGCCGTGCAGCGTAGCGCTTGTCGACTCCATGTAGCAGAGCTTGGAGTTGTTCGTAATCTTCGCCTCGCTGATTGTACCGATGAGCTTCACGTCGAGGAAGCTGGTGAGCTTGAACTTAGCGCCGAGCTCAGCGCCGTAGTACGACTTGTTCATATCGGTCATCGACACGTAGATGAACGAGTTGGTGTCGTCGTTGTAGAAGTTCTGCCAGTCAGAAACGTTAGTCATGCGGCTGTAGTAGCCCTTGAGGTTGAGGTGGAGCCAAGAGTTCTCGTACATATAGCCGAGCTCTGTGCTGAAGATGCGCTCGTTCTTGAGACCCTGAACGAAGTCGTTGTTCACCTCCGGCGACATGAATGCCGCACGTGCCTCAGGAGCGCGGTGCTCGTAGCCTACGCCGAGTGTGAGCACGTTGCCGCGTCCGAGCGTGAGGTTAGAGCCGAACTTGAATCCGCCGTCAACGAACTCTGCTGTCTTGCTCTTGCCGAACGAGTTGTTGGCAGCCAGACCGTTGCGCATCTTGCCTTCGCGCTGCATAGATGTGTAGCCGAGTCGGGCAGCCACGGTATAGTTGAGCGGTCCGAAGTTCTCGGTGTACGATGTCCACAGCTTGCCCTTGTTGATGAAGAGGTTGTAGTCGTAGCCGAAGCGGTCGCCTTCCTTCACTACAGCGTTAGGATGGTTGAGGTCGTACTGTGCCTCGGGCGATGCTGCGGTGTACTTGTCAGAGATAATATACGTGTTGATATTATGGAACTGAGAAGCGCCGAGCAGATCCTCCATTGTCTGGTAGTGCATAGCCTTGTTAGTGGCAGCTATCACGCCCACGTTGAACTTCTTGTCCTTGTCGATCTGGTGGTTGAAGGTAGAAGCGAGCGAGAACATGAGGTTGTCGTTGTGCTTAGCCTGGATATAGTACATAGCGTCGCCGCCCTGAGCTGCCGTGTTCTTGTTAGCATAGTAGAGGCGGTCCCAGTTGATCTGTCGGTTAGCCTTCGATGCGCGCCAGTAGTCGTACGATGTCTTCCAGTCTTCGTAAGCCTGCTCTGTGCGATACGAGTCGTTGTTGCCGTACCATACGTCGTAGTAGCTCGACGGCAGGTTCTTCCAGTAGTTAGGATGCGGGTTGTCGGCGTTGTTGTAGTTGAGCTTTGTGCTCTTGTACATAGAGTATTTGCCGAAGAACGACGTAGTGAGTTTCGAGTTCTCGTTGAAGTTCCAGTCCCATGTGAGGATGGCGCTCGGAGCGAAGTCGTTCACGACACGCGAGTTGCGCTTCTTGCCGTTCTGATAGCCCCAGTAGGGGTTGTAGTAGCGGTTGTTGGCGAGCCAGTAGACCTCGTCCGTTGCAGCACCCTGTGTAGAGCGCTCCGTCGGGTTGCCCCATGTAGAGAGCGAGAGGCTGTGGTTGCCCATCACTTTCTGCACGGCGAGGAAGTAAGAGAGCGAGTTGTAGAATGTGCCCTCTACGTATCCGTTGCGTGCCCAGCGGTAGCTCACGTTGCCGGTGAACGCCCATCCCTTCTCAGAGAGTCCGCTGCTGTACGAGTACATGCCGCGCAGGGTATAGTTGCGGTTGGCGCCGCTTACTGTCAAGCGGTGGCCTACGGGCATTGCCGACGGACGGAAGTTATAGTTGTTCGATCCGCCCATGCCTGACATTGCGAAGTTGTTGCTTTCGAACGGAAGGGCGAACTCCTGGTTGCGTGTCATGTTGTTCAGACCGCCCACCTGAGAGTAACGGAACTGTCCGCTCTCCATATCGTTCAGCAGCAATCCGTTGAGATAAACTTCGTTGTACTTCTGATCGAATGCACGATAGCGGAAACGTGCCGGTGAGAACAAATAGCCCACCTGGCTGGCATAGATGTCGGTGTTAGAATTGACGATGGTCACGTTCTGTGTCATGTCGTCGTCCTCACCGAGCTGTGCCTCTGTGAAAGTGAAGGCAGCCTCGCTCGCCGCTTCGCTGTGGAAACCGATCGAGTCGGCTGCTGTCTGTGCGAATGCAGACGGAGCGCAGCACATTGCCAGCACTGCTAATTTAAGCTTCTTTTGCATGTAAGTGTTTATAATTATTTAATGAAATTTCGTTATATCGCCGCTGCTACATTTCCCCTACTTCAGCCAGCCGTGCAAAGGTCTCATCCTATCCACGGAAAGCTCGCAAGCCTGCCGCATGCAGCAAATGAAATAGATTGCAAAGTAACACATTTTTATTCAATTAAAGAAATGTTTCCCTACTTTATTTATATTAATATGGTGTTTCAATGCTGCAACACGCAAAAAGGGCGTAACGTTTTGTATTTTAATGGAAAAAAAACTTGAAACAGGGCGCAATGATAAGTATTTACTGTATCTTTGCATATTAATACATATGCTATGTTACAGTGTATTTAACGAAACAAGAATAAAAAAAATAAATAACTGAAATGAAAAAGAATCTCTTTATCCTCGCCTTGCTCCTCTGCATCACTCTCGGAGCATCGGCCCAGAAAAAGTTTAATCTCTACGCTGTAGGTTTCTACAACCAGGAGAACCTCTTCGACACTTGCCACGACGAGGGCAAGCGCGACTACGACTTCCTGCCGAACGGCTCGTACAAGTGGAACGGACTGAAGTACACCCACAAGCTGCGCAACATGGCGCAGGCCATCGCCGACCTTGGCACCGACAAGCTGCCGGGCATCGGCTGCGCCATCGTAGGCATGTCGGAGGTGGAGAACTCGAAGGTGCTCGACGACCTCACAGCGCAGGCTCCGCTGAAGCAGCGCGGATATAAATATGTACACGTGGAGGGACCCGACCGCCGCGGCATCGACTGCGCCATGCTCTACAACCCGCGCTTCTTCACCGTGAAGGACGTGCGCCTCGTGCCTTACGTGCCCGAAGAGCCTAAGGACTCCAACTTCATCACACGCGGATTCCTCACCGTGAGCGGCACTCTCGCCGGCGAGCCGGTAGCCGTAATCGTGTGCCACTGGCCCAGCCGCTTCACCACGTCCTACTATCGCGAGGTGGCAGGCAGACAGGTGCGCGCCGTGAAGGACTCGCTGCTGCGTGCCGACAAGAAGTGCAAGGTATTCGTGATGGGCGATATGAACGACGACCCTACCAACAAGTCGATGACCGAGGCGCTCTCTTGCAAGCCTACCATCGAGAAGACGGGCAAGGACGACATGTACAACCCGTGGTATAATCTGCTCACAAAGCAGGGCAAGGGCACGCTATTCTACAACGGCACATGGAACCTCTTCGACCAGATCGTGATGACGCCGAATCTGCTCAACGCCAACGGCTCTAAGGACTTCTCTACGCTGAAATACTTCCAGCATCAGATTCACATTCGCCCGTATCTCATACAGAGCGAGGGCAGATACAAGGGCGCGCCGAAGCGTACTACAGCAGGCGGCGTATGGCTCGACGGCTACTCTGACCACTTGCCGGTAGTAGTTTACCTGGTGAAGGAGCAGAAGTAATGAATACCGAGCGCCATCCGTTCACCCCATTTCTCCCCGACGGCTGCCGACTGCTCATGCTGGGCAGCTTTCCGCCGGGCGAGCAGCGCTGGTCGATGCGCTTCTACTACCCCAACTTCACCAACGACATGTGGCGCATCTTCGGACTGTGCTTCTACAGCGACAAGCTCCACTTCGTCGACACCGAGCACAAGACGTTCCGACTCGACCTCATCGTCCCGTTCCTCAACGAGCATCGCATAGGCATGTACGACACGGCGACGGAGGTGCGCCGTCTGAAGAACACGGCGTCTGACAAAGACCTGGAGGTTGTGGAGCCAACAGACATGAAGGCGATGGTCGACTCGCTGCCCGCGCTCACCGACATCGTCACCACGGGGCAGAAAGCCACCGACGTGCTCTGCTCCTGCTTCGACATAAAGACGCAGCCGAAGGTGGGCGAGAACGTGCAGTTCGCCTTCGCCGACCGCACGCTACGCCTTTGGCGCATGCCCAGCAGCTCGCGCGCCTACCCCATGAAACCCGAGCGCAAAGCCGAGTTCTACAGCAGAATGTTCAGCGCAATATATCAATAAGCATAAGATTATGACAAACGACAAGATTACGATAATAGGTATTGCCGGCGGCACTGGTTCCGGCAAGACAACGGTAGTGAAAAAGATTGTAGAGGCATTGCCGCCGCACCACGTGGCTGTAGTGCCGCTCGACTCGTACTATAACGACACGTCGCACATGACCGAAGAGGAGCGCCGTGCCATCAACTTCGACCATCCCGACGCCTTCGACTGGAAACTGCTCATAAAGCAGATTAACGATCTGCGCGAGGGCCGCGCCATCGAACAGCCTACGTACTCGTACCTGAAGTGCAACCGCGAGAAGGAGACCATACACGTAGAGCCGAAGCCGGTGATAATAGTGGAGGGCATCATGACGCTGCTCAACAAGCGCCTGCGCGACATGATGGACCTGCGCATCTTCGTCGACTGCGACCCCGACGAGCGCCTCATACGCAACATTCAGCGCGACACCATCGACCGCGGACGCACCGTCTCCATGGTTGTCGACCGCTATCTGAAGGTGCTCAAGCCGATGCACGAGCAGTTCATCGAGCCTACAAAGCGCTTCGCTCATATTATCATACCCGAGGGTGGCGACAATCTCAAGGGCATCAACATGGTGTGCAAGTACATCGAAAGCATTGTGGAGAAGAGAGTGTAAACAGAACGGTCGTGTAAACTGAATCGGGTCACGGTTCTGTTTACACAACCTAAGCTTTTCTCACCATTCGCGTCCGCCGTCCAATCGGATTCCGTACGCCGTCTAATCAGATTCCGTACGCCGCCCGATCAGATTCCGTTCGGGTGACGATGACTTTTCGTGAGGTTTTACTGCGAAAACATATAAGAACGGACGTTTGATTTGATAGGAACGAATAAAAGTTAGGGCTGGAATCCCAACAAGGAATCCAGCCCTAACTTTTTATCTTTTAACCCAAATCGGTCATTAGAAAAAACTTCTTGTCATTTTCTAATGACCGATTTGGGTTAAAGGATTTCTCTTTGCCGTACGACACAGAGAAATCCTAATGATTTGGGATAAACGTAGACTTGTGCAACAGATTTCGTGAGTATCTGCTTACAGCACCACAGGGACTGCATAAGAACAAAAAACTGCATATCAATTCGGCAGCCAACTACTGGTCAACATTCCGTGCCTTGTTACATACAGTTTTTCGTGACCGAAAGATAAAGGAGAACCCGAATGGCTTTCTGGAACGCATCGAGACCATTCCGACAGACAGAGAGCATCTTTCACAGGACGAGGTTATCCGTTTGGCTTCCACTCCATGCTCAGCCCCTGCCTTGAAACGTGCGTTTCTGTTCTCCTGCCTTACGGCATTAAGGTTGAGCGACATCAAAAAACTCACTTGGGAGGAGATACAGCCATATGGCAACGATGGAGTGATGTATGTCACCACTCGAATACAGAAGACAAAGGACATCGTACATAATCCAATCAGTGAGGAAGCCTTGGAACTGATAAGCTATTCACCGGATAAACGAGGCAAGGTGTTCCCCGATTTCAAAGACTCCATGACACAGGCACCATTGAAGAACTGGCTGAAAGATGCAGGGATTACCAAGCATATCTCCTATCATTGCTCACGCCACAGCTTTGCCTGTCTCCAGTTGGACGCAGGGACAAGTATAGCGGTTGTGCAGCGTTATCTCGGTCACAAGAATGTGGCAACAACAGAGGTCTATGCCAAGATTTCCGATGCTCAGAAGCGTGCTTCGATGGGCTGCATCACATTAAAGAAATAACTCTCACACAACCTTATTCGTATAGGACTGTTGGAATGAAGTGTTCCAGCAGTCCTTTTCCGTTTTATTGGTTCTATTTGTGGTCGTGGATAGAACCAATCGGACAAATACATCCTAATTTCTGTAGATATTGAAGAGTAACTGCAAATTTCCCTTTTCTTTGCCCTTACCTTTGTAGTCAGCAATTAGCAGCAACTGGCACTAACGAGTAGTTTAAAACCTGTTGACGGAATTAATTTAGTGCATACTTAATTCTGGGTCTTCTTTACATTTTTGTAAACTTCTCCTGAACAATCTATTAATGGAGGCAGATTGTTTGGAATGGACACAAGACGTCCAGAGAGTTCTTGTGTAAATGGTTTGTCACCTGTCATATAAGTAATAATTGCGCAATGAGAAGGTTTCAACTGTGTGTCAAGATATACAATTCTGAAACTTACGTTAGACAATCTTTCTATCATATATACGCTTCCAAATTCAGAATCATGATCTTTTTCAAGTTGTGCGATATAGTTTTTGCCATCAGAGTCGTTATAGACATTGACATTCTTCAAAGCTCCATTAGCAATCTTTTTTCCTTTATCGCCCATGTATCGCAAGTCTGATGTCAAAGCAGCAGCAAAGACGCTTGCGAGTGCTTCTACGTGAGTCCGCTCAAATCCATTGTCACGACATAGAAGAAGTTGTAGGTAATTTTGTGTCTTTTTACTCTGAGATTTGATTCCGTATTTGTTGTTTAGATAATCGCGTAAATACACCAGTCTTCTCATTTCTTGGAAAGGCGCACTATCATTATTTCTTGTCAAAGACGCCACATAGACGAGGTTACCATTTGTGTCATAGACAAACCTTGGAATTACTTTATATGTATAAGAATCTTCATAGTATGTCACCTTATATTGAGGATAACCATCGAACGATAAATATTTCTTTTTTTGTGGATAAGAGTCTTCTTTCGTTTCATAATTTGAGGAATAAATGAAGTCCCAAGTTCGTTGTTGTTCTGTTTCCACTAAGTCAAGAAGATCGCTGTCATAATAGTTGAATCCACGATAATATGGATTAAAGATATTTGTGTTGATTGTTTTCATAGGAAGAGGCTTTACCACCTGTTCCCATTTATCACTTGATAGTTTATTGTTTAATTTGATAACGCTATCTGTAAGATATGTTTGATAGACTCTCAAAATTTCCTTAATATGGTTTGTCAACTTTTTACTCTGTATACTCTTTTCTATTTGGGGAGTGATGTCTTTTGTTTGATTTACAT
>ERZ1026848.598-NODE-598-length-20046-cov-10.446651_pt1 | contig 20046 bp, 19 predicted proteins | sample MGYA00380154_ERZ1026848 | MGnify/ENA primary metagenome ERZ1026848 (study PRJEB33269, sample SAMEA4719790) | human gut metagenome | biome: human-associated habitat; feature: organic feature; material: feces | place: Cameroon | collected 2013-10 ...
TCAGGTCATCCTCGCCCACGTTGCAGGCGTACAGCACCGGCTTTGCGCTCAGCAGGCCCATCTCGTGCAGCACAGCCTGCTGCTCGGCGTCACCCTCGTCAAAGTCGAAGCTGCGGGCGGGCTTGCCGGCGCTCAAGTGGTCGGCAAGCTGCTGCAGCCAGGCGGCCTCGGCGGCGGCACCCTTGTTGTTGCCGCTCTTGGCGGCCTTGGCCATGCGGCCGGCGCGGTTCTGCACCACTTCCAGGTCGGACAGGATCAGCTCATAGTCGATGGCGTCAATGTCCGAGATGGGGTCCACGGCCTCGGCCTTGGAGACGTCCTCCACCACATGGATGATGTTGTCGTCGTCAAAGCAGCGCACCACATGCACGATGGCGTCGCACTCGCGGATGTGGCCCAGGAACTTGTTGCCCAGGCCGGCACCCTGGCTGGCACCCTTCACCAGACCAGCGATGTCCACGAACTCCACGATGGCGGGGGTCTTTTTGTTGGTCTGCCAGATCTCGGCCAGCTTGTCCAGACGCTTGTCCGGCACGGCCACGATGCCGCTGTTGGGCTCGATGGTGCAGAAAGGATAGTTGGCCGCCTCCGCGTTCTTGGTGGAGGTGATGGCGTTGAACAGGGTGGACTTGCCGACGTTCGGCAGGCCGACGATACCTAACTTCATATAAAATACGCTCCTTACACGTTTTTTGGGCATAACAATACATCTATCATTATACGCAAAGCACCGGGGGAGCGCAAGCGTTTTGGCAAGATTGGCCCTTTGGGGCAGACAAAAAGCCCGCCGGGGAGCAAGGCATCCCCCGACGGGCCGGGACAGGTGAAAATTACAGCAGCTTTGCGCGCAGGTCGGCGATCATGGCGTCGTACTCGGCGTCGGTCAGCAGCACCTTGGGCAGGCTGTCGCTGAAGGGCTGGCCCCAGCTCACGCCGCCCTTGTACTTGGGCACGATGTGCACATGCACATGGGGCATGCCGTCGCCGTAGGTGGCGTAGTTGATCTTGTCCGGGTGGTACAGCTCGTCCAGGACCTTCGCCACCTTGGCCACGTCGGCAAAGTAACCGGCGTTCTCCTCCGGGGTCAGCTGGAAGTACTCGGTCTTGTGGCCCTTGAAGGCCACCACGCAGCGGCCCTTGTTCTTCTGGTCGCGGAACAGGTATACGATGCTGTAGGGCAGCTCGCAGACGTCCAGCATCAGAGCCTTGCGCTTTTCGTTGTCTTTTTCACAGTAAAAACATTCAGCCATGGGGAATACCTCTCTTCTCTCAAAACATAAAGCGGTGCGGCACCGCTTGCGATGCAGGAATGAAGCCCCGGCTTGTAGTACAAACCCGGTACGGTTTCAGTATACATCCCGCCCGGTAAAATGCAAGGAACTTTTCCCGCCCGGCGGCAATTTTGGCGGCCTGTACAAACCGGATGACGCTGTTTTGTGCGGTTTTTCGGCTCGAAGGGGCAAAAACGCCTGTCGGCCACCCGGCAGTGAGAGACGGACTTTGCCCGGCAAAACGCTGACATTGCCTGACGTATGATGTCAGACCGGAATGTCAGAAGGTTTGGGGCGGTGCGGCGTTGTCGGTGCGGCCCAGCAAATAATCGGTCGAGGTTTCGTACAAGTCTGCCAGCTTAATGAGCACAGGGGTGGGGATGTCCCGCAGGCCCTGTTCATAGCGGTTGTACTGTGGCTGCGGCATGCGGAGAAGCGAGGCCAGCTGTCGCTGGGTCAGGTCGTGATCTTCCCGCAGGTCACGGATGCGGCGATAGTATGCCATAAAAGGTCCTCCTGATATCTGTATGGATATCTTGACAGTACCGCAGGAACCTGCTATGATGAACAAATAATAACCAAATGGATATCGCATAGAACAGCAATGAGCGAAATGTGCAGGAGGAGGCAGAGCAGATGATCGTAGTTTTTACCGTGTCGTGGACGTTTGTCATTGCGCTCCTGATCATTGCGGCGGCGATCGGCTACGGGGTACTGACGTTTGCTGCACAGCATATTGTGGCCATTTCAGCCTTTGTGTGGCTGCCGATCCTGTGGTTCATCCGGAAAACATGGCGGGACAGGACGATCCCGGACGAGAAAAAGGTCGGAACGACGGTAAAGGCGATTTTGCAGCTGCCGACGTATGCGGCCATGGTGCAGGCTGTTCTGAGCATCGTGTATGAGTGGGTGTCGGGCGGGCTGCTTGGCATGGTGCTGTTCCTGATCGAAATGCCGGTGACCTTGTTGGTTCTGGCCGCAGTGAATCTGGGTGCGGCGTATGTGCTGACGCTGCTTTACCGGAAGGTGCTCCGGGCAAAACCCCTGATCCTGATTCTGGCAGGCATCATGGCAGTGCTGGCAACGGGGGTTATCTGGCTGACGAACTGGTGATACAGGCGGAAAAGGCTCCAGCAATGCGCGGAGGCTGCGGCAGCAGAGGTTGGTTGATATCTGTATGGATATCATCTTGACAGTACCGCGGCAATCTGCTATGATGAATGCGTGATAATCGTTTGGTTATCAAACGGCGTGACGAGCAAAAGCTATGGTGGCAAAGGAGGACATGAAAATGAAACTGGAACGGCGGAAATTCCTGCAGATCATGGGTGCGGCAGTGGTGGTCTGTGCGGCAGGCGGACTGACCGGCTGCGGAAAAAACGTGAAAAAGCTGGTGCTGGGCGACTGGTATATGTCGGGCAACGATTACATCTCGTTTTCGATCTATGATGACGGAACCAGCAAGATCCGCGGTGACTACGGGCTTGGAAAGTGGTCGGTCCAGAACGACGAGCTTCTCATCCTCTCGGATTTCTACGGGCAGACACGGACTTATAAAATTAAGGACATTGATAAAAAGTCGATGACCGCTCAGCTGGTGTTTGATGAGCATGAAGGCGCTACGGACACGTTTTACCATACGGCGGAGGAAGCGCTGCAGCACTGAGATGCTGCGTAAAATAATCGAAAAGAAGGGCGGTACAGGATGCACGAGATAAAATGGAAAAGCATTCTTCTGACGGTGGGCGCAGTAGCTGCTATTTGTGTGGTGGCTGTTGTGCTGACGGCACAGGGAAAGAAAGCACCGGAAAAGTTTGTGCTGGGAGACTGGTATGGCATGACAGGGGAAGAACCGGCCTTTACGGTTTATGAGAATGGAACGGTTCAGTTCGCTGACGATCAGGAGCTTGGGACCTGGTCGCTGGTAAACGAAAAGCGGCTGATCCTGACGAATGCCAGCGGTGCCACGGCAACGATGGAGATTGTGAACATCGACGAGGATAATATGGAAGTGCAGAGGATCGTCGATGGGCAAGCCGAAGAGAAAACCATTACCTACTGGCACACGGCAGGAAGCCCGGATACACTGCGTGCACGGATCTTCAATTGATGCACAGGCATCCGGCCTTTGGATGATATACAAACAAAAAAGCGGACGTTTCCAGCCGGGAACGCCCGCTTTTTCCGGTATGATTGTGAAAAAATCATACAAAACCTTCTTTATTTTGTCATAACTCTCCAGTATAATAAAAGATGGAGAGCCTTTTTGACACACGGCCTGCCGCAAGCGCGGCGGCCATTGGATAGACCAGACGGGAGGAAACCTTTATGGCAAACGAAAAGATCCTTGTGGTGGATGATGACGCCAACATCTGTGAGCTGCTGCGCCTGTACCTGACCAAGGAGGGCTATCAGGTCACCACGGCCGGCGACGGCGAGGAGGGCCTGGAAAAGTTCAACCAGATCAAGCCCGACATGGTGCTGCTGGATGTGATGATGCCCCGGATGGATGGCCTGGAAGTGTGCCGCCGCATCCGCAAGGCGGGCAATACCCCGGTGATGATGCTCACCGCCAAGGGCGAGACCTTTGACAAGGTGCTGGGCCTGGAGCTGGGCGCCGACGATTACATGGTCAAGCCCTTTGACGCCAAGGAAGTGGTGGCCCGCATCAAGGCGGTGCTGCGCCGCTGCCAGACCACCTCGGCTGCAGCCGAGAGCACCGAGGGCGTGATCGAGTTCGACAACCTGCGCCTGGACATGAACAGCTATGAGCTGCGGGTCAAGGGCAAGGTGGTGGAGGCTCCGCCCAAGGAGCTGGAACTGCTCAACTGCCTGGCTTCCCACCCCAACCGTGTGTACACCCGCGACCAGCTGCTGGACGAGGTGTGGGGCTTTGAGTATTACGGCGACAGCCGTACCATCGACGTGCACGTCAAACGCCTGCGCGAAAAGCTGGCCGGTGCTTCCGACAAGTGGGAGCTGAAAACCGTGTGGGGCGTGGGCTATAAATTCGAGGTGCGTCAGTAATGCGCAAGAGTATCTCGACGGCATTCTTCTCGCTGGTGTCCACCCTGATGGTGCTGGGCATCGTGCTGATGGGCTGTTCGGAATGGGTGCTGTTCAAGAATTATTTTGCCCGGGACCGCTATGAGACGCTGGACCAGGTGGTGGGGGTCACCCGCCGCACGGCCCAGTATCTGGCCCAGCAGGCGGCGCTGCCGGAGGGCGACGAGCTGGACGCCCTGAACACCAAGCTGGAGATCATCGGCGAGAGCGCGGAGGCCTATCTGTTCTTCACCGACAACGACGGCCGGGTGCTGATCGCTTCCAGCCCGGAAATGCTCACCGCACAGGCCGTGCCGGATGAGATGATGAAGAAGGCGGCGGCCTCCGGCGCGGACTACTACCATGTGTTCGGTACGCTGGATGGGGTGCTGACCGAAAAAAGCTATATCACCGTCAGTGAGATGTGCGACGAGCGCGGCAGCCAGAGCGGCTGGATCTTTTTGTGCTCCTCCGGCAGGCAGCTCACCGAGTTCAAGCAGCAGTTCTGGTCCAACTTCCTGCTGTCGGCCTGCGTGATGCTGCTGTGCGCCAGCATCCTGACCAAGCTGTTGATGCGCAAACTCACCGACCCGCTGCAGAAGGTGACCGACGCGGCCCAGCGCTTTGGCGGCGGCGACCTGTCCGTGCGTGTGGAAGGCGTGGAAGGCGAAGGGGAAGTGGCCGACCTGTCCCGCACCTTCAACCGCATGGCCGACAACATTCAGACCAACGACAACTCCCGGGGCCAGTTCATGGGCAACATCGCCCACGAGCTGCGCACCCCCATGACCACCATCAAGGGTTTTGTGGACGGCATGCTGGACGGCACCATCCCGCCCGACATGCAGAACCATTATCTGCAGCTGGTCAGCGAGGAGACGGGCCGTCTGGCCCGTCTGATCCAGAACATGCTGGATCTGTCCAAGCTGGAAAGCGGCGAATATCAGGTCAATGCCCGGATGTTCAACATCTGGGACACCCTCACCGGCGTGGCGCTCTCGGCCGAGCAGCGCATCAACGACGGCATGATCGAGATCGAGGGCCTGACCATGGACGAAAAGGCGCTGGTGTACGCCGACCCGGACCTGATCCATCAAGTGGTGTACAACCTGCTGGACAACGCCATCAAGTTCACCCCGGCGGGTGGCACCATCCGCTTCAGCGTGGAAAAACTGGGCCCGGAAACCGAGATCGCCGTCTGGAACTCCGGGCAGGGTATCAGCCCGGAGGCACTGCCCTATGTGTTCCAGCGCTTCTACAAGGAGGACCGCTCCCGCGGCCTGCACGCCCGCGGCGCGGGCCTGGGCCTGAACATCTGCAAGGTGCTGGTCAACCTGTCCGGCGGACAGATCCGGGTGGAGAGCCAGCAGGGCGAGTGGTGCCGGTTCGTATTCACCCTGCCCTCGCAGGCCCCGAACCCCGGCGGCATGAAGCGTCTGCCCGACGAGGCCGGCGGTGCCCCCGCCGTGGAGGACCCGGCCAGCATGAAACCGGTGGAATAACCGCACAGCCAGACTGCCCGGACGTCAGGGCGGTCTGGCTGTTTTGTGTTTCAGGAACGGAAAATGTTCTCTTTTGATGGCAAAAGAGAACCGGAAAACCACCAGCGATTTCGACGCGCTGGCGAAGCCATTTCAAATCGTCAATACGCCGCCCGCAGGGCCAAAAGAAAGAGGGCAGATGGACAAATCTTTCAAATTACGACTTTTCGGTGAAAAACAGGCCGGCAGGTTTGATTTTTTGTGCGTTTTCATGTAAACTAAAGATATCCATGCCCCGGTATTCCGGAAACCGCAAAACCGGAAAAATACCGGGCCTGTGAGGATAAAAACTTTTGAATATAACGGAGCGTAACGATATACTATGGCGATTGTAAGTCCTTCGATCCTTTCGGCTGATTTTGGCAAGCTGGGCGCGGACTGCCGCACGGTGCTGGACGCCGGTGCACAGATGCTGCACTACGACGTGATGGACGGCCATTTTGTGCCCAACATCAGCTTTGGCGTGCCGGTGCTCAAGAGCCTGCACAAGACCCTGCCGGATGCCTTTTACGATGTGCATCTGATGATCAGCCACCCGCTGCAGTACGCAGCACCCTTCATCAAGGCCGGTGCCACCCTGTACAACTTCCATCTGGAATGCGAGGACGATATCCAGCAGACGCTGGATGCCGTGAAGGCGCTGGGCTGCAAGACGGGCCTGACCATCAAGCCCGGCACCGCCCCGGAGGCGCTGGCCCCCTATCTGGACCAGCTGGACCTGGTGCTGGTGATGAGCGTGGAGCCCGGCTTCGGCGGCCAGAAGTTCATGCCCTCGGCACTGGACAAGCTGCGCTGGCTGAAGGCGGAGCGCGAGAAGCGCGGCCTGCACTATCTGCTGGAAGTGGACGGCGGCGTGGACGACACCACCGCCCCGCTGTGCGTGGAGGCCGGTGCCGACGTTCTGGTGGCAGGCAGTGCCGTGTTCGGCAAGGACGACATGACCGCCGCCGTGCGCCGTCTGGCTGCCCTGTGAGAGGGAGCGTTGTATGGATGAAGCATTGATCCGGGAGCAGGAACAGCAGCTGCAAAAGACCGGAAAATATTACAAGCACATCTGCTGGATGGCGGTGCCGCCGCTGTGCATGGCCTGCTACCTGTACGGCCTGCGCCCGCTGCTGCTGTGCGGCATTGCCATGCTCACCGGCAACCTGTGCGACCGTCTGGTGTCGCTGCTGCGGCACCGCGTATATCAGAACAGCGACCTGTCCAACGAGAGCTTTGGGCTGGTGATCGCCCTGCTGATGCCGGTCACCGTGGACATCTATGTGCTGGTGGCGGCGGTGCTGGCCGGTGTGCTCATCGGCAAGGAGGTCTTTGGCGGCTACGGCAGCTACCCCTTCAACCCGGCCGCCGTGGGCTATGCCGTGGCGGCAGTGTCCTGGCCGGAACAGGTGTTCCGTTACCCGCAGCCCTATACGGCCATCCCGCTGTGGGATGCCTCCGGCGTGCCGGTGTCCAGTGCCATTGAGGACACCCTGAGCAGCGGCGGCATGCTGAACTACAGTTCGATCGCGCTGAGCCTGGGCGAATACGCCGCCCCCATGGGCACCGGTGCCGCCCTGGTGCTGCTGGCCTGCGGGCTGTTCCTGTGGAGCCAGAAGGATGCCCATATGGCGGCATCGGTGAGCTTTCTGGCCACCTGCGCCCTCATCGCCTTCTTTTTCCCGCGGCAGGCTGGTCTGGCGGAAAGCGATGTGCTGGTCAACGCCCTGCCCCGTCTGCAGTGCGTGCGGGACGAGCTGCTCACCGGCGCGGTGCTGTTCAGCGCGGTGTTCCTCATCAATGAGCCCTACACCTGTGCCCACCACCGGATGGGACGCATCCTGTACGGTGTGCTGGTGGGCGGGGTAAGCATGGGCTTCCGTTATTACGGCGTGTACGAAACGGGCGTGTGCTTTGCCGTGCTGGCCGTCAACAGCATCTCGGCGTGGATCGACCGCACCGAGGTGCGGCTGTACCGTCTGCTGCACCTGCCCGCATCCGGTGCCGGAAAGGAGGCCGCAGAATGAGAAAAGCGACCGCAGAACTGATTTTGAAGGATCCCGACCGCTTTGCCCACCACGACCGCGTGTTCCTGAACAACCCCGTGGTCATGCAGGGCATGGGTCTGGCCCCGCTGGTGGTGCTGGCCACCACCGCCCATAACGGTGTGATGCTGGCGGCTGCGGTCACGCTGCTGCTGGTGCCCTCCCGCGTGCTGGCCTGCCTGCTGAGCCGTCTGTTCCCCCTGAACAGCGAGAATCCGGCCCCGGAAGAGCTGCAGAAAAAGCTGCTGCCCCGTGCGCTGGTGTACAGTCTGAGCGCGTCGGTGGTGTATCTGGCGGCCTATCCCATCCTGAATGCAATGTTCGGCACCAGCCTGCTGACCCTGGGCATCTACCTGCCCCTGCTGGTGGTGGAGCCGCTGCTGACCTACCGCTTTGGCCGCGTGCAGGAAACGCTGCATAAGGCCGTGTCCAAAGGCCTGCGCATCACGGTGGGCTATGCGCTGCTGCTGATGCTGCTGGGCTGCGTGCGCGAGTGGCTGGCACTGGGCACGGTGTTCGGCACCCCGATGGGGCAACGGGCCGTGCTGCCCATGGCCGGGATGCCGGCGGGCGGCTTTATCGTGCTGGGCGTGCTGTGCGCCGTGTGGCGTGCACTGGCAGCCCGGCGCAAGGCCTATCTGGTACGGGAAGCGCGCAGCCTTGTGGATGTGCATGCACAGAAGGAGGCGGACGGCGAGCAATGAGAGATGTTGTGAATGCCTGGGTGGTGTTCTTTGGCTATGCGGTGCTGGCCGTGTTTGCCCAGAATGCCATCTTTACCCGCGCACTGGGCGTGTCCCGTCTGGTGCAGCTGGTGGGGGATGACCGCACCAGCAGCTGGCTGTTCGGCCTGCAGCTGTGCATCACGCAGGTGCTGGTGGCCCCGCTGGCCTGGTATGCCGGCAGCTGGATCGTCCCGCTGGAAAACCGCGCCCAGCTGCGCCCGCTGGCGTATGTGGCCGCCATTGCCGTGGTCTGCACCGCCGAAGAGCTGGTGCTCGGCCTGGGCCGTCGGCTGCCCATTGCGGGCAAGCTGCTGCGCATCGTGCCCGTTGCAGCCCTGAACAGCTGCGTGCTGGGCACCGTGCTGGTGGAGCGCACCCAGAGCTTTACGCTGATGCAGAGCCTGGGCTTTGGCCTGGGCAGCGGTGTGGGCTACCTGCTGGCTGTGCTGCTGGTCACAGAGGCCCAGCACCGCCTGCGCAGCAAGGCTATCCCCTCCGCGTTCCGCGGCCTGCCCATCACGCTGGTGTACATCGGCGTGCTGGCGCTGGCCATTTATGGCTTTACCGGCCATTCGGTGATCCTGTAAAGGGAGGTAAGTCAAAATGGCAAAGTATAAACGTCGGCCCAAGGTCAAGCGCTACCGCCGCAGCTTTTACAGCCGCGGCATGCGCATCCGCAAGATCGTGGGCATCGTCGTGCTGGTGGCCGTGGTGCTGGCCGCGGCATGGTTCGCCGCGCCCCATGTGCTGGACTGGGCTACCCACACCTGGTACACCGTGGTCAAGGACCGGGATCTGGAAGCCGAGAGCGCATCCCGCGCGGCGGCATCCTCCCAGGCAGCGGCTTCGGCAGCCGCGTCGGAGGCGGCTTCCTCGGCGGCATCGGAGCCGGAAGAGGACGCTTTTGACGGCAAGACGATCGTTTCCGGCCGGTGGGCGGAGCTGGACACGGCGGCCCTCACGGACGATGACACCCTCCGCACCACGGCACAGCAGCTGAAGGCGCAGGGCGTGGAATACGCCGTGCTGACCCTGAAAGATGCGGCCGGAAACATCTACTATGCATCGCAGGCGGCGGCTGCGGCGGGCGGCATCGTGGCCGACCCGCTGGACGCCGGGCACATCGCGGCCATCCTGCGGGAAGAAAAGCTCATTCCGGTGGCGCAGATCGCGGCCTTCAAGGACCCCATCTCGCCCCGCACCGACCCCTCCATGGCCATCCACTACAACGGCAGCGCCCTATGGCTGGATGCCCAGAAGAACGGCAACCCCTGGCTGAACCCTTATTCCACGGCGGCAGTGGAGTATGTGGGCGACCTGGTGGAAGAGGTGCAGCAGCTGGGCTTTGAGCAGGTGGTGCTGACCAATGTGCAGTTCCCCAAGCTGAGCAAAAAGCAGGACTACGGTACCACCAACGGGGTCTCCCGTGCCGACCAGCTGAAGGCGGACATCGCCGCCCTGCAGGACCGTTTGTCGGGCAAGGTGACCCTGTGGTTCAGCTACACGCTGGATCAGTGCAATAACAGCAGTGTGGCGCTGGATGTGCCGGCCCTGACCCTGGGCGTGCAGAACCTGCTGGTGACCTCGGACGCGGCCATGGATGCCGATGCCCTGCAGGTGCTGGAAACGGCGGTCACGGATGCAGGGGTGGAGAACCTGACCGTACACGCCGCAGACCGCTTTGAGACCGACCGCGTTTCGGGCTGAGTGATGCAGTAATTGTCTTTGATGATACGGGAAAGTGAGGAATCGACCATGAACACCACAACTTGCTTTGCACCTGCGCACATCCTTCTGCCTGCGGAGCAGATCCCGCTGGAACAGTGGGGCTGCATTGCCTGCGACCAGTTCACCAGCGACCGCGAGTACTGGCAGCGGGCCAAAGAAGCGGCTGACGGCAGCCCCAGCACTCTGAACCTGATCCTGCCGGAGGTGTATCTGGAGGACGGCGACGCGGACGCCCGGGTGGAGCAGATCCATGCCACGATGGCGGATTATGCACAGAACGTGCTCACCCGCGCCGTGGACGGCTTTGTGTATGTGGAGCGCACCGAGCAGAGCGGCCGGGTGCGGCAGGGCCTTGTGGGCAAGGTGGATCTGGAAGCCTACAGCTATCAGCGCGGAGCAAAGTGCACCGTGCGGCCCAGCGAGAGCACGGTGGAGAGCCGCATCCCGCCCCGCATGAAGGTGCGCACCGGTGCCGCACTGGAAACGCCCCACATCATGATGCTGGCCGACGACCCTCAGTGCACCCTCATCGAGCCCATCGCGGCCCGCAAGAACGAGCTGCGCAAAGTGTACGAGGGCGAACTGATGCTGGGCGGCGGCCATGTGGCCGGTTGGGCCGTGGAGGACCCGGCCATGATCGACCAGATCGAGACGGCACTGGCTGCGCTGGGCAGTCAGGAGGCCTTTGATGCCAAATACCCGGATGCTGCCCGCCGCGACCCGCTGACCCTGGCCGTGGGCGACGGCAACCATTCGCTGGCCACCGCCAAGGCCTGCTGGGAGGAGCTGAAAAAGACCCTGCCCCCGGAGCAGGCCGAGAACCACCCGGCCCGGTGGTGCCTGGCCGAGGTGTGCAACGTCCACTCGCCCGCCATCGAGATCGAGCCCATCCATCGGGTGCTGTTCAATGTGGACTGCGCTGCCGTGCTGCTGGCGCTGATCACCTGGAGCGACGAGAACATGGCAGGCTGTTGTTTTGGCGGCGAGAAAAAGCAGCCCTTTACGCTGGCCGGCCCTCACATGGCCAACGTGCTGAGCTTTGAGGAGCCCACCGCACCGCTTACTGTGGGCACCATCGACGAATTTATTGAGTATTATCTGGAGCGCCACCCGGAGGGCCGGGTGGACTATGTACACGATGAACCGGCTGTGCGCGCGCTGTGCAAGAAGGGGGCTGTGGCCTTCCTGATGCCGCCCTTTGCCAAGAGCGACCTGTTCAAGGGCGTTGTGCTGGGCGGCGTGCTGCCCCGCAAGACCTTCAGCATGGGCCATGCGGAGGAAAAGCGCTATTATATCGAGTGCCGGAAAATTACGGAATAAACCCTCTCAGTCAAAACCTGACGGTTTTGCCAGCTCCCCCGAAGAGGGAGCTTTCGGGCTATGCCGGAACCCCATCTCTCTGCAAAAAAGCTCCCCCCTTGGGGAGCTGGCGAACGTATGCGAGCCTGAGAGGGTTCCGGGGTAGAACGAACGATGGAAACGAATCATAGGAGAACCATGACATTTGAAGAACTGAATCTGTCCGCCCCGCTTCTGCGCGCTGTGCAGGAGGCAGGCTATGAGACCCCGTCGCCCATTCAGGCAGCGGCCATCCCGCCGGTGCTGTCCGGCCGGGATCTGATGGGCTGTGCCCAGACCGGCACCGGCAAGACGGCCGCTTTTGCGCTGCCCATGCTGGATCGCCTCACTGCCAACCCGCCCCGCCGCAAGGGGGCTATCCGCGCGCTGATCCTTACCCCCACCCGGGAGCTTGCCTTGCAGATCGGCGAGAGCTTTGACGCCTACGGCAAGTACCTGAACCTGCGCAGCACCGTGATCTTTGGCGGTGTGGGCCAGGCCCCGCAGGTGGAGGCCCTGAAAAAGGGCGTGGACATCCTTGTGGCCTGCCCGGGCCGATTGAATGACCTGATCGGGCAGGGCTTTATCGACCTGTCGGATCTGGAGATCTTTGTGCTGGACGAAGCCGACCGTATGCTGGATATGGGCTTCGTGCACGATGTGAAGAAGGTGATCGCCAAGCTGCCCAAGGTGCGCCAGAACCTGATGTTCAGCGCCACCATGCCCGCCGAGATCGAGCAGCTGGCCGCCGGCATCCTGCGGGACCCGGCCTTTGTCAAGGTGGACCCGGTGTCCAGCACCGTGGACCGCATCCAGCAGAGCCTGTACCATGTGGAGAAGGGAAACAAGAAATTCCTGCTGCCCTGGCTCATCAAGAACCTGCAGCCCCCGGTGGTCAACGCGCTGGTGTTCAGCCGCACCAAGCACGGGGCCGACAAGATCGCAAGAGACCTCACCAAACAGGGCATCCCGGCGGCGGCCATCCACGGCAACAAGAGCCAGACCGCCCGCGTGACCGCACTGGAGGACTTCAAGGCCGGTAAGACCAGGGTACTGGTGGCCACCGACATCGCCGCCCGCGGCATCGACATCAGCGAGCTGTCGCATGTGTTCAACTACGACCTGCCCGAGGTGCCGGAGACCTATGTGCACCGCATTGGCCGCACGGCCCGTGCCGGAGCCGACGGCACCGCCGTCAGCTTCTGCGCCCCGGAGGAGCAGGAGTATCTGGCCGGCATCGAAAAGCTGAACCGCCGGAAGATCCCAGTGGTGTCCGGCCACCCGTGGGACGGCGTGCCCGCCCCGGTGCGCCCGGAGCCGCCCGTGCGCGGCAAAAAGCCCAAAGCTGCCCCCGAACAGGCCGGGAAGCAGCCGGAACAGCAGGCAAAGCCCGCGAAGGCGGCCGCCCCTGCAAAGCCTGAAAAAAAGGCTGCTGCCGTGCCCAAAGCGCAGGCAAAGCAGCCCGTAAAACTGGAAAAAGAGGAACGAACCATGGATGATCCCAAGCGTACTTCCGGCGGGCGCAGCAATGACCGCCGTTCCAACAATAACAACAACAGCCGCCCCCGCCGGGAGCAGAACGCCCCGGCCCGCGGCAGCAATGCCCAGCCCAAATTTGACCCGCACTTTGTGAGCGCCCCGGAGGCAACGCCGCTGCGCTCGGCCAGAAAGGCCCCGGCTGCTCCCGCTGCCCCGGCCATCAAGACCGCGCAGGGTGCTCAGGCCGTGCAGGGCCAGAATGCCCCGAACGGCGACCGCCGCAATGCAGGCCGCCGCAGCGACCGGAACACCCCGAATGACCGCAATGCCCGCCCGGCTGCAGCCGGTGGTGCAGGCCGTGCTCCGCGCAGTGAGCGCAATGAGCGCACCGGCAGCCCCCGCAGTGCCGCCGGCGGCGCAGGCCGCGCCCCCAAGGCCGACACCGGCCGCCGCAGCCGTCAGCCCGCTGCAAAGGACGAGGACCCGGGCCTTGTGCTCATCAGCCGCCGCCCGCCGCAGCAGAAGTTCACGAACTTTGAGGAGTACATGAACGCCCACGGCGGTGCCACCGCCCCCATTGAGGACCACAGCGACGAGGTATGAACCTGAACGAATTTGCCCCCTGGCAGTGCCCCCTGTGCGGCGCGCCGCTTGCCGGGGATGTGTCCCTGAAATGTGCCCGGAACCACAGCTTTGACCGTGCAAAAGAGGGCTACTGGCATCTGCTGCCGGTGCAGAGCATGCGCACCAAAGCCCCCGGAGACAGCAAAGAGATGGTGGCGGCTCGCCGCGCTTTCCTGAACGCCGGATATTACGGGATCTTCGGGCAGGCGGCGGGAGAGCTGTGCCTGGAATACGGCCAGCCTGCCGCCCCGGGTGCCGCACTGCATCTGCTGGATGCGGGCTGCGGCGAGGGCTGGTATGACCGCTGCATCGCGCAGCAGTTTGCCAAGGCGGGCAGGCCGCTGCAGCTGGCCGGGTTTGACATTGCCAAGCCTGCCGTGCGTCTGGCCGCCAAAGCACTGCCTGCCGCCCGGTACGCGGTGGCCTCCAGCTTCAGCCAGCCGGTGCGCACCGGCTGGGCCGACCTGCTGCTGAACTGCTTCTCGCCCTTTGCGCAGGAAGAGTTCCAGCGGGTATTGCGCCCCGGCGGACGCATGATCTATGTGGTGCCCGGCGCGGAACACCTCTACCAGATGAAGGCCGTGCTCTATGACACGCCCTACAAGAACCCGGTGCAGGAAGTTGCCTACCCGGGCTTCCGGGCCATCGGCGAGCGGGAAGTACAGGGCACCATCACGGTGCCCCACGACCAGCTGGAAGCGCTGTTCGCCATGACCCCCTATTACTGGAAAACGCCCCGCGACGGTGCGGCCCGTCTGGCCGCCCTGCCGGAGCTGACCACCGATATCGCATTCCGGTTCTTGCTGTTTGAGAAGCTGTGACCAAAAAGCTCCCCTGACCTGTGGTCAGGGGAGCTTTTTTCATGCATGATATTCCATCCACTTGCCCTTCCAGGCGTACAGGGCCATAAGAACGGCCCCCAGGCCCCAGCTCACAGGGTACAGGATGAACACCCCTTCGATGCCGGAGAAGAGGGGCAGCACCCACTGGATCCACACGATGCGGAACAGGCACAAGGACACCAGCAGCACCACCATGGGAGGGATGCTGGCACCGGTGCCGCGCACCGCACCGGCCAGACCGTGCAGGATGCTGAGCAGGAAATAGAAGGGGCAGAACCAGTGCATGGCGGCTTCGCCGAAGAACACCACGGTCTCGTCGTTGGTGAACAGGTGCATGATGGCGTCCTGCCCGAGCAGCAGCAAGGCACCGGTGGCCAGCGTGTACACAAGGCCCATGGCCAGGGTGACCCAGGTGCCTTTTTTTACCCGGTCCAGTCGGCCCGCGCCGTAGTTCTGGCCCACAAAGGTGGTGGCGGCCATGCTGATGCTGCTCACCGGCAGGATGTTGAAGCCGTCGATCTTCATGTAGGCGGCAAACCCGGCCATGGCGGCGGCACCGTAGCTGTTCACGCTGGCCTGCACCAGCACGTTGGAAAAGGAGATGACCATGTTCTGGATGCCGGTGGGCAGGCCCACCCGGATGATGCGGGCGGCCATCTTTTTGTGCAGGCGGATCTCGCGGGGGATCACCCGGCAGTCGTCGGTGGATTTTATCAGAAACCGCAGGCTCAGCACGCAGGACACCAGCTGGCTGATATCGGTGGCGATGGCGGCCCCCGCCACGCCCATGCGGAAGATCACGATGAACACCAGATCCAGCACGATGTTGGTCACCGAGGCCCATGCCAGATAGATGAGGGAGCGGCGGGAGTTTCCGGCGGCGTTCAGGATGCCGGCAGTCATGTTGTACACTACACTGAACAGCACACCGCCAAAATAGATGCGGATGTAGGTCACGGCATCCCCCAGCACCTCGGCGGGGGTATTCATGGCCACCAGCAGGGCCCGGCCGCAGGCGATGCCGCCCACAGTGAGCAGCAGGCCCATGATCACGGCGATGGCCAGCGAGGTGTGCACGGCCTCCTGGGCTTCCCGGTGGTCCTTGGCCCCCAGGAACTGCGACACCACCACGCCCGCGCCCACGGCCAGGCCCTGGCTGAAGCCGATGAGCAGGTAGATGGGGGAACCGCTGGAGCCCACGGCGGCCAGCGCGTTGGCACCGACAAAGTTGCCCACGATGATGCTGTCGGCGGTGTTGTACAGCTGCTGCAGCAGGTTGCCGAAGATCAGCGGCAGGGCGAACAGCAGCAGGCTCTTCACGATGCTGCCCTCGGTCATCAGATTGTTTTGGGAGGGGGTTTCAACGGCGTTTGCCACGGGAGATCTCCTTTCGATGCAGTGGATGAAAACTATCTTTTACCATAACACAAAACCGGGCCGGACACAAGAGCAAAGGCCGCATGCTGCATAATTGCGGCACAGCGGCCCATACTCCCTGCAGAAAGGCAGGGGAGCAGGATGCATGCACAGCACGACCGGCACCGGGGGTGGAACCCCTTCTGGGCGGCACTGGGGGCGGCGCTTCTGGTGCTGGTGCCGCTGGTGGGCGGTACCGTGCTGCTCAGTCGGCAGCAGCTCAGCCGCCAGCTGCGGCAGGCGGCCCGGAGCCAGCAGGGCGTGGCGGTACAGCTCCCGCGGGAGCGCGACCGCCTGACCGTGCTGGTGTGCACGGCGGGGGAACAGCCGGGCTTTGTGCTGGCCTACCTGAACGCCAGCCAGAACGGTGTGCATCTGCTGGCGGTGCCCGCCGGGCTGCAGGTGACCTTTGCGGACGAGGACGCGGCACTGGTCGACTGTTACACGGCGGCGGGGCCGGCCCGCTGCCGACAGGCACTGATGGAGTGCCTGCCCCTGCCGGAGGATACCCGATACCTGGCGTTGTCGGAGGCCGTACTGGAGCGCATCACGGCCCGGTACGGGCCGGTGCGGGTGGGCTTTTCCGGGGCGATGACCGCCGGGGAGCTGGCCCGCTATGGCCGCGACAGCCGGGTGCAGGGGCTTTCGGCGGCAGAAGCCCACGGCTTTCTGACCGGAATGGACGCGGACGCCGTTGTGCCGCAGGCCCACCGGGCCGCGGCGCGGGGCGCGGTGTGGGATGCCTTTTTCCGCCAGAACCTCGACCTGCTGCCCGGGGCCCTGCCGCAGGCGCTGCGGTCGGTGAGTGCCTCGCTGCTGACCGACCTGACCGCACTGGACCTTGACACACTGGACCGTACGCTGGAATTTCTGGCCAACAACGAAGCGCAGATCGAGACGCAGGTTTTGCCGGGCGACGAGCAGGCCGGGCGTTACACCCTCAACGAGGAGTCCCTTGCGGCGGTGCAGAGCTTTTTCAACGTTTCGCCCACCGACGGGCAGGCGTCATCCGCCAGCGAGCCGTAACCCAGCACAAAGGTGCCGGGGGCGGTGCTGCCGCTGCCGGTCAGGTCGTAGTCGCTGAGCAGGCTCAGCCGCACCCCCTGCGCCCTTGCTGCCGCGTGCAGGGCTGCATCCGGCGGGGCATTGCGCAGGTGTGCCAGCAGGTGCAGGCCGGTGTGCAGGCCGGTGAGGGTGAGTTCGCCGGGGGCAAAGGCAGCGTTCAGGGCAGCAGTCAGGGCGTCACGGCGGGCCTTGTAGGCCACCCGCTCCCGGGCCAAGTGGCGGGTGAAGTAGCCCCCGGTGATGAAGCGGGCCAGCGTCTGCTGCTCAAAGCGGCTCACGGTGCCGGAATACAGCCGGTATTTGGCGTGCCAGGCAGGCAGCAGGTGTTCCGGCAGCACCATGTAGGCGATGCGGATGCCAGGCGCAAGGCTGCGGGAACAGGTGGACAGATACACCACCGGGCCGTCGGCTCCGGCCATACCCTGCAGGCTGGGCAGGGGGCGGGTGTCAAAGCGGAACTCGGAGTCGTAGTCATCCTCAATGATGTAGCGCTGGCCGGGGCGGCGGGCGGCCCAGTGCAGCAGCTCGGCCCGGCGGCCGGCCGGCATGGTGACCCCGGTGGGGAACTGGTGACTGGGGGTAACGTAACACACGGCGGCCCCGGAGCGGTCCAGTGCATCCAGCGAAAGGCCGCCCTCGTCCACGGGCAGGCAGCAGCAGCGCATGCCGGTGTTTTCCAGCACCTGCAAAGCACGGGGGTAGCCGGGGGTCTCCACGGCGGCGGTGCCGTGCAGCAGTGGGGCCAGCAGGCCCAGCAGATATTCCAGACCGGCACCCACCACCACCTGATGGGCACCGCACTGCACGCCGCGGTATTCGGCCAGATAATCCGCCAGCGCCTGCCGCAGGGCAAGGTCACCCTGGGCGTCGCCGTTGGTCAGCAGCTCCGGGGAGGAGTACAGCAGTTCCTTCTGCAGCCGCGCCCAGGTACGGAAGGGAAACAGCCCCGGGTCCACGCCCCGGGTGGACAGGTCGTACCGCACCGGCGGTTCCGGCGCGGCGGGCTCCGGCACGGCCGGGGCAGGCGACGGGCCCCGTGCATCCGGCCCGACCTGCGGCAGCGCCAGATATTCCTGTACATAAAAGCCGCTGCGCTCCCGGGCGGCAAGGTAGCCCTCGGCAGCCAGCATCTGGTAGGCGGTGTCCACAGTGTTTACCGAGACAGACAGTTCCGCCGCCAGCCGCCGCTTGCCGGGCATCCGGGTGCCGGCGGGCAGGGCCCCGGTGCGCATCTCTCCGGCCAGACTGCGGTACAGCTGTTCGTACAGCGGCACCCCGGAGCCCGGTTCCAGTGCGGTGGTCAAATGGACCATGATCGTGTCCTCCTCTTTTTGCAGAATGCCAAACTGACCCCATAAAAAAACTTTATTCTGGGTATTTTCATGAGGTCAGTTCCGCGTATAATAGGAGCATACCCGCCGGACACCCAAATGTCAAGTAGGATGGTGGGTAAGAGGCTGCGTGAGCGATCAAAGCCCCGGTGGGGCTTTGAAACGGAAAAGTCCGGCGATGTTGAAATTTGGAGGGAAAGTAATCATGTCTACTACTGCAATGTGGCTGCTGCTGGCAGTCGTTGTCGTTGCCATCGTGTTTGGCAGTGTGCTGTACAAGCGCACCTTTACCACCAAGGAACTGGCCCTTACCGGCGTCATGGCCGCGCTGAGCCTGGTGGCCTACCTGTTTTTCCGGGTGCCGTTCTACGGCGGTTCCTCGTTCCATCTGGGCAACACCTTCACGGCCCTGACCGCCCTGCTGCTGGACGGTGTGTCCGGCGGTCTGGCCGGTGCCATCGGCCTGTCACTGGCCGACATCCTGGCCGGTGACCCGGGCTACGCCATCACCACCTTTGTGCTCAAGTTCATCATCGGCATCACTTGCGGCGCGGTGGCCCATAAGGCCTTCAAGCTGCGGGAGCTGGACAAGCACAGCAGCGGTTACCTCGTCAAGGTGATCGTGGCCGCGGCCTCCGGCCTGCTGCTGAACGTGTTTACGGACCCGTTCCTGGGCTACTTCCGCAATGTGTACATCTTTGGCCAGGAATACACCGTGGCACAGGCCCTGACCAAGATCGCAGGCGGCGTCACCTTTGTGAACAGCGTGGCCTCCACCGTGTGCGTGGTGGTGCTGTACCTGGCCCTGCGCCCGGCACTGGAGCGTGCCGGGCTGCTGCCCAAGGGCGAAACCAACTAAGCCATCTCTCTACCCTGATACAAGCACTGCCGCCCCCGTCTGCCGGACCCTATCCCCCGGCGGCCGGGGGCGGTGGTGTTTTTGGCCTGCAGGCCGGTTCCGGCCGTTCTGCTTTGCATTCTGGCGGTGCGTGCGGCATAAGATGGAAAAAGAGCTTGCACATGGGGGCAAAATATGGTATAGTCTTTCTGTCGTGCACAGCTGTGCACAGAGAAAGAACTGGAAAGACGTGCGGGGAAGCATTGCCCTGCACTCTGGAGAAGCCCGCAGCAGCGGGTGCCGAAGGTGTAAGGCCGCAGGGAAAGGCGGCTGTATCTCTCAGGCAAAAGGACAGAGCCATCGTCTGATACGCACAAGGGCACCGCCGGGAATGCGGCGTGCCCGGCAGCGGAAAATGAATGCGCCTGAATTTTGCAGACAGAGCCTTTGGTGGGTTCTGTCTGCTTTTTTGTTTTGTGTAAGAGGGGGAAATTTACCATGCTGGAATGGATCACGCAGATCAACAATGCAGTTAACGGAGTGGTCTGGGGCCCGGCGGGTCTGGCGCTGCTGTTCGGCACCGGCCTGATCATGTCGGTGCGCACCGGATTTTTCCAGTTCCGCAAAATGGGCTACTGGCTCCGGCACACCATCGGAGCCATCTTTACCAACAAGGACGTCACCGCCCACACCAGCAAGGAGGACATGGCCATCAGCCAGTTCCAGAGCATGTGCACGGCGCTGGCGGGCACCATCGGCACCGGCAACATCGTGGG
>ERZ1026848.600-NODE-600-length-19999-cov-6.325612_pt1 | contig 19999 bp, 26 predicted proteins | sample MGYA00380154_ERZ1026848 | MGnify/ENA primary metagenome ERZ1026848 (study PRJEB33269, sample SAMEA4719790) | human gut metagenome | biome: human-associated habitat; feature: organic feature; material: feces | place: Cameroon | collected 2013-10 ...
TAAACTCACTATATTTAAATGTAACAGTAATAGGAATGAGAGGAAATTCATAGCTATCATCATAAAAGCCTTCAGGGAAACCACCTTCTGGCTGTAGGAGAACCAAAGGAGTAACTGGCTTTGCACAAACGCAAAGTTGGTATTTCTTGCCAAGATAATCAAATGTAGGACTAACCTTGCCTTGGAGATATTCTCCTAAATTACTATCATCAAATTCAAAGAGCATTCCTTTTGACATAGCTGCATCATATGTGTCCCAACTCTTAGCCGATGTCTTTATATTGATTGTAAGTTGCCGTTCATTGTCTACCTCGTTGACTTTAACCACCCCCGAATATCCATTGAAGAATGTGACTTTCGCATTTTCCTTGATAGATCCAAGACCAAGGGCTGAGGAAAGCAAATCCAGCAAGGGATGCAAATTATACAAATTATAAGCTTGGTCAGCTCCTGTTGAATCCGTACTCACATAAACCTCCTTGGATTGAGTGCAATTTCTACTTTGTCCATCCTCAAAAGTTCTGACATCCTCTTCCTTGTTTTTGACACATATATATATAGGTTGATTCCAATCATCAATGGCCAAAGGGGTGTCTGGCCATGAGAGGAAGTCACCATCAACAACAAGCGTGCCTGCTGACAAGATGAATTTCGTCTGCACCTTTTCCGTGTCAAATTCAGGATTTCTAAAGTCACAGTCATCCAGGATGAAAACATTTGTCTTAACCAAGGCCAACAACAAAGGCTTGATGGTTTCGACTATCATGTCTTGGAGTGTCTTCAAGTCATCCAAGCAAACAGGCTGACCGCCCTCACTAAAAATTAGCTTATTCATAATCGTATAATTTTATGCTGTACGTGCGTCCAGCTGGTTTGTAAAACGATAACAGTTCCTTTATCCTTGTAAGGTTCTTGCCCTTGTATTTGTCTTCATTGGAGCCAAGTGAAGTACAAAGAAACGTTGGTACCCATACGATGAAACTGTCTTTGTAACTGCTTTCTTCCTTGTATTTCAAAATGACACCAGTCTTTGAATCCTTGTGCAAATACTTGCATGGTGCATCCTCATGTTTGAAATGCCAATAGCTTGTCAAGTCTTCCTCTTGCGTCTCGATGTAAATTTGGCGACCTGACAGGAAGAACGCATCATTCAAGATTTTCTCCAAGTATATGACATTGGCCGTGATGTCAAGTTTTTCTGAAACATTGTCACGATGCTCCATCAGTTTGTCGTATATGAATACCAAAGGTAAGATGAGAGCCTTCAACAGGGCTATGAGAAACTTACTTCTCAAAATGGGTGGAAGTAATTGTACCACCAACTTCGTCAAGTCAATTCTGTACCACATAATTCAATGAGTTTGTGAGGCCTTCTGCGATGAAACTACCGCCCAAGGCCGTATAGTTATTTCCTTTAATCTCTGTGTAGCTCGTTCCACCATCCTCCATGTAGGAGCATTCTCCAAGTTCCACATCGTTCACTCCATCCACATTCAGAATGGCATTTGTCAGCTTGGTCTTGTTGAAAGTTCCACCATATACGATGCCACTCAAATATGTGTTTATGGCATTCTCCACAGGCTTGCTTCCATCGGAAATCATAGTGCCATCCGAATTGATGACCAATGGGTCAACGTAAATCTTTGCCCTGATGACAATTCTGTCAGCCTCCTTGGAACGGATGGAAAGAACCACTCCTGCGACCTTCACCCTGTTCATGTACTGTTTGAACACCGTTAAAACGTCGTTTGAAAGTGCCACAGGCTTGCCGTCCTTGTCACCGCTCACAAGTATTTGTACGCTCGTGCCCCTGTCTCTCACGGCTGCGTACTTCACCACTTGCTTGCTTTCGTCGATGTTGGCATACATATACTGTTGGGTGGCCTCGTTCAACACAAGGCTGTCACCGTACTGGAACGCCTTGGCCATCTTGTAGTACCATGGCACAGAGGCGACCACGGCCATGGAGACTTTTTCATCCACGTCCTTCGTATATTGCTCAAAGATGGCTTCAAGCACATGGCTACAGGCTGCCACGATGAAGAATATGATGTTCTCCAAGCTTACGGATGAAAAACAACGATTCCATGTGTCACCCTCTTTTAGCCCATATTTCTCACGGATGTTGGCATCTGCCATGAAGGCATCCGTCATCGTCTTTTTGATTTCTGATACAGTCCTTGCCATGTTACTCAAATTCTTGTGTAAATTCCTCGCCAAAGATTCTCAGGCGGACATTGCCGTTGTCCCTTGCGGTTGCAGGGCTTACGTCATTGTTCTTGCAATAGTTCTGCATGACTCTGTTCCATGTGCCGTCTGGAAGTTTCACCTCTGTTCCTGGCTCCGGGATGTCCGTGATGCCGATTCCATTCTTTTGGGCGATGGCTATCATGGCTTCCCATGAGCCAAACTCCTGGATGGCGATGTCTGCCATCGTCTGTCCGTCCTTGACCTTTGCCTTCATAACTTAATCTTTTTTGCCTTTCTTCACAGCGTTATATACAGAGCCACAAATGCAAGTGAGAATAAGAAGCCAAAAGGCATAGTTCAAGATTTTGTCCATATAGCCAGACTGAGATTTGACAATCTCTTTTTGTTCGTCTTGCCTTTGGTCATGTCGCTCGTTTGCCTTTTGCTTGTTGGTCTCATGCTGCGTCTGGGCCGTTGACTCGTTTTTGCTTGCCTTTCGGTTACGTTCCGTGCTTCGGTACTTTTCCTTGCTCAGGACGTTTCCGTCCTTGTCAAGTGTCAGCACGGTTGAATCCTTGATGTTCACGGAGTCAATCACGTTCAACTCATATCGGATGATGGTGGAGTCCTTGAAAACAATGGAATCCCGAATGTTCACGGAATCCTTCAAGACAAGCTTCTGCGAAGACTCCACTTTCTTGCTCGAACCACAGGCGGCAAACATGATCACTGCCAGGAGTAAATAAATGTAATGTTTCATTTTGTCTTGTTTTTAGATGTCTTTGTACTCATCCTTGGCATTGAAGCAAGGGCAAGCCTTGATCCACTCATTGGGTGTTATCTTGCCATCATGGTTCAAGTCAGGGCTAAAGTCACGATGTCCCTGGATAATCGCATTTGGATATGTCTTGCGCAATAGCTTCAAGAGGCTCACCAATGATTTCTTCTGTGCCTCTGTGCGGTTGTCCGTTGGCTTTCCGTTTGCGTCGATGCCACCAATATAGGCGATGTTGATAATCTTTGAGTTCCATCCTTTCACGCCATTGCTTACCTTCTCCACGGCCAACATCTGATGAATCTTACCATCTGGAAGAATCACGTAATGATAGCCAGGGTATTTCCACCCCTTGCGCTTAAACTCCAGTTCGAGTTGCTTGATGGTTGTGCTTTGGCTGCCAGCCGTGCAATGGATTGCGATAAATTCTATTCTTCTCATTTTCTTTTCAATGCTTGGAGGGCGTTTTCCACATCCTCTGTTTTTACGTTCAGTTTACTTGCGATTTCTCCCACAAGAGCCTTCTTCAGGAGTTTGAGGAACGGCATGTTCGGGAAACAGATCAGCATACTTGCGGATGTGCTCCATAGCTCCACGAGGATGATGCAAATGCAGATGGCACTTGTGGTGAGTCCGTTGCTCGCCCCGATGAGCTTGTCAATGAGGATGAAAAGCACAATTACGGAACCATACACCGCCAACTTGCTGAATGAATCCCTGGCAAGCTCGCTCTTTGTGAATCGCTTTTGCTTCAAGCTGGATGCGATTCCCCAGGCTGCGTCCATCAGCACCGCTGCCACCGTGAAGCCCACCATCGTCTCGTAACCTGCCAAAAAATTGGCTATGACCAGGAATATGGCAAGGAGCCATCCCCACACAGTGGACAATACCACCGTCAATTTATTCAAGAAATGTTCTAAAACCATTTTTGTTCGTTTTTAATATTTTGCTTTAATTTGAATGCCAGTTTGGGTGATTGTCACCTTTTCGACGCTTTGCCCATCCATTTCCAGCTGTTCCTTGACTTTCGTTCTCCAATAGATTGGATCGTTGTCAAGCAACATGTCGCTGATGCCTACGCCAACGGATGGATTTTCTTTCAGCTCACCATTGTGAAGGGTAAGTAGCAGGGCTTGGTTCTGTCTGAGCACGTCACCCACCAGAAGAGAGCCATGCGACACCATTGGCTCCAGGATTGGAGAATCCTTGTTGTATTCAAGTTGTATTCCTTCCATGTCAATGCTTTATTTTCTCATCCTCATAGTCGCCCTTGTTGAACGACTTTGCGGAATCCGTTGGTTTGACCGTTGTGAAAGTTCCACCAGGGTGGCTCACGGTCACTTGGTGTGTATGGTTGTTGAAGGCTTCCACAAGCTCATTGATCTTTTGGGTCAGCTGCCCTATGTTGATGAGACCTCCAAGCTTGCCACCGTTGATGACAATCGTCTCAATGTGGTCAACCTGTAGAACGACAAGTTCCCTGAGGTCTCCCGACAAGCTGCCGATGGTCACGGCACTGCCCACCTTGGGTGTGACCAGCATCAAGCCATCGTCTTTTATCTCGGAGGCTTTGAGCCTTACTCCTGGGATGGTGATGCCTCCCACGGTCACCTCACAGAGGTTTCCGTCAACGGATTTCACTATACCTTGGTAGATGGCGATGCTCTTGCCTCCACCTGCCAATGCCCTCAAATGTTCCTGTAGTTGTCTGTACTCATCCATAATCAACTCAATCTAAATCCTAAACAGACCTTTCTTTTTCCACCAGCACTTGAAAACTCGGTGTCAACGGCTGTTACAAAGTAAGTGCCATCCTTGTAGGGATAATCGGCATCATGGAGCGTTACGCTATCAGATGGACGGCAAACCGGTATGAGCCATCCTGTGATGCTTCCCTCGTAGCCGTCGAAGCTTCGACGTTTCACCTCCAGCTCGCCACGAGCCTTCATGGAGGGTTCGTCATTGGTGGCACACTTGATTTCTATCTTGTCGCCTCCAGTTGCTCCAGTCTCCACTTCCTTGACGGTTCCGTCTGGCATCAGGGCTTTCACGATGACTTGCACTTTCTTGTCTTCCGCACGATGATAGGTGAGGTTGTCTTCCTCCACGTTCAGGGCGAAGTCATAGAAGCATTCCACGCCCATCTTTTCGCCTGGAGGGTGTATGTGCAAGGTCTCATCCTGTAGGTAGATGTCAGCCCCACATTCCTCCTGTACCTTTTTCAAGACATCGTAGCCAGTTGCGTTGTTGATGACAAACTTTCCGTATGTCCAGGAATAGGAGCACTCCACCTTGAATGAGAGACCACACCCAGAGACCACCTTGGCAAGGAGATCCTTCAAGGCTACCTTTTGAAGCACTTCGTTCTTCATGTCCTTTCGGAACAGAAAGATGTCGTCCTCGCAATATAGCTTGATGTTCCCTCCATCGGTGGATATACGTTGAAGCCATCCTTCGAACTCAGTTTCAAGTCCTGCCTCTTCGTAGCCAAGGGTGATTATCACCTTGTCGCCTCGCTTTAGCTTGTCTTCGACCTGGAGGGCATGGTTGTACTCTGATGCTGGAAGAGTAATGACAGCCGTGTCCGCAAGTAGTTCCACGCTACGATGGATTTCCACCTTGTCAATCATACAGAGCTTGTATGTGCCGATTCTGATGTCAAATGCCATGGTGTACATAATTCTATGCGTTTAAGTCGTCACGGCTCAACAGCAACTTGTAGATGTCATCACTGTAGGCCTGTATGGTGTAGTTTTGATTGATAGTGCCAGAAGTGAAGGGAATGTCCCAACTCTCGATGGCAAGTTGGCTGATGCCGAATATCTCAAGCAATGGATTCAGTGCCTTCACGTGACCAGCCTCACAGAAACTTCTGAGCTTTGCCACGTCCGCCTCAGGGTACTTGCCATCCATGCCCATCAAGATGCCCTCGATTCTCACGCTGTAGTCATCCTGCGTCCAACGTTCCTTGATGCTTCCCCTGATTTTGCCCTTTGAGACGTTTCGCCTCACAAGTATGTTCTGCCCATTGACGCTGATCATTGGCTCCATGGGGAAAAGCCACTCTTGCGCTCCAGACTCTTCAAGCTGGAATCGAAGGGGCAAGACCATCGGCACGCCTGTCGCATTCGTGCGAACCACGTCTTCAAGCTCTGCATCCGACATGGTTTCCACGTCAAAGCCCGAACTGTCTGGAATGGTCTTGGCCGCTGACATGTAGCCAAGGTTCACGCCATGGAAGTTGTTCTCTCGAAACAACCAATAAGGAGGAACCTTGGTGAGTCCCATGGCTCGCAAGGCCAAGTTTTGGAGTATGAATCTGTTTGTTGTGCTCATCGGTCTGTACTTGTTGCGATTGACAGGGCACGGTTCATGCACTGGAGCACGATACGCTCCAGGTCTGCCGTGTCGGTCTTGTCGTTCATTGTTACTTGTATGGTGTCGAAGAACTTGCCTATGCTGATGTGGATGTTCGAGCTTCGAGACCCACCAGTGGCAAGGGCTTCGGCCGTGGACTTACCGCCACCATGCCCACCACGTCCACCTTTTCCTCCCTTTCCTCCCTTGCCGTCACTTGATGGTGAGCCGAATGAGAAGGCTGGGCTTCCTTTGGTGGAAGGGCTTGAAATCTTGCGGTCAGAAGGCTTCTTTCTGTCCTTGGCACTTTCCCTTGCATAGTTCTTGTCGAAATCTTGCTTGATGCCCCCAGCGAGTTGTTGGGTAGCCTTGAAAGCCTTGGTCGTGCTGGTGATTCCTGTCAAGTCCTTGACACCATCCACTGCACTCGACCATGCACCGCTGAAATCTCCATTGAAGAGCTTCGCCAATGCCTGTCCCACCTTGCCGATTCCACTGAGGAACGTCTTGAAGCGGTCTATGAGGTAGTCCTTGATGATACCGCCAAGTCCCTTGATGACCGACCACATGGTCAGGAGAAAGGCACGGAAACCAGCGAATTTGTTCCAACAATAGACCACACCTGCGACAAGGGCTGCGATGGCAGTGATGACAAGACCTATAGGGTTTGCGTTCATGGCGATGTTCAACAGCCACTGCACGCCTTCCCACACCTTGGTCACGGCCGCCACCACCTTCATCACACCCACAAGCCCCCATAGGGCTATTGCCTGGGCATTGAAGGCGATGGCTCCAACACCAGCTACTACAGCCACATAGGCTATTTCCGTCTTCCACTTCATAAAGAAGCCGATGACACCGCCAACGATGGACAGAAGGAATTGAAGGGCGGACGCTATCGGTGGAACCAATGCGCCAACAATGTCCATCAGTCCAAGCACAACAGGCTTGATCGCATCGAACATGCCGATGGCTGCTTGCCTGATGTTTCCCATCATGGTGGAGAACTTTCCGCTGACAGTCTGGCTCAGTTTGTCGCTCATGCCGTTGAAAGCACCGCCCTCGCTTGTGGCATGGGCGATGGCTGCTGCCACCGCATCAAAGCCTATCTGTCCCTTGCTCATCATGTCTTGAAGCTCGGCGTATGTCTTACCTGTCATTTTTTGGAGTTCCTTCAAAGGGTTGAAACCTGCATTGATGAACTGCATCAGGTCTTGCCCTTGCATCTTTCCTGCTGATGCCACCTGTCCAAAGACAAGGGACAGACCGCCAAGCTTCTCTTTGTCGCCCATGGCAATGTCGCCAAGTTGTTTCAGGTATGGAACCACCTTCTGTGCGCTTACACCGAATCCAAGCATCATCTTGGCATTGTTCTCCAGATCAAGAGGCTCAAAGGGAGTCTTTGCTGCGAAGTTGTAAATGTCTCCAAGCATCTTGGCTGCTGCCGTCTCATTGCCCACAAGTGTCTTAAAAGCCACGCTCGTTTGCTCGGCTTGCGCCCCGATGGATGAGATGGCTGCGACACCTGCACTTGCAAGGGTATAGGGATTCATCAGAAAATCCATGCCAGGGAGTGACATCAGGGAGGTCTTCAAGCTGGAGAACGAGAAGGCTGCTTGGAGGCGACTCCTCACAAGGGTCGCCTTTCGGGTTATGTTGTCCAGTTGCTCGGACGTGCGTCTTGCCACACTCAGCACATTGCCTTCGTTGGCTTGCAACTTGATAAGAAATTGAAGTACACTTTTAGCCATCTGTCTTATTCTCTGCTTTTTTGATTTCCATCAAATACCTGATAGTCCACGCCCATTCCTCATCAGACAGCGTGTCAGGATCCAAAAACAGATTGTATCTCAGCAAGGTGTTCATATAAAGGATGTCCTTTGCCTCGACATCATCTATCTCTGCATCCTCTAAAGCTTTTTTATCTCAGCCTCCTTGATTGCCAGTACGTCTTCAAGTTGCGAGCAAACTGCGAAGAAAAGATCATCGTTGGTCTTGATTTCCTCGTCACCGTCAAGCCAGATCTGATTGAGCAAGGTCTCTTGTGCCTTGATAGGGTTCTTCACCACTGACACATAGCTGTATTCCTTACGGGTTGGCTTACGGACAATACAGCTTTTGCCCTGAGTCTCTATCTGGAAGATTTCTCCATGCAGCTTCTTCCACTCTTCTACTTTTTGCTTATCTATTTTCATTTTTCTATTATTTGAATGTTATTTGAATGGTGTTCAAACACTATCCTTTCTTCTTATCCACAAAGATGAAAGGAAGTTCCTTTTCCTGGAACTTGTCACCCTGTTTCCACTCGGTGTTGTCCTCAGTGAACTCTGCACCCACAAGGATGTCTGTCACGATGACATCACCCTTCGTGGCATTGCCATAAGACACCAGAAGGTCGAAAGAAGCGTCAAGGATGTCGCCACCGCAAGCCTGGCTCAGTGCCTCATACTCGCTTTGCAACAGTCCAATGGAGCCATCGTAGGACTTGTTCCCTCGCTGCACACCTTGCGGTTTGTTGCCCTTGGCATACAAGGCTTCCTTTTCCTGCTTCGATGAGTATTTCACGGAGCGGAATCCTGTGACAGGGCGACCTGCCATGACAACGTTGATGTCGGCCCACTCGTATTCCTTTGAATTAAACATATTCTTTAGCTGTTACTTGTTTCTACTAAGAATCCCAGATTCACGTCCACGTATCGGGCATATCCGTATGGACGCACTTTCAGAGTCACAAGCACCTTCGAGGTACTGAGTACATTTTGCTTTTCGTCGATGTAGCACTGGCATCCCTCACCATCGGAATTTGCGCAAAGCTCACCATTGGCGGTCATCTTTTTGTTGATGCCGTTTTCCACGGTCTGCTGCCAACTTTTCACGATTCCAACTTGCAGCGTGCCGTCATCATTGACTTCCAGCTCGTCAAGGAGCATGTCAAGCATGATGTCGTATGCCAGGCGATATGCCTTGTCTATCACCCGACGGTGGGCGATGTGCGCATAGTCACCTGTAGGATCACAGGCCAGGTTGTCATCAGCAAAGAAGTAGCCTGAGCGTCCCACATACTTGCGTGGCACGAGGTAGCCCTTTTCATAGATTGCCTTGATGGTACTCTCGGACTCATCAATTTTCTTGGAACCCACATACATCTCCAATGGGGCAAGCGAGCCATCCTTCACACGGCCAATGTTGCGCTGCACTGGACTCTTGGCAATGCGCCCAAGCCACGTGCCGATGGTCGCTCCCTTGGAGGATGCCACGGTGTCACCGATGGCAATGCCCACACGGTCATACTTTTCCTTGGTCATGTCCTTCAATTCCTTCGATGGGTCAAAGTTGCGACCTTCGAGGATGAAGAACAAAGGGGCGTAAAGCTCGGTGGTCGCCCATTCTGCCAGCTGCTGTGCCTTTGGCATGGCAGTGAACACATCGGGGTCGATGCCGTTGATGCTTGTGCCAGACGCTCCCGTGTTGACATTGGCGATGCCGATGCCCCTCAAATTGCCGTTTTGCTTGGTGATCAAGTCTCTCGCATACCCTGCGTCCGTCTTTGTGTAATCACACATGTTGGTCAAGGTGGTGCTTGGATTGACTGGGTAGAGGACCAGCTTTGTGCCTGTTCCTGCCTCATCGTAGAACTCGGACACCTGCTTGTAGAGGGCTGCGTTGTTGGTCGCTGTCACTCCAAGCTCGGCAAGGTCATCCATGCTTGTGATGGAATAGGCTGTGTTAAGCACAAAGGTTCCTGCTACGGCTGCCGCACCGCAAATGAGGGCCAGGAGTCCGTCGGCACTCTCACCGACGGTTCCCAACTGGCCATTGAGGAACTGAATTTTTACTCTTGGTAATATCATAGAGTCTAATTTTACGATTTAACCTTTTAGGCTGCGTTGCTCTCAATGATGGCTGCGATACCCTTGCCGTCGTAACGACGTGGTGAGCCACCTGTACGCACAAGGAATGAGTAGATGTCACCATAATAGGTTGGGTTGCCCATATCATCGAACATCTTCACGTCACCCAAGGCACGGCTCACACAGTCTTGCTGCCAGGCAAGACCAGCTGCAAGTTCAGTGTCAGTATCATCCTCTTCCCATTTCAAGATGGCTGCACCATTTGCCGTTGTGCGAAGCACCTGGGAACGTTGCATGATCTCAAAGCCATACAACTTGCCAAGAACGCCCCTTGAAGCATCAGCACAAGCGAGGAAGGCTGAGAGTTCCTTGTCTGTCAGGTCGTCAAGCAAATCCGCATACATGGCTGCATCAAGCAACATGAAACGACCATCTGCTGGCACGTCATCCATATTGAACCTTACGAATACTTTCATCACTACAGCCTTGGTGATTTTTTTACGATTGCCAGAGGCAGTCGCTGAGGTGTGGGCTTCACGAGCCTCACCAGCTGTGAAAAACTTTGTCTTCAAGCTACCTGCCCACTTGTAGAGCAAGTTCTGTGCTGCTGCCTTTTGCAACTGCTTGCGGTCGTTGGAAAGAACGCTGTTGCGTTTGTCGTAGGAGAGTTCCACCGTGTCCACATTGGAGATGTGGATAGGGTCTGTTGTCAGCTCATCAATGTTGTAGGTGAGTTCGTTGTCCTCACGTTCCTTGATCTTCGCTGGTTTCTCGCTGCGGTTGATGACAACGTTCGAAGGCTTGCCAGCATTAGGGATGTGAACGGTCTTGTTGTTCACGAATGCGGAATCGTCAATACTTTTCGCCATGAAGGAATTGTCTGGATAGAAATTCTCAGTGATGGTATTGATCCAAATTTCTCTGTTTAATGCCATTTTCTATAAAATTAAAAGTTATTACTCATTGTAGTCCACACCGAACTTCTGCTTGTAGAGGTTCTTGAAAAGTGCAGGGTCTTGGTTCTTCAACTGGGCAAGGTTGTTTTCCTTGTCAATCTCATCCCATGTCTTGTTGGCGAACGAGCCACCTGATGGTGTGTCTGGGTTGATGAAAGCCATGGCACGGTTGCTTGCACGTCCCTTCATGCCACCGATGAGCTTGATGGTGTTCTCACGGTCGCTCTTCAGGAGGTTTTTGAAGGTCTCCACCTGCTCATTGCTAATTTTGCCAGCCTTGACCGCCTCATTGATGAGAGCATCATCTTGCTCTTTGTGAGCCTTTTCAAGCTCATTCTTGTAGGTATTCACCGTTTTTTCGAGGATGGCCACCTTGGCTGCCTTGTTCTCCAGTTCTTTGATGTGTGCCAGGACGGCACTCGAATCCGCTTTGTCCTCAAAGCTTGGAATCGTCTTGATTTCATCTATTAATGCCATTTCTTCATTGTTTTGTGGTTTGAAGTCAAACCGATTATTAAAATAGTTGTAAATGCCTTCTGTTGTTGTCGGTGGGTTCGACACCTCATCCATGTCATAGATTCCATCCACGAGCTTCATGTCCATTGCCTCGCTCGCTGTCATCCAGTGATCCTTCCCATCGAAGTATTTCTTTGCCACGTTTTCAGCCTCCATGCCAAGGCGACCTGCTATCATGGTGGCAAGGTTGTTCTGCAATTCTTCCATCTGATCTGCCATCAGTCGAAGTTCGGAGGCATTGCCGTATGTGCCACCGCTCACATTATGAAGCATAAGTTTGGCATAGGGACTCATATAGAGCGGTTTTCCACATAAGGCAATGATTGCAGCGATGCTCGCTGCCACTCCATCAATAAATATGGTGATGTCGCCTTTGGAGTTTCGGAGGGCGTTGTAGATAGCCATGCCGCTGAAAACATCTCCACCCTGGCTGTTTATGCGCACTTCGATCTTGCAGCCTTGGTTCTCCAATGCGAAAAGCTCGCTCACCACACGGTTGCTATCTACGGAACGCCCTTCACCGACTTCTCCATAAAGCATGATGATAGACTTGCCATCACCTTTTATTATATTGCTAAATTTTTGTTTCATGCGTCGAATTTTTCTGCAAATATCGGGACTTTTTTCGAGCTGTCCAAATCGTGATTTCATGGTGGTGTTCATGGACGCTATGGTGGTGTTCATAGATGCTACCATGAAATCACGATTTCTTTTTTTGCGGATTTCTTTAGAACTTTGCAGAATCAAAACTATATAAATATGGTAAAAAGTAACATAGACAAGAAGAGCATTGCCAAGGATTTGTTCATCAAAAGCCGATGCACACAGGAAGAAATCGCTGAAAAGGTGGGAATCACCAGGCAGACGGTCTCCCGATGGATCAGGGAAGGGAAATGGGAAGAGCTGCGTGTCTCCATAACTATCTCCACGGAGCAAATCATTGCTGGCATGATCAAGCAAATCAGTGACATACAGGATGGGGCGAATGCACGTCCTGAAGGACAGCGTGCTTTGACGGCCAAGGAGGCAGACACCATTGTCAAGCTGTCTTCTGCCATCAAGAAATTACAGAATGAGGCAGGAATCACAGACATAGTGAACGTGGGCATCAAGTTTACCAACTGGCTTCGCTCCATTGACATAGAAAAGGCCAAGGAGTACAACGAGCTTTGGGATTTATTCATTAAAGATCAGTTGAAATGACACAAGAAGAAAGAAATGCCCTGCAAAGGTGGGCAGAACACCACAAGGCACTGGCTGCCGATGTACCTGTGGAAGACTGGCTCTCACAGAGTGAAATCGACAAGAAGAAAAAGAAACTGGAGGAAGACCCAATCAAATGGATCAAGTACTTCTTTCCCAAGTATGCCAAGTATGAGTTTGCGCCTTTCCACGTGCGTGCCATCAAGCGTGTCATCGAGCATGATGAATGGTATGAGGTGCTGTCTTGGAGCCGTGAGCTTGCCAAATCTACCGTGGCGATGTTTATCTGCATGTACCTTGCACTGACCAAGCGCAAGAGGTTCTTTGTCCTGGCATCTGCCACCATAGACTCTGCCAAGCGTCTCCTTGCACCTTACAAGATTAACTTTGAGTCAAATCCCCGAATCCGTCAGTTCTATGGCTCCCAGGTGACGCTTGGTCAGTGGACAGATGGTGAGTTCACCGCCAAGTGTGGTGCAAAGTTCGTAGCCTTGGGTGCTGGCTCTGCCCCTCGTGGTGCTCGAAATGAGGAAGTTCGCCCCGATGTCATCTACATGGATGACTACGACACGGATGAGGATTGCAGAAACCCAGAGACGCTAAAAAAGAAATGGGACTGGTTCGAGGCCTCGCTTTATCCTACACGTTCCATCTCTGAGCCTACCTTGATTCTGTGGTGTGGAAACATCATAGCCAAGGACTGTTGCATCAAGAAGGCTGGAGCCAAGGCAAAGCACTGGGACATCGTGAATATACGTGACAAGGATGGGCACTCCACATGGCCGGCCAAGAACACGGAGGAACAAATAGACACCGTACTCTCAAACATATCCACCAAGAGCGCACAAGCCGAGTACTTCAACAATCCTGTGAGCGAGGGAACCATCTTCAAGTACCTGCCTTTTGGCAAGGTTCCACCGCTCAAAAAGTTCAAGTTTCTCATTGCCTATGGCGACCCTGCCTATTCCGACTCGAAGAAAAAGGAAAGTTCCACCAAGGCCTTGTGGCTCATCGGCAAGCACAAGGGTGTGTATTACATCATCAAGGGATTCCTTGCCAGGGAACTCAATGCCACCTTCATAGGTTGGTATTTCGACATTATGGAGTATGTGGGAGGGAAGACCAACGTGTATTACTACATGGAGAACAACAAGCTGCAAGACCCTTTCTTCAACCAGGTATTCAAGCCCCTGCTGCGTGAGGAATGCAATCACAGGAACAAACAGCTGTACATCAAGGGCGATGAGCGCAAGAAGACTGACAAGGCGACCCGAATAGAGGCGAACCTGGAGCCGATTGACAGAAACTGCGAATGGGTATTCAACGAGGAAGAACGTGACAACCCACACATGCAGGAACTCATCAACCAGTTCAAACTCTTCGAAATGCACCTTCCATACAATGCCGACGGCCCCGACTGCATAGAGGGTGGAATCACCATTCTTGAAAACAAGGTGGTGGAAATGGAGCCGACCGTCACCATATCATACGAGGAATTAAACGAGGACAACCCATATAGAATGTAACTATGGCAAATTTTATCAATACTTCGGACTACGATGCAACCATACATCGTGAGATTCTGGACTCCCTCCTTCGCAAGGAGTCCACGACATACGACCCACAAATCATTGAGATTTGCGAGGACAGGGCCATCTCTGAAATGAGAGGCTACCTTAACAAGACATACGACTGTGACAAGATCTTCTCAGCTGAAGGCGAGGCAAGAAACCCTCTTATCCTGATGTTTGCCATCGACATCACTGTCTATCACATCTTCTGTCAGCACAACCCTTACAAGCTGGCAAAGATACGGCAAGACCGCTATGACCGTGCCATTGAGTGGTTGAAGGGAGTGATGAAGGGAGACATCACCATCGACGGTGCTCCCAAGTTGCCCGATGAGCAAGTTGCAGACAATTCCAGATGGCAAATCTTGGCAGATGAGATAAGACCGACACTTTTATAAACAAGAATTGATATGAAGAAATTTAAGAAGAGACTGGGATACAAGCCAAATGGTGGTAGTTCCAACAAGATAGTTCAGGGTGGTTTCAGAAAAGTAGAGGGAAACCGCCCTCCAGACGTGTTCCTACAGATGCCTGAGCTTTTCATGTTCAACATGAAGGACTACATGGAATCCGTAAGGAGTGCCAAAAGTGTGGATTTCTCGTACCGCGTCAAGTTGTTTGACATGTATGAGTCAGCCCAGCTTGACCTCCATCTATCAGGTGTGCTCGACAAGCGACTTCGTGGTGTCACTCAGATTCCCATTGAGTTCCAACGAGACGGCAAGCCCGATGAGGATATTTGCCGTCAGCTTCGCTCTCCATGGTTCAAACAGTTGCGAAGGGATCTTGTCATGTCGAAGTTCTATGGCTTCACCCTCGTTCAGTTCTACTTGGATGATGATGGGAACATTCGCTATGACCTCATAGACCGAAAGCACTATGATCCTGTCTTCCACAAGCTCTTGAAGCACCAGGGCGACCAGGACGGCATCGACATTGAAGAGTTCGACAATATCCTTTTTGTCGGCACTGAGCGTGGATTGGGCATCTTTGCGGAACTTCTTCCTGCCGTGCTCTACAAGCGTGGCGACATGAGCGACTGGGCGAAGTTCTGCAACATCTTTGGTATGCCCATCCGTGAATACACCTATGATGCAGGTGACGAGGATGCTCGCAAGAAAATCATTGCCGATGCCAGAAGCCAAGGTAGCAATGCCGTGTACATCCACCCGAATGAGAGTGAGATGAAGCTGATAGAGGCAGGAAACAAGACTGGCTCTTCCGACCTCTACCAAAACTTTGCGGAATATTGGGACAGCAAGATTTCCATCCGTGTGCTGGGCAATACCCTCACCACCGACACAAAGGACACTGGCACGCAAGCCCTTGGAACGGTTCACAAGGAGGAAGAGGATGACATGAACGCTGATGACCGTGATTTCCTGCTCGACATCCTCAACTATGACATGAAGGCCATCTTCGAGAACCTTGGTTTCAACGTGGAGGGTGGTGAGTTCGTCTATGCCCACAAGGACAAGACGGAGCCTCAGTCCATGCTCAACATCGTGAAGGGGATGAAGGAAATGGGGCTGCCGATGGATGATGATTGGCTCTATGAGACGTTTGGCATCGAGAAGCCAAAGAACTACGACCAACAGAAGCAAGCCATCGAAGTTCAGAAGCAAGCCTTGCGTGAAAGTCTCCAGGGAGGTGGTGGCGACAAGGATGATGAGACAGACGATGAGGGAAAAGACCCGAAAAAGAAGCCTTTGAACACTGATAAAAAGGCGTTCAAAGACCGTTTGAAGAGTTTTTTCGGAGTAGCCCCAACTATCGGGGCGGACACCGACTTCTGATTGATACGCTCTATTATGGCGACCACCAATGCCATTGCGGACACCACCATTTCGACAATGTAGATGGTGGCATTCGCTTCAATGCCGACATCCTGGCCCAGTTCATCAAAAAAATCTATCAGGGCTTTGACACGGAAAACAGCATTGAGGGTGTAATGTGGCGTGAGGTACTACGCATCATCAATGAGGGAACCGTGGAGGGACTTGCCAAGGCAAAGACACCTCCAACCCATGAGGAATACTTCTACAAGGCTCTCAGACACTCCAACGAGGTCTTTGCTGCCTTCAAGGTTCACACCATGGGCCAGGAGATGGCTGCAAAACTTTATGACTCCAAGGGACAGTTGAAACCTTTTGGCAAGTGGGTGGAGGATGTGAGTGCAATCAGTAGCCACCAAGTAGGTTCTTGGCTACAGACGGAATACGACACGGCCGTCATACGTGCCCATGCTGCTGCCGACTGGAGAGAGTTTGAGCGAAACAAGGACATCTTGCCAAACCTCAGATGGATGCCGACCACCTCCAAGGAGCCAGAGAGTAGCCACCGTGCCTATTGGCAGATGAAGCTTACACTCCCAGTGGATGATCCATTCTGGAATGAGCACCACCCAGGAGACCGATGGAACTGCAAGTGTTCGCTCGAAGCCACTGATGACCCAGTGGTCCGTCCCAAGGACATGGAGCCTACAAAGCCTCAGAGGGGACTGGAGAACAACACTGGCAAGGATGGACACACGTTCAGTGACAATCACCCATACTTCCCAAAGGACTGCAAACACTGCGATTTCTATAAAAAAGGTTCTTTCAGGAATAGACTTAAAAGACTATTCTCTAATAGAGCCAAGGATTGTTTTAATTGTCCATTCATAGACGGCTGTATCAATAGATTGGAAGCAAAACAACCTATAGAGGAAAAGGCTTTTGCTCGCAAGCAAGAGGTGAAAGACCAAGACCTCATGCCAAAGATGGACAAAGAACCATGTAGCTCTGTTCTTTCTGGAACTTTGAACCGTACCAACAAAGTAAGAAACGCCCTTCTGAAACATTGCCACCATGACTATGATGTCGATGCTGCCATTTATATATGGAATAATCCATCAGAAATGAAATTCATTAGGGTAAGTCCGCTTGGTGAGGGAAAGGACATGAGCCTTCCAAAAAACATAGCCAACATTGAAAAGAAACAAAAGGTTCTTCATTTCGTAGAGTTCAGACAATATGAATTTGAGTATGAGGGAAAGACCTTCGAGGTTAAAATGGCTCTATGTCAAAAAGGCTATGAGCAATTTTATTCATTGAAGGAAAAATAAAAAATCCCCAAACCTCAAGCCGTGACAGCCTATATGAGCGAATGGGGATGCTGCAAAGATACAACATTTCCTTGAAATGCAAGTAAAAATAACAAAAAACTTTGCCTATGGATGCAAAAAACTTAGAAAAACTGGTTGAAAAGGCCAAAGATGACATAATGAGGGAGGTGAACGACCGCCTTCCTCGAAAAGTTGGAGTGATAGCTGTGAACCACTTCAAGCAAAATTTCCGTGATGGTGGTTGGCTTGATGACGGTCTTCATCCATGGAAAAAGACACTCAGACAGAAGCAGGGTGGTCCCGATGCCAAGTATGGGCCACTCACCTCCAGGCGAAACCACCTGATGAGTTCCATACAGAGCAAGCCAGGGTTGGGTGAGGTGACAATAGAGAACCCTGTGCCATACGCTGCCATCCACAATGATGGAGGCGACATCACCACGCATCCCACGGTGTCACCCAAGATGAGACGCTTTGCATGGCACATGGCTTACTCGCTCGCTGGTGTCAAGGGGAAGGGAACACTGCCAAAGGAACTTCCAGAAGAGGCACGCTTGTGGAAGTGCCTCGCATTGACTAAGAAAGACAAGATCACCGTAAAAGCCCATATTCCACAACGTCAGTTCATGGGCGACTCCAAGGAGCTACAGGTGAAGGTAAACAAGACTATAAACGATTCATTGGAAAAAATCAAAGATGGAATTATTTCTTTATCAAATCATTAATCATGTCAAGGAGGGGATGCCAGGGCTTTCCCTCGTTGATGAAAACTATGGGCAGTTGGAAAACATCGATAACACCAATACCGACATGTACCCAATAACTTTTCCAGCCGTGCTCATCGACCTACAGGAGGCGACCTGGAGCAACTTGGCAGACAGAAGCCAAAAGGGAACCATCAAGGTCAACGTTCAGTTGCTCATCGACTGCTATGATGACACCCACTATGACAGTGGAACGATGGAGGCCATAAAAGAAAGGGCTGCGATGGTGGAAGAGCTTCACCGTCTCTTGCAAGGTTATCGACCAAAGGAAGATGGGGCACTTGTGAGGGAAACATCCAAGTTCTACACCGCCAATCATGGCATCAAGGTCTATGAAATGGTCTATTCGGTTGTGGCGACCGATGCCATCAAGGACACGCAAACAGTTGCCCCTCCACGTAAGGTGACGATTTCAATGAAGAGGATGTAGAGCGAGGCTTCAACTTGAAGCCAGTGAACAAAGGTTTCTCTATTTTCTTGCCATCCACGGTCACGCCTGCCTGGATCATGTCTCGTATGATTTGCATGATACGACTTTCTGAGAGAAAGAACTCCTCGGTGCTCAATCTCCTCAAAGCGTCATCGAAACGGAGTCTTCTCACCTCTGTCCAATAATAGTAACGCTCATAAATACGCTTGTTTCTTGAATTTACAAGATTCTTGTCTCTTCCCTTTGCCACGGTGCAAAAATAACAAAAATCTCTCAAAAAGGGACATAAAAAATGAGGCATTCTTTTCGGGATGCCTCATTTTAAGTTTAATCTTTGAACGAACCGCCTACAGACGGCAAAAAGATGGCTCTATCTTGCGCCAAACGCCATCCTCGCTCTTCATGCTGAAATAGTAGCTCACCACGGTCTCCTTGGTCACGTTGCTCTCACGGAACAAATCCATGATGCTGGTGTATTCCTCATCGTTGAACTTGCCTTCGAGCTGGTAAAGCTTGCTGATGCTTGTATAGTTGAACTTGCCGTTACGGTTACGCTCCAGGAGGTTCATGCAAAGCTGGTACATCGGATCATCCTTGCCCTTCTCGCTCTTCTCAATGTAAGCACCAAGGAAGTCCATCAGTCTTTGCGCTGCAAGCTCGGAACGCTCATCAAAGCCCTTCACATCCTGGCTCTTCACCTCAAACTTGAAGTCATCCACCACGATGGTGAAACCACGCTGCTCCTTGTTGCGAAGCTTGCCATACTCGGCCATCACACTCTTGAAGCCCTCGCTCTCATTGTCAAGCCAGTCACGGAAATCCTTCACCTTCAAGGCTATCTCCACAACTCTGTCCTTCACGTTTCGTGCCAGGCTTCCACGGATGCTTTCATAGGCATTGCGCTTGTCAAGTTCACTCTGCTGCTTGTTGGCAGTCAATGTTCTCAGGAGTTCTTCCTGTTGCTCGGCACTGAGGCCTTTCAAAATGTCTTCTGTCTTCATAATCTTAATAATGTTTATTCGTTGTCTATTTTCTTTTTTCAGTATCATTCTCAGTTTCAGAGATAACTGCTGCAATTCGTCTATATCAAGATCTGCAAACACCTCTCTTGTTATTTTGAGACTCCAATAGTTTGATGACATCTGAGAAGTTGGTAGTATCAACTCCAATCTTCTGCAAGAGGTCCAGGCAGGAACTTATTTCCTTTCTGCGTTGCTCCTCATAAATGTCTCTTTTTTTATGGAAATGCTCCATAATTTTTAAATTTTTATTCGTTGTCT
>ERZ1026848.602-NODE-602-length-19979-cov-8.352138_pt1 | contig 19979 bp, 8 predicted proteins | sample MGYA00380154_ERZ1026848 | MGnify/ENA primary metagenome ERZ1026848 (study PRJEB33269, sample SAMEA4719790) | human gut metagenome | biome: human-associated habitat; feature: organic feature; material: feces | place: Cameroon | collected 2013-10 ...
TTCGTCGGCAGCGTCAGATGTGTATAAGAGACAGATATTGTATATATGTCCCTTTTTCAGTGTAATTTCATTTGCGGAAGCTGAAATCAACCCGCCTTTGTTTATTTTTGTGGTAAATTCAAATCTTGCGGCATGGTTTTGAAGAAGAGCCGTCCCTATTGACGCTTTTGCATGAAAATACCCGGAGCTTCCGCCGTTCTGACCGGGGTCGCCCTTGTCGCCTTTATCACCTTTATCTCCCTTGTCACCTTTTTCGCCGGTGTCTCCTTTATCTCCCTTTTCGCCGTCTGTGCCGTCAATGCCTGCGACTTTTACGCCGGTGTCGGTTTCTCCGATCCACCAGTTGCCGTTTTCACCGATGGAGGGGGTGTTGCCGTCTTTGCCGTCAACACCATCCTCACCGTCAAGCCCCTTCAGAGCGGTAAGGTCGTACAGATTCAGCCATATTTCATCGCCGGTGTAGCGCCACTGCAGGGTGTTTTCGTTCACGCGGAATTCCGGTGTTTTTCCGTTTGCTCCATCTGCGCCGTTCTGTCCGGCGGGGCCTGTAATATCGGCTATCGCCACAAGGTTCCGCCACTCGTCGCCCTCGTAACGCCACTGTATGTGGGTTGCGGCTCGCTGCACCTCTATGCTTTTGCCGTTCACGCCGTCCTTGCCGTCAACGCCGTTAATGCCATCTTTTCCGTTTGTACCGTTTATTCCGTTCTTGCCGTCAGCGCCATTCTCGCCGCCAGCTCCGTCCTTACCGGCTTCCCCGGCAGCCCCCCGCAGCTCGGAAAGGGCCACCAGGTCATGCCAGTCGTTTTCATCGCTGTATTTCCACTGGATCGCCGTGCCGTTATTACGCACCTCCGGCAGTGCGGCGCCGGCTTTAGCCGCTTTGCTCCATCCTATGGCAAGCACGATGCAAAGCGACAAGAGTACGGTGCAAAGGGCCAAAAGTGTGCCTGTGAGTAGTTTTTTCTCTGTTTTCATCTTCTTCCCTCCGTTCGTAATTGGTTATCACGGCAAAGTTCCACGCCGATGCGTACGCTGCGAATAGGTTTATCGGTTACTTTTAATTGCCTCTCCTGCCGCCCGTTATTTCACGGAGCGGCTCTTCTTTTTGCTTGCAGCCGCAGCGCCGGTCACAGCGCCGCCGCTGACAAAGAGCAGAGCGATCCACAGAGCCAGAGTGCTTGCATCTCCCGTCCCCGGTGAATTTTCCTCCTTAACGGCGGAAATCGGCTTCATATAGACCGTGTACTCCGTCACATTGCCCGCCTTATCCACTGCGAGAATGACATAGGTTGCCTCCGTGTCGCCCTGCAGATGGAACACATCCTCGACAGCCTCGCCGTTCAGGGTGACCGATGCAAGATTTTCTTCATCGATTGCGACCCTCTTGGTCACATAATAGGTCTCGCCGCTGCCGATACCGACGATTTTGGGTGCGGTCTTGTCGATCTTGTAGCTCTCGGTCACCGGTGCAGAAATAGCTCCGGTTTCGGTGTTCTTCACGAAGAAGGTCAGCTTTCCGTTATCGGTTTCCTCCGATGCCGTAAGGGAATCTACCCACTCACCGTCTTCCGCATCGGTCAGGCCGAGCTTGTAGCCCGCTTTTGCCGTGATAACAAAGTCTTTATTGATCCAGTCGTTGGAATTTACCTCATACTCGCTGCCGTCAGCCGTATACTCCACGATGCTCGCCGTAATGCTTGCAGGCTGCGCCGACAGCACATAGTTTGCAGCGTCTTCTCCCGATAGGGCAAAATCATAGAATGTGACCGTCTTGCCGGTGCCGACATTTTTATCATCATACAGTGCCTTACCGGTGACAATAGAGACCTTATCGCCGTCAACCAGCCCGTTTATTACTCCGGCGGCGGTGATCTTTGCGTTTGCGTTGCCGTCGTAGACCTTGTCGCTGACCGTAACACCGGAGATAGTCACCTCTCTGGGCTTAATTTCAAAGGCCATCGTGGAGGAAGCCGCCTTGCATGTGTCGGTCTCGGCCGTGGTAATACGGATCGTATACTTGCCGACCTTCTTCGGCGCGGCTGCGGTATAGGCCGAATCATCCGCCCCTGCAGGCTTGTATGCAACCGTCCAAGCGCCGTCGGAGTCGGTGTTAAAGGTCGGAGCGTCTATCGGCTTTCCGTCGTAGTTCTTTGCATCGTCCGGCGCATGATTGATGCTCGGTGTTTTCTTACCCACGGTCAATTTCACCGATGTCATGGCAGGCTCGTCACCGGACCTGTATTCCTCACCCAGGGGGTTATAAGCAACACGGAGCGCATATTCACCTGCGGCAAGAGTGGAAAGATAACTGTTTTTAAGCGTCACGGTTCCGTCTGCGGATACCGTATAATCAGCACTGTCAAGAATTGCGTCACCGTTATACAGCGCCGCCACGGTATTGCCGTTAAGGCTGACACGGAAGGAAACATCCGCGCCGTCAAGCTTCGTAAAGCTGACTGCCTCAGTGATCGCCTCGGCCTCAGTGTAGACCACCACGCCGTCGGAATTGATAACGGTAATGTTGCCGCTCACATCTGTCACGCGGAGATAGACATACGCTTTTCTGTTCGGCTCAATGCGGAAGGCCGCCGTGCCCTCTGTGAGCGTCAGCTCCGTCCAGTTGCCGGCAATCGCGTCCTTATCCGCAAATGCGGTCTCGGAAAGCAGATATTCCGCCTTGGAAAGGCCGCTGCCCACATCCGATGCGGTCACGGTCACGGTCTGGGTTTTCTTAAAGAACAGTCCGAAGGTGATCGTGTTCATAAAGGAGCTGAACTTATTGGTGCCGACTGCGATTTCCGCCGCAGGCGGAGTAATATCCGCCACACCCTCCACGGTGATGGTCATGCTGCCGCTCACGCCGGTGAGCAGGAAGGTGTCGCCGGTTTCGTCACCCATAATGCCGTCCACCGCAGAGCCGTTCACAAGAACCCGGTAGCTTCCGGTCTTGGAATAGCCCTTTGCAATGTCCACCTTGAATGTATAGTCGGTGCCGTGACCTGCCGTATTCGCACCGGTGGCGGTAAAGCCCGCGCCGCTCGGCAGCATAACGCTGTATAGCTTCATCACGCTGACGGTAATTTCAGCAGTATTGCCCGCAGCATCCGTTGCCGCGATCGTGTGCTGCTCATTGTCCGGCACGAGGGTAAACCTGCCGTTTTCGGGCAGTACGGGGTTGCCGTCCACCGTTACGGTAAAGTCGTTATCGTCGGTCACGGTGAATTCGGCGGTGCCGTAATAGGTCTTTCCGTTTTCAATGCCGGAGATTACCGGTGCGTCACTGTCGGCTGCCTCCACATAGCCACAGACGCAGCTCTTTTCGTGGGTTTCGGTATTCCAGCGGCAGTCATGCGCATGGGGTAGGACCGTGACATTTTTAAGGCCGGTCACATACCCGTTTACGATGTCGCCGCTGTCCTTATCGGCGAAGGCACGGCCCTCCCCCAGATAGCCGGCAAGGGTGCTGACTTTGGAGTTTTCCGTCATGTCGATATCTGCGAACTGACCGCCGGAGATACGAGCCTCACTACTTTTCAGCCTAACATAATTGGTGAATGTACCTCCCGTAATGCTGAGTCTTCCGCCGGTAAAGGTGACCCATGCGTCCATATTGCGGTCTATGGTTACATCCGCTCCGCTAATTGTGCAATAGTCGACAGCGGCGCCCCGAATTTCAAGGGCCAGCCGTCCTTTACTCAGCGTTAAAGACCTGACTTCGCCACTGCAAAGGGTAAGGGCGCAGCCGTAATTTTCCTCGCTTTGCGCATCGGAAATTGCCTCATTGATATCTGTATATCCCCTGAAAACACCGGGCTTTGTGATCGCTGCCGCTATTTTCAGTCCGCAATACGGGCAGTTGCCGTCTGCATCCATACCGGCGTGCTCGCATTTCATCACGGCAAGGTCATACCGCCCGGCAGCCGCCCAGCCGGTTCTGTTTTCGGCGTCCGTGCGGGGAACCCAACTGCTCCCGGAAAACTCCGTTCCGATGCCGTCGTAGCGGCGATAGGCATAGCCCTCGGGGAGGAGATCCGTCAGCTTCACCCCGTTATAGAGGTCGCACATTCCGGCATTTATATGTCCGCCGGTGAATTTCAGCGTACCGCCGTAAACCGCGATGGAATAGGTTGTGTCCTTGCTGCCGCCGGCTGTCACCTCGCCGCCGTCTCTCACCGCAAGACCCAGAGCGCCGTTGCCCCTTGGGTCGATGACCGTCAGCTTGCCGCTGCGTCCGGCGCCGCCCACATTCAGCGGGTATCCGCCGAGGCTCCTGCCGTTGAGATCCAGCGTGAAGCCCGTGGCATCGGTATCCGCATAAAGCCCGTCGGGCAGCATGGTGTTCCGCGCCCAGAGCTTCACCGTGCAGCCGGAATTTTCCGGCTTGCAGGCTTCCTTCAATGCCTCGGCAACGGTTCCGAAATGCGTTACCGCCTCGCCCAGCCTGAGATCTGCCGCAACCCTGCTGCCGCAGTGGCTGCAGATGTTGGTGTCAGGGTCGGGATCGTGTCCGTCATACACCGTTATAGTGACTTCTGCCCGGTTGCCGAGCTTATCGGTGACAGCGATGGTCACATCCCCGTTTGCCGGAGGGATGACAAGCCGGTTATTCTCGTCAAGGGTAACGGGCTCACCGCCCACCGTAACGGTGTCGATGTTCTCCTCAACTATGGTAGCGGTCACTTCCTCACAATAAGTCTTACCCGCTTCAACGCCCTGGATGACCGGGGCGGTGGTGTCAATGACAAAGCCGTCGGAGCTTAAATAAGTGACCTTGCCGGAGGCATTGGTGAGCTTTACATACACGGCATATTTTCCGTCCGCATTAATACCGATAGGGCCGGTGTAGGGAGCAAAGGTATTCCCCTCCCAACTTCCCACAAAGTACATCTTATCACCGATAAAATATTCGACCTTCACATCCTCGCCGTTTGCATCCCCGGCGGTAATCGTTACGGTCTTCTCCTCCCGGAAAAACAGGCCGAAGGAAATGAGATTCAGGAATTTCTGCCATGCGTTGCGCTCGTCAATGCGGATCTCGCCCCAGGGAAATCCGGTTGCCTCCCACAAGGCGGTGAGCGTGACGGATTGAACGCTCTCGTCCCCTGCAAGGTCGGCATAGGTCGTAGCCGCATGGACGGCTGTTTCGCCGCACATCCATCCGGCGAAATAATACCCGGGTCTTTTGGGAGATTCTATGCTTTCCAGCACGGGATTTGTCCATTTCACATCGGTTCTGTCGGCGATCGCCGTGCCGCCGTTTGTTTCAAATCTTACGGTATAGTCCGGCTGCGCCTGACCGCCGATGGTGAAATAGTGTTCCGCCCTGCCGCAAAAGCTTCCCGTGCCGCAGATCGTCACCTTAGGGGCCTTTGCGGAATCAAACCCGGCCTCGCCCGGCGAAAGGGTATACGGATATATATTATTTTTATAGGTTACGGTATAGTCCGTGCCTTCCTCCAAAACGGTAAGCACCTCCGCATCGGTCCGGTGGGCAAGCCTTGTCAGCTTCTTTTCGCTTCCGTCGAATACGCAGTTTTCAAGCCCGGAAAGGCGCAGAAGCCCCTTTTCATAGCAGTATCCCAGATCGTATTTCCCGCAGAGACGGCATTTGCCGTATGCATCAACGTCATGGTCGAACCGCTTCCCGTTGACGGTACTGCCGCAGAAGGTCATATTTTCCTCCGGAATACCCGGCAGGTTCTTTTCGTGCAGGCCGTCATAAATGCGGTAGTCATCGGGTTCCTCCCATTGCTCTGTATGGCGCAGGGATTCTACGGTGCTGTCCGTGATTTGGATTTTGACATTCAGCCATTTGCTGTAGCTGTCTTTTCCGATACCGGGAACATAAGTGCCGGAGCTGCCCGAGCGCAAGGTGCCGCCTTTGGCGATCACATTACTGTTTTCAATGATGATCTCCAGCGTTGCGTCGCCGGTCGCATAATAGCCCGCACCGATTGCAGGGCACAGCCTGTAAGTGGTGGCATCTACCGTGCTGTTTGCAATGCGGATCCGTGCGTCTTCCTTAAATGAGGTGTACCATCCGCCGCCTATTGCCGAAGCATCCACAGCCACCGGCAGATGAAGCTTACTGTCCTGTATGTCAATACTTTTAAAGGCGGCATACTTACCGCTGCCGATACAGCATCTGTTGGAGTAATGATCGTCGGCCATGCTTATGTCGCTGCCGCGGATCACGATTTCACCCACAGCGGCATTATCGGCATTGCCGCCGATCATAGCCCCCGTTACCACGGTGCAGTCGGTAATTTCCACTTTTTTCAGCGTACCCGCACATTTCATATAGATTCCGCAGGTATGGATCTGGGAATTCTTAAGAATAATGCTCGATCCGTCCCCGCCCTGTATGCTCCTTGGCTTCGGCAGACTTATTTCGCTGTTTTCGACAATGAGCGTGCCGTTATTGCCCACGGAAATTCCCAAGTAGGTATCGTTTCCGTTCACGGACATGACACGGGAATTTTGAATGAGAATTTTATTCCCTTCTTCCAGGGGGCTGCCGCCGATAAGATTATATTTGCAGTTAAACAGAGGAAGATCGGCGTCCGTGATCGTGATATCGCCGACGCTTTTATCCACCGACGCACCGATACAGGGACCGGACTCGCTGGAAAGAGACTGAATGGCATTGCCGATAATGGTGATCGATCCGTAATCGAATTTGCTTGTTCCGCCTATAGCGGCGCCGTTGCCCTCTGCCGAAGCGTAAATTTCGCCGTCGGTAATAAGCAGGGATGCGTTTTCGGGGTATTCCTCGGTTTTCCATACGTTTGCACCGCCGATGCCTGCCGCGCCGCCTTTGCCGTACGCATGGATAACACCGCCGTCGATCAGAAGGCTTTTTCCGCTGCCGATACCTGCGGAGAGAGGATATTTCAATTCTCCGTTTCCGGTAGCCTCGATATTGCCGCCGTGGATGGCGACATCCGCATAATATCCGCCGATTCCCGCTCCGCTGTAGACGGTGGAGGCGTTGATGTTACCTCCGTTTATGGTTACAGTACCATCATGCCACAAACCGATACCGATGCCCTTCGGCCAGTAGTGTTCAGCCGAATCTTCTGTTACGCCGGCTATCGCCGTCACATCGCCGCCGTTGATGGTAATGTTTCCGCCTTTCCCGGCGCCGATTCCGCAATCCAAGCCCTTGGCTATGACGGTGCCGCCGTTGATGGTAACGCTGCCGCCCAACTCGTATTTATTGGTTCCGATCCCGACTCCGCTGTCGAGAGCACTATTAAGGTAGCTTCCGGTGGATGCGTCGACAATACCTCCGTTTATGGTAATATTACCGCCCTTTATGCCTTCACTGGGATAGCGCATATCGCCGGTCCCTCCGATGCCGGAAGCGCCTGTCCCCGCCTTTACCTTGATATGGCCGCCGTTGATGATGACGTCTCCTTCATCCCGGGAAACGCCCCTTCTCTTTCCGTCTCTTCTGGCATGGTAGCTTTTCATGCCGATGCCGGGGGTATTATTGCGGAACTCAGAGATCCATTCGGCTTCCTCTTTTTCCTCTTTAGGAATTCCGTACAGATCGATGGCATCCGGAATACACGCCGTCAGCTTACCCATGGTTTCGGCATCGTCAGTCTGGCCGTAGACGGTAAAGGTGTCGCCGGCCCCCAGGTCAATGCCCCATTTTGCATCCAGCTGCGCGCCGTCCGTCAGTATAAACTTCACATCGCCGTTCAGGCGGATACGGCTGGTGACCGTCACATCGCCGCTTATTACATACCACCCTGCCGGCAGGTCATAAAAGGGGTTATTTTTGATGTCCGGCTCGAAATAGCTCGTCAGCTCGGTATAGGTAAGGCAGCTCTGCATCTGACCGTTTTCGTCCAGGTAAGGGACCGGAGGCATACCGATGCTGTCCTCCGACCACCGGGCCACCAGCATTCTGACATTTCCGGGCACGGTCGCGCCGGGGGCATAGGTATTCCCGTCGTCGCCCACCCACACAAAGTCTGCCGAAGCGGGATTGCCTTCGGAGTCGGTCAGGTGCTTGGATGTGGGCGCCGTAAACGACGCCCCCTGCCGCGCGATCATCCGGACAGGCCCGGTATCACCGCCAAGCTTGCCTTTGTTCAGGTTGATCGTTACCGCTCTCAGATCTTCGGCTTCCATCTCCTCCGGTATCTCAAGAATCGGGCGATAGCCTATGCCCGTGCCGGAGGACGGAGAGGTGCCTACAAAGCTGTCGGCCCCCTCACCGCCCCGATACACGCGCATGGACGCATCACCGGCAAAGGTATCCTGCCCCCAGGAGGGCGATCCCTGCCAGTTTTTGATATAGTTTCTGGTGAGGCTTGCGGGGTCGATCTCGCCCTTGACACGGATGGTATCCCACTCGTTGTTCCACGGAGTGCCGCGCACTTCCGTTTTGTTCAAAAAGCTGTCCGTTCCCGCCGAGGGCGCGCGCATGGTATAGCTCACACCGCCGCTCTCAAAAGGCTTTCCGAAAATAAAGCCCTTTTCATTCAGCGCATCCCAGCTCACATCCCGGGTCACATTGTAGTTTGCCACAAGCAGGCTGCGGCTGCCGTCGGTCCCGGCCGAGGAGCTGCCGTTTTGCCCGTAGGCATAGACCGTTCCCGCATAGGTAAAGGGTACACAGTCCAAAGAGCCGCCGTAAAAATTGGTGTTGGCATCCCCGGGAATACCGGCCTCGGAGAGATTAAAATAGTATGTCGAGCCGGCTTCAAAGGAAAACTTCTCCTCAAAGGTCCAGCAGGCGGTAAGGGTATTTACTTCGGCGGGAACGGGGTCTCCCACTCGGTAAATATTCCCGTTTTCATCCCGCCAGTGGAAGTTGTTTTTCTTCAGGTTCGTGGCGAAATACATTTCGGAATTCACAGGCGCGGAGAAGTCCTGCCCGGCTTTTACGAGGATTTTGATTTTCCCCGAAGTCCTGCCGGCGGTGCTCCACACATAGCCGCCGTTAAGGTCCAGGGTGACCACCTTGAAATCCTTTTCCGTGAGCTCGGCGGGGATTTCCAAAACAGGGCGTATGCAGGTATCGTTTCCTTCCGATCTCAGCTCGCCGTTATCAAACCTGCGGCTCGACCGCTTGGAGGCATCCTTGCTGAAGGTATCCTGTCCCCAGCAATAAGAGTCGTTGCCTTTTATATATCCCTTATTCCGGATGGCATCCCATTCGTTGTTTTCCGGGATAACCGTACCCCCCTCCGAAACTCCGCTGCCCACCGTGGGCGCACGCAGAGTGTAGGTTAATCCGCCGCTCTCAAAGGGCTTTCCGAAAATAACGCTGCCCCCATACAGTCCGTTCCAATCCGTACCGATTTCCAAAGCCTCCGCCGAAGCAAACAGGCGATGGTCATAGCAATAACCGTACGGCGCATCGCTATCCGTTGCAGCCGACGCGGCAGCGGAGGAATCGGCCTTCCCTGCCGAAGCGGAGCTGAGCACATAGGAATTCACCGTTCCGACATAAACGAACGATTCATAGTATTTGTACAGGCCGTTGATCATACCCCCTATTTGAAACCAATAGGTTTCGCCCTCCTCCAGGGATAGCGGCTCCCGGGTTTGCGGGGTGTTGCCCTCCGGCTGCCCGTTATCCGTAGCGGAAGCCAACGGTGTGACCATAGACAGCACCATGCAAAGGGTCAACAGGATACTGAGTATTCGTTTCTTCATTTCTCGTTCCCTCCATTTTCCTATATGTCGGCTCAGTCAAGAGCGGTGATTGTAACAGAGCCTCTGAATGAAAGCAGATAGGTTTTGTAATCACCTTGCTCCAGCGAAAATTTGAGTTCAACATCGTTTTTCGCACCGGTAAGGTCATATATTTTGTTGAAGCAGAGAGAATTTGATCCCCTGCCGCTTTGTTCTATCAGTGTAATATATCTGCAATAGTTATCATCGTAACCGTCAGTCATCCGAACAGAATGATATCCGCTTTTATCATTTGTGCTTGCATTGACCATGCCGCTTACACACACACTGTAGGTATGTCCTTTTTTCAGCCTGAGTGTTGTTCCGTTGTACGATATAAGCCCGCCGCGGTTATGCATTTCCCGATAGTACAAGGGAACTGCACCGTCTGAAAGATGGGTTGACGGTACATACCCCTCTCCGCAAAAATATCCCGAACAGCTGCCGTTCTGACCGGCATCGCCCTTGTCACCTTTGTCTCCCTTATCGCCTTTGTCGCCCTTGTCGCCCTTGTCGCCGGTGTCACCTTTGTCTCCTTTATCTCCCTTGTCACCCTTCTCGCCGTCAATGCCGTCCTTGCCGTCAAGACCTTTCAAAACCGATAGGTCGTACAGGTTCAGCCAGATTTCGTCGCCGGTATACCGCCACTGCAGGGTGTTTTCATTAACACGGAACTCCGGCGTTTTCCCGTTTGCTCCGTCCTTACCGTCCTGTCCGGCGGGGCCTGTAATATCGGCGATTGCCACAAGGTTCCGCCACTCGTCACCCTCATAGCGCCACTGTATGTGGGTTGCGGCTCGCTGCACCTCTATGTTTTTGCCGTCAATTCCGTCCTTGCCGTCCTTTCCGTCGGCACCGTCTTTTCCGTCAACTCCGTTAATGCCATCTTTGCCGTTCGTACCGTTTATTCCGTTCTTGCCGTCGATGCCATTCTCGCCGCCAGCTCCGTCCTTACCGGCTTCCCCGGCAGCCCCCCGCAGCTCGGCAAGGGCCACCAGGTCGTGCCAGTCGGTTTCACCGCTGTATTTCCACTGGATCGCCGTGCCATTATTGCGCACCTCCGGCAGTGCGGCGTCGGCTTTCGCCGCCTTGTTCCATCCGGTGGCCAGCACGATGCAAAGGGCCAAAAGGGCCCCGCAAAGTACCAAAAACACACCTGTGAGTAGCTTTTTCCCTGTTTTCATCTTTCTTCCCTCCGTTCAGAATTGTTTATCACGGCAGCGTGTTCCGCCGCTGCCCGCGCCGCGAATGGGTGGCTGATCGGCTTATGCTTGGTTTGCCTTGTACTTATCCGCAAACAGGGCTACCCCCTGCTTTAAGACCTCCATCTGGGTTTTCAGGTAGTATTCGTCCTCGAACATGGCATAGTGGACGCTGGCCCGGACGAATATGAAAATCAGCGGCGTGATAATCGTATAGGGAATGCCTATTTTCGGCTCCAGCCGCTTGGCATACTCGGTATAGCGCTCGTTGACGCCCTCAAAAAACTTCTTGCCGTGCTCGATATATTTCGGGTGCGTATAGATCTGATACATCAGGCGATATTTTTTTCCGTGCTTTTTAGCCGTCCAGTAAGGCACCTCCTTCACAAATCGGACAACATCCTCGGGGTCGGTGGGAGCCATCTCCATAAAGTCGTCCTCAACCTTTTCCATGCAGTATGCCGTTGACTCAATAATCAGCTGGTCAAGGTTTTTGAAATACGAGTACAGGTTTGCCTTCGTGCAGCCGCAGGCATCGGCCAGGGCTTTGATCCCCGTGCCCGTGAGCCCGTTTTCCGCGTAGCACTCGAAGCACTTTTCCATGATTTCCTGTTTTCTTTGATTGTGTTGCTGTTCTGTGGTTTTCATTTTGCTTGCGTCCTCCTAAAACGACCGTTCGTTTAGGATTAGTATAGCATAGAATCTCCACCGCTGCAAGAGCAGCCTGCAAAAAAAAGGAAAACCCGGGTCTCATTTCTGAGATCCGGGAAAAATTTGGTTTTTGTTCTGCCTCCCTGGCAGGGAGCATAGCAAGGGCAACCGCCGCCTTAAAATTATTCTTCTCCATTTCACGCCGTCCTTCGGCGTTTACACAGAGTCCGCTCAGGCCAAGGTGTCTGCAAAGGCGGCCAGAGCCGCCAGCCCGTCCCGGAGCGTCTGCTTGTCGCAGGCGTAGCCGATACGGACGCTATGGGGCTGCCGGAAGCAGTCGCCGGGTGTGACAAAAGCGCCGGTCCGGTGGTACATCTCCTTGCAGAACTCATAGGACGGCATATCAAAATCATAATAGACCAGTGCCGTGGTGCCCGCCTTGGGCTTGGTGTAGTAGAAATGCTTGTGGGAGGCCACCCACATATCCAGGATTGACAGATTCTCCCGAACAATGGTCTGGTTCCGCTTCAGCATCCTGTCGCTGTGTGCCAGAGCGATGGACGCCACCGCATCATCGAACATACCGCAGCTGATGAGGTTGTAATCCCGATGGGACAGAAAGGCCTTCCGTGCCGTCTCGTCACGGGTGGCGATCCAGCCCATGCGCAGCCCCGCCAGAGAGAATACCTTGGACATACTGCTGACAGAAATACCCTTTTCGTACAGATCGGCGATGGAGGGGCACCAGTCATCGGTCTGGGTCAGGTGGCGGTATACCTCGTCGCAGAGGATATAGGCACCCACGCTGCGGGCAATATCCACGATCTGCTGTAATTGCGTCTCGCTCATCAGCGCGCCGGTGGGGTTATTGGGGTTGTTGATGCAGATCATTTTCGTCTCCGGCGTCACCAGCGCCTTCAGCTCCTCCAAATCGGGCAGGTAGTCGTTTTCCTGCTTGAGGTGCATGATGGCCACCTCCGCGCCAATGGCCTCGGGGATAGAGTAGAGCTGCTGGTAGGTAGGCATGATGCTGACCACCCGGTCGCCTGCAGAGATCAGAGAGCAGAATACATGGTGGTTCGCTCCCGCCGCACCGTGGGTAGGTACCACCTGCCGAGGCTGCACGGTCTTATACAGCTTGCAGATGCCACTGCGCAGAGCGTCACTGCCTACGATGTCGCCATAGGTCAAGCGCTTGGCGCAGAAGTCCGTTAGAAACTGTGCCTTATCCTCACCTGTCAGGGCAAACAGCTCATCCAGCGACACGGAGTCCACACAGGTTTCCGCAATATTGAAGCGGGCACCCACTTCATGTTCATTCATCCATTCTTCCACAGCAAAAGGTTCGATGTTCATGGTCTTTTCTCCTTTTCTTTTAAAAAAATAAAGACATCCATGACCAAATCTTATCCAGCAAATGCCGGAACACCTACGATTCGGTCACGAATGCCTTTGACCCCTCAGCCGGTGCCAAGGGAAGCAGTACAATATTCAGCTTGTCTTGCCTTATAGCACAGAGCATGTATAGCCGTGCTTGTCATTCTATCCTTGTTATACCATGCTTCTGCCCATTTTGCAAGAGGGAACGAAAGAAATTCGCACATTCGCAGATGCTGACCCTGCCGCCCAGAGCTTTTCGGCCTCAGGCCTCCAGCAAGCGGCGGTGCCCGCCTTCTTTTTTCCCCTGCCGGATGTGTGGCGGGACTATTGCGCGAAAGGGATTTGGGCTGTATAATTGGGAGGACGATTTTTGTAAAACGAGAGGTAAAAACGGTAATGAATATCATTAACGCGCTTGCACAAGAATTGAACGCAAACGAAAAATATGTAGAGAATGTGGTGCAGCTTTTGGATGAGGGAAACACCATCCCCTTTATCGCCCGCTACCGCAAGGAGCTCCACGGCGCCATGGACGACACCACCCTGCGCACCCTGGAGGAGCGGCTGCAGTATCTGCGCAATCTGGATGAGCGCCGGGAATCGGTGAAAAAATCCATCGCCGAGCAAGGAAAGCTCACCGACGAGCTGGCCGCCGCCATCGACAGCGCCAAGACCCTGGCGGAGGTGGAGGACCTCTACCGTCCCTATAAGCAAAAGCGCCGTACCCGGGCCACTGCAGCCCGGGAAAAGGGCCTGGAGCCCCTGGCCGCTCTGCTTTTTGCCCAGGAGCGAAGCTGCCCCCGGCCGGAGGATGCCGCCCGGGACTTCCTTTCTCCGGAAAAGGGCGTGGACACCGTGGCCGATGCCCTCCAGGGCGCTTCGGACATCATTGCCGAGCAGATTTCCGATGACGCCGTGATCCGCAAGGCTCTGCGAGACCTGCTGGGTCGGCAGGGTCAGCTTGTGAGCTGTGCGGCAACGGAGGAGGACAGCGTGTACCGTCTGTACTACGATTTTACCCAATCTCTCCCCAAGCTCCAGGGGCACCAAATTTTGGCCATCAACCGGGGTGAGAAGGAGAATATGCTGAAGGTCTCCGTCACCCTGGACCGTGACCGGGCGCTGCCCCTGCTGCGTCGGGCGGTGGTGAAGCCCGGCTCCCCCGCTATGGAATTCATAAAGGCAGCCGCCGAGGACGCTTATGACCGCCTGCTCTTCCCCTCCTTAGAGCGGGAAGCCCGCTCCCTACTGACGGAGCAGGCCACCGAGGGGGCTATCGGCCAGTTCGCCCTGAACCTGAAGCCGCTGCTGATGCAGCCGCCTGTAAAGGGCAAGGTCACCATGGGCCTGGACCCGGGCTACCGCATGGGCTGCAAGGTGGCCGTGGTGGACGAAACCGGCAAGGTGCTGGACACCACCGTGGTCTACCCCACCTACGGAGCCCGGCAGGAGCAGGAGGCCATCGCCACCCTGGCGAAGCTCATCGCCAAGGACGGAGTGGAAAACATCGCCATCGGCAACGGAACGGCCAGCCGGGAAACGGAGCAAATGGCCGTGAAGCTCATCCATCAGGTCAATGAGGCCGGGGCCCATGTCAGCTACATGATCGTATCCGAAGCCGGAGCCTCCGTGTATTCCGCCAGCAAGCTGGCTGCCGAGGAGTTCCCCCAGTTCGATGTAAATCTGCGCTCGGCGGTGTCCATTGCCCGGCGGCTGCAGGACCCCCTGGCCGAGCTGGTAAAAATCGATCCCAAGGCCATCGGTGTGGGCCAGTATCAGCATGATATGCCCGCCAAGCAGCTGGACGAGGCCCTGGGCGGCGTAGTGGAGGACTGTGTCAACGCCGTAGGCGTGGATATAAACACCGCCTCCCCCTCTCTGCTCCAGCGGGTGGCCGGGCTCAATGGCACCACGGCGAAAAATGTGGTGGCCTACCGGGAGGAAAACGGCCCCTTTACCTCCCGGGCCCAGATCAAGAAGGTACCCAAGCTGGGGCCCAAGGCCTTCCAGCAGTGCGCCGGCTTTTTGCGGGTGCCGGAGAGCAAGAGCGTGCTGGATAACACCGCCGTACACCCGGAGAGCTACGACGCAGCCAAGGCGCTGCTGGAGCTGATGGGCTACACTCTGGCGGATGTCCGGGCGGAAAAGCTGGCGGATCTGCCCCAGCGGCTGAAGGCCTACGGAGAGGCAAAGGCCGCCGAGGCGGTGGGCGTGGGCATCCCCACCCTGCAGGACATCACCTCCGAGCTTCTGAAGCCCGGCCGGGATGTCCGGGAGGAGCTTCCCCAGCCCATTTTGCGCACCGATGTCATGGAGATGAAGGACTTAAAGCCCGGCATGGTCCTCAGCGGCACGGTCCGCAATGTCATTGACTTCGGCGCTTTTGTGGACATCGGCGTTCACCAGGACGGGCTGGTGCATATCTCGCAAATCTCCAATAAATTCATCAAGCACCCCTCGGAGGTGCTGTCGGTGGGCGATGTGGTAAAGGTGGTCGTATTGGATGTGGACGAGAAGAAAAAGCGCATTGGCCTGAGCATCAAGCAGGCCGCAGGCCGGAAATGATCCTGCGCCCCGGCTCTGTCAGCGCCGTCTGCGTTCACCGCCGCAATACGGGCCGCCGGATGCGCACAGGCCGCCGGAAGTCCATGTTTTTGACCGCTTATCTTACTTAGGAGGTGGCATATGCCCCAAATCACGATCCATGACGCAGCGGGAGCGGTGTCGGTACGGAAGGTGCCCCCGGGAACGCTGCTGCTCCACGCCCTGGGCGGCGGGGTAGAGGCCCCCTGCGGCGGCCATGGCCGCTGCGGCAAGTGCCGGGTGACGGTTCAGGGGGCGCTGTCCTCTCCCGACCCCCGGGAGACATCCCTGCTGGGGGCGGCGGCTCTCAGACGCGGCGTTCGCCTGGCCTGCCTTACCACGGTGGAGGGCGACTGCACCGTGACCCTGGGCGCAGACCGGGCCGTTCAGGTCATCCGCAGCGACGGCACCATGCCCGCCTTTGCCCCGGAGCCCATTTTTGAAAAGTACGGTGCGGCGGTGGACATCGGCACCACCACCCTGGCCGCCCGGCTCTACGACCGTTCCGGGGCCCTTCTGGCCCAGGCGGCGGCCCCCAACCCCCAGCGTATCTACGGTGCCGATGTCATCACACGCACCGAAAAGTCTCTGGCAGGGGAGCGAGAGTCCCTGGCCCGGTGTATCCGGGACGGGATAGATTCCCTGCTGCGTCAGATGTCAGCTCAAGCCGAAATCCCCTCCGAAGCGGTGGACACCGTGGTTCTCACCGGCAACACCGCCATGCTGTATCTGCTCACCGCCCGGGATGTAGACTGTCTCTCCCACGCCCCCTTTCTTGCCGATGAGCTTTTCGGGCGGTACGCAGAGCCGGAGGAGCTAAGGCTCTCCGCAGCGCCCAAAGCCCGGCTGTACCTGCCCCGGTGTATTTCGGCCTTTGTGGGGGCGGACATCACCTCCGCTCTGGTAGCCAGCCAGATCTGCACCCGCGACGAGAGTGCCCTCCTGGCAGACATCGGCACCAACGGCGAGCTGGCCCTGTGGCATAAGGGCCGCCTACTGTGCTGCTCCACCGCCGCCGGACCCGTCTTTGAGGGTGCCACCATCTCCTGGGGCATGCAGGCCGGCCCCGGCGCCATCCACCGGGTGACCTATGAAAACGGCAAAATTTCCTGCCGCACCATAGAAAGCGCCCCCGCCGCCGGCATCTGCGGCAGCGGCCTCATCGATGCGGCGGCGGTTTTCCTCCGGGCGGGGATCATCGACGAAACCGGCGCCTTCACCGACGAGGAGGACGCCTATTCCCTGACACCGGAGGTGTCCCTGACCCAGAAGGACATCCGTATGCTGCAGCTGGCCAAGAGCGCTATTTGCGCCGGGATGCTCACCCTGCTGGAGGCCGGGGGCCTGGGCGCCGAAGGCCCCGCCCACCTCGTCATCGCCGGGGGCTTCGGCAGCTTCCTGGACCTCCACAGCGCCGCCTGTATCGGTCTCTATCCCCCCACCCTGGAGAGCCGCGCCCGGGCCATCGGCAATGCCGCCCTGGCAGGCGCGTCCATGATGCTCCTGCGGGGCAAGTACCGGCAGCAAGCCGCCGCCCTGGCCGAGCTGGCCGAAACGGTGGATTTGAGTGCAAGCCCGGTGTTCAGGGAAAACTATGTGGAGTGCATGGGCTTTGAAGCGCCATAAAAGATAAGCTCTCTGCCCGGCCCGGCAGTCCGGGCATAAATCTCAAAACCGTTGGAAAAACAAAGCCTTTCGACATCCTCACAAGCCCACCGTCAAACCCCGGTGGGCTTTCGCCGTATTTTTGTCCTTGCTTTTGTATTTCCGGTGCAGTAAAATGTTTATAAGTGTCTTTTTGCCCTTTCCCCCCGGTCCCATCCTGCGGCCGCCGGGCAAATTTTCAGCCAGGAGGTCATCTATGGATTTGACATCTTTCAAGCACGCGACCGCCGGCCGCATTGTGGCCGGTCTATGTGCCCTGTGCCTGCTGTCCGGTCTGCTCAGCGGCTGTGCAGGCCCGGCAGACTCCGACTCCCCTGATGTGGATACACTCCCCGTCATCACCGTGGGCAGCGACAACTATCCTCCCTTTAACTATCAGAACACCAGCGGCCAGCCCACCGGCATTGATGTAGACCTTGCCACAGAGGCCTTCCGCCGCATGGGCTACCGGGCCCAGTTCGTCACCATCGACTGGGAGGAGAAAAAGAATCTGGTGGAGAGCGGCGCCATCGACTGTATCTGGGGCGGCTTTTCCATCAATGGCCGGGAGGACCAGTACCTCTGGACCCAGCCCTATATGTATAGCCGCCAGGTCGTCGCCGTGCGCAAGGACAGCGACATTTATTCCCTCAGCGACCTGGCCGGCAAGCGCATCGCCGTGCAGTCCACCACCAAGCCCGAGGAGCTGTTTCTCAACCATACCGACCCCCGCATCCCGGCCCCGGGCGAGGTTCTCTCTCTGCAAAACCGCGAGCTGCTGTACCCCTATCTCAGCAAGGGCTATGCCGATGCCATTGCCGCCCATGAGACCTCCATTTTGCAGTGCATGGCCGACTACGGCCTGGAGCTTCGCATCCTGGACGAGCCCCTTTTGACCGTGGGCCTGGGGGTAGCCTTTGCCCGCACGGATGACCGGGGCCTGGCCCAGGAGCTCTCCCGCACCTTTTCGCAGATGCGGGACGACGGCACCATCCGGCAGATTTTAGGCAAATATTTAGAGGATCCTCAGAAGTATATGGAGGCAAGCAGCTATGCAAACGATTGAGCCCACTAAGACCCATACCAAGCGCCGGGTCCTCCTGTGGCTGCTGGCAGGCGCGATAATGCTGTCCGCCGTGTTTGTTGTAACCGCCCAGGCAGACCTTTCCCGCACCCAGCAGAGCCTCTCCTCCACCACCGACTATGTCTGGAGCCAGTGCACCCGCTACGACCGCATTGAGCTGGCCACCCAGACCAAGAGCCTCATGCGCGTTATCCAGAGCTGCAAGCAGTCGGCCTATGACCTGGGCACGGAGAGCGATCCCCCCTCCTCCGCCCTGCAAAGCTGCATTGAGGCTAACTATCTCTCCGGCATCCTCCTGCTGGATACCTCCGGCCGGGTGCTGTCGCAGTACCACGAAAGCGGCCAAATGCCCGACGGCATCGGCGAGGCCCTCACCTCCCCGGCCCTGCTGGACACCGCTGCCCACCCGGAAAAGCGCTACGCCATCCGTCTGGACTGCGCCGACGGCGGTAAGCTGGACCTGGCCGCCATAGCCCGCCCGGAGGGTGCCGGCATTGTGGTGGTCTATTACCAGACCCCCGCCGAGCATATTAACTCCTTCAATCTCTCCATTACCTCCCTTCTCTCCGGCTATAAGACCGAGGATAAAAGCACCGTCGCGGTGGTCCTCGGCAAAACCATCATCGCCAGCAACGATGAGTCTCTCATCGGCTCCGAAACCGACGCCGTGCCCATTTTGCAGCAGCTCAGTCAGCAGTCCGGTGATGCGAGTCTGTCGGGCATCCATCATACGGATACCGGCCTGCAGCGCATAAAACTGGACGGCTCCCCCTGGTACTTCGGACTCATGCGCCCGGGCCGCAATTTTTATATTTACAATTACACATCGCAGCACAATGTGTTTTACTATGCGCGCCGCGCCATGATTTTCACCCTGGTGTTTTACCTCATTGCCGTCGGCTCCGTCAACGGCCTCCGCCTGTGGACCATCCAGCGCTACCGGGAAAAGCAGCTGGCCTCCCAGCAGGAGTACGCCCGGCAGCTTCAGGAGAAAAACCGTCAGCTTAGCGCCGCCGTGGAGCAGGCCGACCGGGCCAACGCCGCCAAAACCAGCTTCCTCTCCCGCATGAGCCACGACATCCGCACCCCTCTCAACGGCATCATCGGTCTTTTGGAAATTAACGCCGCCCATCCGGACGATGCGGCGCTGGTAAGCGCCAACCGCAGCAAAATGCGCACCGCCGCAGATCATCTGCTCTCCCTTATCAATGATGTTCTGCAAATGAGCAAGCTGGAGAGCGGCCAGGTGATCCTCTCCCACGAACCCCTGTCCCTAAGCCAGCTCGGCGCCGATGTGCTGGCCATCGTGAGCCAGCGGGCCAGCGACAGCGGCATCACCATGGAGTATGCCTCCTCCCCCGACTCCCTGCCCACAGACCGGGTCTACGGCAGCCCCGTCCACCTGCGCCAGATTTTCCTGAATATTTACAGCAACTGCATTAAGTATAATAAGCCCGGCGGCAAGATCTGCTCCCAGGTAGATTGTCTGTCCTCGGACAGCGATACCGTCACCTACCGCTGGACCATCTCCGACACCGGCATTGGCATGAGCCCGGACTTCCTCTCCCGCATTTTTGACCCCTTCACCCAGGAGCACTCCGATGCCCGCAGCGTTTACCAGGGCACGGGCCTGGGTATGCCCATCGTGAAGAGCCTGGTGGAGAAGATGCACGGCACCATTGAGATACACAGTCAGGAGGGTGTCGGTACCACCTTCCTTATTACCCTCCCCTTCC
>ERZ1026848.607-NODE-607-length-19890-cov-9.129569_pt1 | contig 19890 bp, 29 predicted proteins | sample MGYA00380154_ERZ1026848 | MGnify/ENA primary metagenome ERZ1026848 (study PRJEB33269, sample SAMEA4719790) | human gut metagenome | biome: human-associated habitat; feature: organic feature; material: feces | place: Cameroon | collected 2013-10 ...
TATCCTCTTCGTCGGCAGCGTCAGATGTGTATAAGAGACAGGGATTGGAAACTCATTGCGGCCCAATGCTACCAAGAATCGGGCTTTGACCCTAATGCGGTGTCATGGGCTGGAGCACGCGGACTAATGCAAATCATGCCTCAAACTGCTGCCACATTGGGAATATCTGCCGACCAACTTTATTCCCCCGAAACCAACATCAATGCCGCAGCACGATACATCAAAATTCTCTCATCGCATTTCAGCGACATCCGCTCACGTGAGGAACGCGTGAAATTTGTGTTGGCCGCCTACAACGGCGGACAGGGACACATCCGAGACGCGATGGCACTGGCCAGAAAATACGGGCACGATGCAACACGATGGGATGATGTTTCCGTTTTCGTAAAGAAACTGAGCGATGTCCGCTATTACCGTGACCCGACAGTGAAATATGGCTATATGATAGGCAACGAGACATACGACTACGTCTCCAAAGTATTAGAACGCTATCGTTCATACGGCGGAAACATACATTCCTCTGCAAACGCCCCCAGCAAACCATCGGGAAACGGAGGGAAGGCAGCCCATAAACGCAACAAATATTCAAAGGAGCGGAAGATTCTCACGCCGGAAGAAATGGCAGACGGAAACATCCACTGACAATCTGAACTAACACAACAACCTCCACACACCAACGCCATCTACTTAGAAAAACATGGTTTTAGCCAACGACACGTACAACGACATCCGACGCATCATCTGCAGCGACTTACCCATAAATGAAAAATACCGCGAACTATACGGCATTCTGAGCCGTATATGCTCGCAAGAGACCATGAAATCCGACACTGATTTCTCAGGTCTTTTCTCCAGACTCTACGCCGTGTGCCAAAATGCCGGAATTGACCACCACGATATTGACGCCTTCAGAAGACACGCCCGCCGCATCATGAACGGAGAAGAAGCCTGCAATGCAAACGCAGGTGCCCCATTCCGCGATGATTACCACAGGTTGTGTCTTTTCATCAGTCAGTTATACAATATTCCGCTGCCAGAAGATCTAAAAGGCACAGAAGGAACTGCCACACCAACCCGCAAACATGCCTACAAGAAAGGCCACCGAATTAACAAACTACGCGCCATCATCGTGAACGTTGGAAAAGAAGCCTTTTCTTGCACCTCAAATCATGGCGACCTATTGATCCACGTGCCGCATCTTTCACGAACGCTGCGCATACTTTCTCCAGGAATGCCTGTCAACATTTTGGGCGTTGAATTTGAGGACGACGAGAAGCGGACGGCTGAAATGGTCATCATTGACCCCGACTATCTAATTGATGTCAGCGCACTTTCGGCCTGCATGAAACCGTACGGGGACTCTGCTGAAAGCTATTTTCTGGACATGATTTCCCCAAAAGAGACAACCATCCCTATCATGCTCGGAAACGCAGCCAACAGGTTTATGGACGATCTGGTCAACACGCCAGTTGACTTCAACGACAATGAAGCCGTCAACCAGCTCTACGAAGAATCGCTCCACAAACATTTCATGGAGAACCTACTGAATTATTCCTGCTTGGGCCTTCCGCTGGACAAGAGCTATTTTGACACCCTCAAAGAAACATTCCGAAACATCAAAAGTTCCGTTCAACACAGATTCCCATCGGCAGAAGTGGGCCTCCCCCTGGAAGACACCTTGCTGGAACCATCCTTCATTTGCGAAACGCTCGGACTGCGCGGACGTCTCGATGTGATGGCTGCCAACCACAAGAGCCTTGTTGAATTGAAAAGCGGAAAGGCCGAAGAAAACTACGGACACTTGCAAGGACCACAACGGCAACACGTCATGCAGATGTCGCTCTATAAAGAAATGCTCCACTATAATTTCTCCATGCCGCGCGACAATGTGAAATCGTTTCTTTTCTACAGCAGATACCCCGTTTTCTACAACCAGCGCAGCGCTTCCAAAGCAATGACCGAAGCGCTTGAACTGCGCAACGAAATCGTTGTCATGGAGGCAAGAATAAGGAAGGGCGAACTTGGAGAGATGCTCGAAAACATAAGTAGTGACGCCCTCAATAAGAACGGATTAAGCAATTCTCTGTGGAGCAAATATATCCGTCCGCAACTGGAAAATGTCATCCGTCCGCTCCACACCATGTCACCGCTCGAACACGACTATTTCACAGAGTTTGCCACTTTCCTGGAGCGCGAAAAATATCTGAGCAAAACGAGCGACAACAGGCCCGATTCAAACCGCGCACTGGCATCGACGTGGGCCACTGATCTTGAAACCAAACTGGCCTCAGGAGACATTCTCCCGAATCTGAAAATCAAAAGCACAGATGGAGAGGATGGCATTGAATGTATCACCTTCATCATCCCTCACTACGGCAACGACTTCATTGCCAACTTTTCCATAGGCGAAATGGTGCAGATGTACAAACGAAACTCAAACCGCGACACGGTGATTTCCTCGCAGCTCATTAGAGGCTATATCGAGCATCTGAACGACAAAGAAGTCACCCTGCGCCTTTCATATAAACAGCGCAACAAAAAACTGTTTCCGCAAGATGCCTGCTACGCCATAGAACATGATGGCTCCGACACTCCCTTTGCGAGTGCCATGCGAGGCTTGTACAGTTTGCTCACCGCCCCCGAAGAACGCCGAAACCTGCTTCTGGGCCAACGTCTCCCGAAAACGAGCAGACAAGAGCGCCCACTGCGAGGACATTGGGAAAACGAAAAAACAACGGAAATCATCCAAAAGGTCAAAAACGCCGATGACTACCACCTGCTTGTCGGCCCTCCGGGAACAGGAAAAACCAGCGTCGCCCTCCGGGCTATGGTTGAGGAATTTCTCCTTGAAAAAGAAAACACTGAAAACGATTTCGGACTGATGCTCATGGCCTACACCAACAGGGCCGTCGACGAAATCTGCACCATGCTTGACGGCATCAAGGCTTCATACGTCCGCATCGGTGGAGAACAAACCTGCGCTGAAGCACATCGCGACCATCTCCTCACCAGACTTTTTGCCGACACGCCACGAAGAAGCGACGTTGTCCGCAAACTGCAAACCATCCCCATCGTCGTTGGCACAGTCTCAACGCTGAGCAACCACCTGGAACTATTCCGTCTACGACCTTATCATGCCATCATCGACGAAGCCTCGCAAGTGCTTGAGCCACAAATCCTCGGTTTGCTGTGTGCCAAAGACGCGCAGGGACTGAGCGCCATTCGAAAATTTGTCATGATTGGCGACCACAAACAATTGCCCGCCGTGGTGCTCCTGCAACCTGGCCAAACCGTCACCAGGAGCCCCCGTCTGCACGCCATCGGGCTCACCGACATGCGCAACTCCCTTTTCCAGCGTCTCCATGCTCTTGCCTGCACAAACGGGCAGGATGAAATCGTCAGTATGCTCGACAGACAAGGGCGGATGCACCCCGATATATGCAATTTCGTCAATAACGCATTCTACCAGGGACGCCTGCAAGCTGTCCCCTTGCCCCACCAGCAGTGTTCGCTTCCCACGAGCACGTCGCACGACAGTCTTTCCCAGTTGGTAGACACAGAAAGAATGGTGTTCATCAACGTTCAGCCTGCCGCCATGCCGCGCAACGCAAAAGCCAACTATGAAGAAGCTGCCGTTGTTGCCAAAATCATAAAACGCCTTGTAGACAACAACGAGGAAAGGCCATGCTTCCTGCAGCACATCGGCATCATCGTACCGTTCAGAAATCAAATCAGCGTGATAAGAAATGCCCTCTGCGCATTAAACATTCCGGACACTGACAAAATCACCATCGACACCGTCGAGTGTTTCCAGGGAAGCCAGCGCGACTACATTATCTTCTCCACAACAGTGAGCCGCCCCTACCAAATGGACATTCTTTCCACGCCTACAGAAATAGAAGGGCAAACCGTTGACAGAAAACTCAATGTAGCAATCACCAGGGCACGCCTGCAATTCTTCATGGTTGGCAACGCCAAACTGCTTGCAAGCAATGCGGTCTATAAGAGTCTGATTGATAGTATGAAAAGATTTAACAAGTAGTGCGTTCATTGTTAGTTTATAAATCCAACCTGCTTTAAAACAGCCCCCCAAAAATGAAAATCATAGTAAGTGCCTGTCTGCTGGGGCACAACTGCAAATACAACGGAGGAAACAACCGCAATCAAGATATCATTGACTTTGTCAGAAACCATGAAGTCCTTGCCTTATGTCCTGAATTGCTGGGAGGGCTTTCCACTCCCCGCCAACCGGCAGAGATTCAGAACGGCATTGTGACCAACGTCTCTGGGGAATCCGTAGACACCCCGTTTCGGAAAGGGGCACAAGCGGCCTTGGAAATTGCCATCAGAGAAAAAGCGGAACTTGCCATTCTCCAACCGAGAAGTCCGAGCTGCGGTTGCAAACAAATCTATGACGGCACTTTCTCCAGACGCCTAATAAAGGGCAAGGGCATATTTGCCCAACTGCTTTCGGAACACGGCATCCCCGCCATTGAGCCCGACGAAGTCAAACACCACGAAAGACGATGACCAATCCCCACATCTGCATCCAGCATTACGACTCGCCATGCGGAAACATCGTCCTGGCTTCAATAGACAACAAACTGTGTTTATGCGACTGGAATGACAGGGCATGCGCCGAACGAAACAAACAGCGCCTCATGCAACTGCTGAATGCTGATTTCCGAACAGAGACAACCGCGGTGTTGAACCAAGCCCGCAAACAGCTCGACGAATATTTTGCCGGCACACGAATCTCATTCAGCATCCCGCTGTATCCCGTAGGCACGGAGTTTCAAAAACAAGTATGGACCTCATTGCTTGAAATACCATACGGGGAGACGAAAAGCTACAAGGAAATCGCGCTCAAGCTCAACCATGCCAACGGCATAAGAGCCGTGGCACAAGCCATAGGTGCCAATCGCATCAATATCTTCATTCCATGCCATCGCGTAGTCGGCAGCAATCATTCGCTGACAGGTTACGCTGGAGGTCTGAAGGCCAAACAGCTGTTGCTGGAAACAGAGAGAAACACACGCTTCCCGCAACTTCCATGGCCCTAACTTCATTCTTAAAAGCACCTAACCACAAGCAAATACAATGAACATTCATCAAATCACATTCAGTCCCACAGGAGGAACTCGCCGCGTGAGCGAACTGCTGTGCAAAGGCATTACTGATAAGAGCCACACAACAGAGCTCTGCACCAAGGAAAAAGATTTCATCCCACCAAGCATCGCCACAGACGACTTGGCGGTGATTTCAATGCCGGTTTATGCTGGCCGTGTACCCGCACTTGCAGTGGAAAGGCTGAAAAAAATCAAATCAAGCGGCGCCAAGTGCATCATCATTGCCGTTTACGGCAACAGGGCTTACGAAGATGCCTTGGTGGAAATGCAAGACATTGCAACGGAAACTGGCTTTCAGGTTGTAGCAGCCGTTGCAGCCATTGCCGAACATAGCATTTGCCGTGAGTATGCCACAGGGCGCCCCGATGATGCCGATGCCAGAGAACTGGCCTCACTTGGTGTCGCCATCTTTGAGAAGATAAAGAGAAACACGCACTTCAAGTCGCTCACCTTGCCAGGCAACCGTCCTTACAAGCAAGGCTGTACCGGCCCTTTCCCAACAGCCAACGAACGCTGCACAAACTGCGGAACCTGCGCAAGACTATGCCCAACGGACGCCATTTCCATCGACAGCCCCCAGAAAAACGACACAGCGCTATGCATTGGCTGCATGCGTTGCGTCTCAGTATGTCCCAATGGAGCAAGAAGTATTGGCGAACGTCTCGCGCAACTGTCAACACATCTCCAGCCTCTCTGCTGCGAGAGAAAGAATAACGAGATATTCATGTAAAGAATTGTTGACCTATAAGCACAAGCGTCACGATAGAACATTTCAAATACAGTGCAAACCGAGAGCAGAGCATCAAACTTGTTTGAATGCTTTGACGAGGTGCAGCCTGTGGTATATAAAAATAATTTTGGCCGTCTACTTATCCCTTATATATGCGGTTAAATGAACAGTATTACTTCTGCTCTTCTATAAAAACCGCAATTTCCCCCAAATCTCCAATTTCCTTTGGTAAGACAAACATATTCTTGGGGCTTACATATTTCCTAAAATGTTCCTTTATATCGGCTATTTCTATATCAACAATTGGGGTGTTAGTATTAAAACCGACTGATTCTATATGACAAAGTTTCCAGTGAGACAATGGGTTTTTCCCAAGGGACTTTGAGTATTTAGCTTTTTCCTTTATCCCTTTTGTCGCCATAAAAACAACCGGAAGCTCATTACGCCTCAAAAGGTCTCTGATTTGATTTAAAGTAAATACTTCTCCCTTCAATACATGGCCATAAATCCACAGAGCAACCGTATTGTCTGCAATAATAATTTCACGTCCAGTGCGATGTATAAAAGCTTGTCCTCGTTTATCCGTCTCTTTACGGACAATCAAAGGCATATCAAAATCTTCAATCCAATCGTCTATCAGTTTTTCCCATTTATCAATCACATCGGGGTCTATAGACGGGTTATATTTAGATGAGTGCCATAATGCCCCAATCTCGCGTATCTTTGACCTTATATCGTCACCAACTAAATCTTTGCAAGTCACCTGGTTATGTCCGGAAACACAAGCTTCGTCAATCAAATATGAGAGAGCACGTTTAGGCGTTACAGAATAATGATATATTCCGTCCTCTTTATAACTTTTTGTTTTTACCACATTAGAAAAATCACGATAAAACTCAGCTTTTGTAAATTGAAAAACCCCTTGTGGAGTCCGTATGATAAAGACATCAGTATCTTGCAAAGGTTCTATTTCAGCAGCCTTAAAACATAGCCTAGAACTAATATATTCGATTTTCTTCATATCTGCCATTTTATGATTTTATACAAAGGTAAAAAAGCATCTTGTTTTTCAACAGTCCCTTGCCGAAAAATAAAAGGCAGGTATCTGAATCCCAGACACCCGCCTTTTACTATATTACATTTCAGTATTCAAGGATTATTCCTCTACAGCAGCCTGCGCCGCTGTTTTTCCGTAACGTTTCCAAGGGGTTACACATTTTTTGTAAGTATTCCCGACCTTTGGCGATTTTCAATGTTCAAATCATATCTTTTCTTTCTGTTTTCCTGTATTCCAGTTGTGTTCGGCAAAAGCTCGAATTAGCCATTCTTTTGCCCCTCTGACGAGTTTTCAACACTCCGACAAGGGTTTTATTGTTTTGAAGAAATGACGTTCTCTAAACGCTTTATTTCGCGTTTCGCCTCAACAAGCAGGTCGTAGAGTTCCACCGACCGCTCCGTGGCGAAGTATTCTGCCCAATCTTGAAACGTGTAGCACAAATCCGTTATGCCATCATCGTACCCCATAGAGTTCCACCAATCGGAAAGTTCTGCAAAAACTTCGGGAGGGTTAGTGCCGAGTGCGTCCACAACTTCGGTTGGATATTGTTCGATAAGCATCATCTTCCAATTCTCCAAATCCGTATCTGGGTTCTCATGGAGAATGTTCCATGCTGCTTCTTTCAGTTCGGCATAGAAATCGACCTCTTCGTCAAGTTCTTCCTCTTGGCTTTCTTCCTCAACTTCATTGATGGCGTTCATCAGCATCTTCAGTTTCGTCAAATCTTTATTTTCACTCATAAATCTATTATTCATCATACCCCATTAGTCGAGAAAAATCATCGTATGAATTGTAGTCCAATATACGATGTTGGCCATAATGATAACTCCGTTCTTCTATCATGTCGTACACATTTCTGCGGAATATAGGGTCTGACATTTCTTTTTCAAATTCTTCATAAGACGGCATTTCAACAATATATTGCTCTTGAATAGGGTCTTCACCTCTCTCCAACAGGCGATAAAGCCACTTGCGATTATTACTACAGTTTTTAAACCTTTCGCGCTGCACCTTTTGATAATTCCTTTCCACAATACATTTCAGTTGTTCATAAGTTTCTTTACTGACGCATTGAGAACAAACCTTGCCACAATACGCTAAGTCTGTTGTATCAATTGGTTGCATAGCATAAATCGAATGACCGTCATCATCTTTACCGTCTTTCAATTTGGAGCAATTCTCATCGGTATGAAAAACCTCCATGTCATCCTCGTAAACATATTGTCCCAACTTGGTCTTGTTATCACATGACAAGAAAAGACAAATGACAAAAAGAACTGAAATACCTTTCATCTCTCCACCATTTTCTCGTAAACCTTTATCAGTCTTTCTTTCTCTGCAAGCAGAGCCTCCAATGACTTTATGCGCTCTTGCAGAACTGCAACCTCGCATGACGCATTAGTTGTGAAATGGTGTGCTGTACCATTTCCTGCTACTGCAACACCTCCATTATCAGCGGTTGCAGTACTATGTTCTTCGATTGAACGAAAGCAATCAAAGAAATTGAAGTCTAAGGCTTCACTGATAGCCATAAGTTTGTCTGTATCAATACTTGAACGCTCCAAAACACGGTTAATGTTTTGATTGGCAATACCACTTCGTCTTGCCATCTCTGACTTCGTAATGTCTAACTCGTTCATTTTCTGCTCAATAAGCAGTCCGATGTTTACTTTTTCAAACTTCATAATCAATCAGATTTATTGAATAAATGTTAAAAACACAAGATTTCTCAATATGATTGATTGGTTATTCAATCGTTTTGATTACCTTTGCGGTATAAAGTTACTAAATAGTAATCAAAATAACGAAGAAATGGAATTAAAACGACTTAAAACCGCTTCACTTTCCGATGCTTTGATGCAGATGTTGGTTGGTGAAACTCGCCTCGCTCCCGAGGGGTACAGCAACAAGACGGTCATCAAGACCTGCTGCGAACTCAAAGAGAAAGGCTACGTCTTCAGTACTACAACGAAGACTGGCGAACAAGTAATAACCCGAATAAAGTAAACTGCAATGAAAAAGTCAATCATCACCTCCACACTCCTCCTTGCAAGCCTCATCAGCTGCAACACCACAACCCAATTGTCTAACGAGGAACTCGACCGCATCAGTTGGTCGGCATTCTGCAAGGACTTCGGCTATAACGAACAGACCGACCGCAACAACGAGCAAGCCATAAACGACTATCTCGATGCTTGGCGCGGCTCCGTGTCCGAAGAAGAGGCATTTGCAAAACTCGGTATCACGCAAAGCTACTAAGCCATGCCCAACCAGTTCTGCAAATCCTGCAAGCAGTCCTACAATGCCCTTAACGGCTGTTACTGCACCCTGCTCAACCGTTACGTTGAGTACACAAAAGAACCTCCATGTTCAACCCCTATAAAATCAGAAAAGAAATGAAAAAAGCAATTTCAATCCTCCGCATCGCCATTCTCGCCCTCATGGGCAGTGTTGGCGTACTCTTCCTCCTCGGTGAGGAACAGGACGAAGCACCCTTCACGTTCTTCCTACACTTCCTTTTCGACAAAGTTTTTGCCTTTGCCATGCTTGCGGCCATGGTATATCTTGCAGCCCGGTGGATAGATAAAGACAAATGGCTCAAAGCCATTGTAAAATGGTGTTGCGCTGATTAATGGACTACCTCAACTTCTCTGACATGTGCGTCAAGTATTCTACATTCCTCGATGATGTGGCCGCAAGGGTCGTGCATCTGCTCAAGCAGGATGCCAACGACCCGGAGTTCATCAGCCAGAACAAAGCCTTTGAAATGTTCGGGCGTGGGAATGTGGAGCGTTGGCGCAAGCAGGGAAAGGTAACAGCCTACAAGCGTCCGGGCAAGGTCGAATACCGAACAGCCGACCTGCGGCTCTTGCAGCGGATACAGCAAGATTATCTTGGCAAGTAGCCTCAACTGCCGCAGATAGCGTGCTAATCGGATAGGTACGAACGATAAAGCGTAGGACATTAGGTAGGTTCAACTCCTCCCTGCGGCTCAACTGAATAAAATTTTAATCACATTCAATTTCATACAACTATGAGTCAAATAGAAATTACAGTCAAGCTGCTCAACGAATTGCAGCCGACAGAAATCGTCCGCAACGACAACGTGCGCGACAAGTTCATTCAGATTTACGATGCTATGTGGTCGCAGTCCACTGGCGTGTCGGGCGAAGCTGCCTACGAGAAAGAGGCTCGCAACTTCAACCGTCTGCTCTCAGAGAAAGAGGACGTGCGCAAGAAATGCAGTCACTTCTCCCTCTTTACCTCGTTTCTTGATGTGGCTATCTCTGGCCTCACCCTCGACCCCGGCACCAAGGCGCAAGCCTATCTCCTCGCACGCTCCATCGCTGTGGACTCCTATGTGGACGACCACGGACAGAAGAAGAACCGCTACGAGACGCAGTGCGTCCTCACCGTCAGCGGCTATGGCGAGTTGGTGCTTCGCGCTCGTTGCGGTCAGATACGCCATGCCGACAACCCTGTCATCGTCTATGAGGAGGACAGCTTTGAGTTTGGCGAGCGCAACGGACAGAAGTTCGTCAATTACACCTGCCGTCTCCCTCACCAGTCCGGGCGTATCGTGGCTTGTTTCATGAAGATTACACGTGCCGATGGCTCTGCCGACTATGCCGTCATGCTGCCCGAAGATTGGGCGCGGCTCTCCAACTACTCCGCTCGTCAGAACTCCAAGTTCAACTATCAGACCAAGCAGTGGGAGAACGGCAAGCCCAACGCCCTCTACACCGCACAGGGCGGACAGATTGACCCCGGTTTTCTCGTTGCCAAGTGCATCAAGCACGCTTTCAAGACTTATCCCAAGGCGCGTATCGGCCATGCCACACAGTTGGAGTCACAGCAGGTTGACGAGTCAGAAATCTCTGACGACATCTACGGCATCACCGACAATGGCGAACAGGTAGATACTGCCACAGGCGAGATTATCACCGACCGTCAGCCCGAACAATCCTTTGTTCCTGCCAACAACACTGCGGCTGGCGTAACCGTTGATCCTGCGGCCAATGATGATGACGACACTTTCTAATCCCTAACAACCGACAACTATGAGTGAACAAACAACAAATACCGATTTGACCATCGTGCGCAAGGAGAACGTGCAGATGATAGCGCAGACTGCGCCCGAGGTGTACAAGAACAACACCATTTCTTGCCAGAAGTGTACCGACTTCGGCAAGCGGCTCCTCGTCCAAATCAAGGAGCACGGCATGACTGACGAACTGGATATGCAGTGCGCCACCTACATCAACAAGGCTCGCAACACGGTGAAGAAGATGAACACCAGCCGTTCTGCCATCACTAAAATCTTTGACCAGATACGCTCGGAGTTCACAGGTATGGAGAATGCCATCGACCCCACCAAGACAAACTCTGTTCCCTACCAGATACAACAGGCTCGCAATGCCTACGCTGCACAGAAACGTGCCGAGGAGGAGCGCAAGCGCAGGGAGGAGATGCTGCGCCAACAGCGTGAGCAAGCCCTCGCTCGCTACAAGGCTGACGTGGAGGACGACTACAAGCGGTCATTCAACACCCACACCACCAATGCCATCAACTCCCTTACCGAACTTAACGCTGCCATCACGCTCGACAACTACGAGGCGCAGTGCAAGGCTATCAAGCGGTTTCCTGTCAAGCTGCCCGATGATTGGGCTGCAAAGACTCCCTCCAATGTCCGCATTCCTGCCGAACTTGCCGACATGCAGGACAAACTCCGTGAGGTGCGCACATCTATCGCCCTCAAACTAATGGAGCAGTTTGCCAAGCAGTACGAGTTTGAGGTGGGCGACTACCGCGACAACATTCTCGACACGCTACCGTCCAAGAAAACCGAGTTGGAGCGTATGCAGAAAGCCAACGAGGAAGAAAAGGCTCGCATGGCTGCTGAACTGAAAGCACGTGAGGAGGCCGAGGCAAAACGCATTGAGGCTGAACGCAAGCACAAGGAGGAGGAAGAGACGGCAAAGAAGAAGATGCAGCAGGAAGCGGCCGAGGTGGGCAACCTCTTTGGACAACAGGCCATCGTTACCCCTGCCGGGTATCAGCCCAAGACTTCCGTCAAGAAACGTCTTGTGTTCCACGATGCGCAAGGTGTCCTCGCTGCCTTGTCTCTTTGGTGGTCAAAGGAGGGACAATACCAGTCTGTCGAAGACCTTTCCAAGGTGTTCAAGAAACAGATTACCTACTGCGAGAAACTCGCAAACGACAAAGACCACCCCGAATTTATCAGTTCAACATCTGTCTCTTACGAGGACGAAGTAAAAGCAAAGTAAACGATTATGTACGAAAGTGGATATTACCCGGCTGGCGCGGAGTACGACCCTCGCGCCCCATGGAATGAGCGTGAGCCTACAATGATTGAGTGTGCGGCTTGTGGTGGCAAAGGCTATCACTGGCACGCCTACGACTTTGAGGCCGACCGCGAAACGGAATGTACCGAGGAAACATGGGAGTTGCTCCCCGAAACGGAAGAGGAGGCCATTGCCAAGCGCATGCACTTCATCAAGGGCGAAAAGGAGACCTGCGAGGTGTGCGATGGTGAGGGCGAAGTGGAATATGAACCCGATTACGATGATTATGACGAAGATTAAGCCTATCATCAACCCGGACGAATACTATCAGCGCAGTGAGGTCAGCAATTCTGACCTTACTGAACTGAAGAACCAGCTCCACCCACACATGCAGTATGGCGACCGTGAGGCGGCATTCCGCTTTGGCTCTATCGTGGATGCCATCATCACCGAACCCTCGCGTGTGGACTTCCTCCACATGACGATTGATGGTGAGCAATGCTCCGAGGAGGAGTTCCTCCACGCTCGCGAAATGCAGCGTGCGCTCCGTGCCGAGGCTCGCAGAGACCCATTCCTTGCCAAGGTGCTGGAGTTGTCCGAGACGCAGTGCTTTATGGTCAACAAGCAGCAGCCTTTCGATAATAGCGGTTTCCGTTTCACGCTCGACACGCGCTGCAAGTGGGACTGGTGGCTACCATCCTGCCATTTCGGTGGCGACCTAAAGACTACGTTCGCCTCCACACAGGCGGAGTTCGACAACGCTGTCGATTTCTTCGATTGGGACAGGTCGCGTGCCTGGTACATGGACATAGCCCATTCCGACCGCGATTTCATCTATGCCATCAGCAAGAAGAACTGCCGCATCTTCAAGAAGTTCATCGAGCGTGGCGATGATACCTACCTCCGTGGCTTCGACAAGTACAACGAACTTGCTTTCCAGTATTGGGCTTTCTCCCTCGCATAATCACATAAAGAACAAAGTTATGACAAAGATACTTTCACCGACCGCACAAATCAACCTGCTCAAACGCCTCAGACGTATGTGTCCCTTTGCCGTCTGGTCGGGACAATACGGCTACACCTGTGGCGGCATGAAGAATGGTGTGCGCTCGTCCTCTGGTATGGGGGCGCAGACAAAGGAGGCTCGCCACTGCCATTTGAATTGTATTGACCTGCGCAAGGCTGCGTTTCGCAATGGCTACGACATCACACTATCAACCCACAAACTCAATGCGTATGGCTGAAACACTCCAACATCACCTCCGTGTCGAACCCTACGACTACCAAAAGGAGGGCATTCTTGCCGGGCTGCGCTGGCATCGTTTCCTCATCGGTGACGAGCCGGGGCTTGGCAAGACGCTCCAAAGCATCGGTGTCGTGGATTGTGCCAACGCTTACCCCTGCTTGGTCATTTGTCCGTCCTCGCTCAAAATCAACTGGCAGCGTGAGTTCGAGAAGTTTACCGACAAGCACGCTCTTGTGCTCGACAACTCCGTGCTTACCACATGGCCGTACCTCCTCAAAATGGGTATGCAGCAGGTGGCCATCGTCAATTACGAGTCCCTGCGCAAATACTTTGTGTGGGACATCAAGGGCGGCTCGCGTGGTGGCTTCCGCTTGAAAGATGTGGTATTCACGCCCGACATCAAGTTGTTCAAGTCTATCATCATTGACGAGAGTCACCGTGTCAAAGACCCGTCCGCACAGCAGACCATCTTTGCGCGTGGCATTGCCGAGGGAAAGGAATACCGCATCTTGCTGTCTGGTACGCCTGTGGTCAATCGCCCTGCCGACCTCATCGCGCAACTCTCCATCATGGGACGCTTGCCCGAGTTTGGCGGACGATCCAAGTTTCTTGCCGAGTATGGCGGTGGAGAGATTACTAAGGAGAGGCGCAACAAGGAGGAGGAAGATGCTCCGCGCAACCTCGAACGGCTCTCTGCCGAACTCTACTCGCGCTGCATGATACGCCGCGAAAAGGCTAAGGTGCTTACACAGCTGCCCGACAAGACGCGCACCGACCTCATCGTGGATATTTCCAACCGTGACGAGTATATGCTTGCAGAACACGACCTTGCCGAATACCTGCGCCAGTACACCGAGTGCGACGACCTCGACATTCGCAGGAAGATGCGCATGGAGGCTTTGGTGAAGTTCATGACGCTGCGCTCGCTCTCTGCCAAAGGCAAGGTGAAACAGGCTATCGACTTCACGCGCACATTCCTCGCCAACGGCAAGCCGCTCATTCTCTTCTGCTCCCTGCATGAGATTGTGGACGAGATTAAGAAAGCGTTCCCCAAGGCGGTCTCCGTTACCGGGCGCGACTCCATGATGATGAAACAGGCGGCTGTCGATGCTTTCCAGTCGGGCAAGGCGCAACTCATCATCTGTTCCATCAAGGCGGCTGGCGTGGGTCTCACGCTCACGGCATCTTCCAACGTGGCTTTCGTTGAGTTTCCATGGACTTATGCCGACTGCTGCCAGTGCGAAGACCGTGCCCACCGCATCGGGCAAAAGGACAACGTTACGTGCTACTACCTGCTTGGCCGCTCCACCATCGACAGCACGCTCTACTCCATCATCCACAAGAAGAAGTCCATCGCCAACCAGATAATGGCCACCGATGACGACATTCCGCAGGATGAAATGTACTTCGATGAACTTGCAAGTCTGTTCCTCAATCCAGTGCAAGATGGCTGACCTCTGCAAGACCGACCTGCAAAAGGTCATTTCCTACCTCGATGAGGCTGCGAAGATTTACGATGCGTTGCCCATGCAGAAATGCAAGTGCCGCGCTTACATGATAACTCAATTAACAAACAAATTAAAATCAAAACTCAATCATGACAAAAAATGAATTGGCAAAGGAGGTTGCGGTTTCCGAGAAACTCCACCTCTCCACTACGTTCCAAGCCGTTGACGGCATTCTCCGTGTCATCAAGCAGACACTCGCCAAGGGTGAGCCTGTTATCATCCGTGGTTTCGGCACGTTCCAACCCACCGAGTGCAAGGAGCGTCCTGCACGCGATTTCAAGACTGGCAAGCCTGTCGTTATTCCGGCACACAAGTCCGCAAAGTTCCGTGTGAGCAAGGACTTCATCAAGTTTCTCAACGCTGAAGCAGGAAAGGAGGCTACCGTATGATGCTCTATGAATGTGGTGTCCGCTACGAGCGGACTATGGAGAACGGCATGACAAAGAAAGTCACCGAGCTGTACCTTGTCGATGCACTTTCCTTTGCCGAGGCTGAGGGACGCATCACAAATGAGATGGAGCCGTACATTTCGGGCGACTTCGATGTGGTTACTATCAAGCGCACCAACATTTCCGAGATTGTAGAGGGGCTGTCCACTGCCGACAAATGGTTCAAGGCTAAACTCATGTACATCACCATTGACGAGAAAACAGGCAAGGAGAAGAAACAAGCGGTTCACTTCATCGTCCGTGCCTCCGACATCAACAACGCCCACATCTGTGTTGTCGAGCACATGAAAGGTTCTGTGATGGACTACGAGATTGCCACGCTTGACGAAACCAAGATTATGGATTTGTTCCGCTACAAGGTTAATACAAGCGACAATGACTAAGTTTTCTTCATTTGCTTTCCAAGGCCGGAATAAGTACGGAAACGAGCGTGTGGGCGGTCATGCCTCCAAGAAAGAGCATTACCGCGCTGCCCAGCTCCGCCTCATGGAGCGTGCCGGACTTATCTCCGACCTGCGGGAGCAGGTGTCCTACGAGTTGATACCTGCCCAGTATGGCGAGTGTGGCAAGGATTTCAAGGGGCGCGACACGCGCGTTCTCCTCGAGCGTCCCTGCCGTTATGTTGCCGATTTCGTCTATACCGACCGCGCGACAGGGCAGACCGTTGTCGAGGACACGAAAGGCGTTCGCACTAAAGAGTATATCATCAAGCGGAAACTCATGCTCCACGTTCATGGCATCCGCATAAAAGAGGTTTGATTATGGCACGAGACAGTTTTGTTTTCTATCGCAGTTTCTTTGAGGCTATCAAGCGTATGCCCATCGAAGTGCAGACCGAGGTTTACCCGGCACTCATTGAGTATGCGCTTGACGGCAAAGAGCCGAAAGGACTTTCCGACATCGCGCAGGGGGTGTTCATTCTCGTCAAGCCTAACATTGATGCGAGCATCGCACGCAAAGAGAATGGCAAGAAGTTCGGCAAGCTTGGCGGTCGTCCTCCCAAGAAAGGCAAGACTGCCTCGTCTGCCAAGTCTAAGGGCGAAGCCCCTACGCCTCCGTCTGATTATTCGCTCTCCCTTGAGCAGGAGATTGACCAGATGAAAGCCGACCGCACATGGAATGAGCCTGTGTGTATGCAGTTCCACCTCGATGCCGATGAACTTGCCAAGCGTCTTGACGCTTTCCACAATCATTGCAAATGCGAGAATGACGGCAAGTCTCATTCCGACATCAACGATGCCATGCGTCATTTCTGCTCATGGATGCGCAAGGCTTACGCGCCTGTCGAGCATGACAGCGATGCGGAGCTGCCGCCTCCCTCGTATGAGTTCAATGGGGGCTTTGGTGGTCAGGACATCTAATCTGTATGAGTTATGAACAATAGACCATATCCCCAGACTCTCGTCACCGAACTTGCAAAGTTCGGCAAACGTCCTACTGGCGATGCCGATTGGGACGCTTGCATCTTGCAGGCGTGCCGCAACAATCGCAAGAGTGCTCCCACATGGCTGTCGCTCCACGATGCTGCCCTGCGGTTTCGCGAGGAGGCGGAGAAAGTGCGTAAGCAAGCCTACAACCTTGCCGACCCCGATGTGTATTCAGCACACAGCGCATTCGTCATGCACATTGCCAACAACATTGTGCTTGCTCCGCAAAGGCGCAAGTTCATCGTTGACGACAACAACCGTGATGTGCTGCGTTTCCTGCTCTACTACTTCAACAACTGTCCTTTGGCAGAGGAGGTCTTTCCCGGTCGTGGCTACAAGCTGCACAAGAGCATCCTCATACAGGGCGGTGTCGGTGTGGGCAAGACGCTCCTCATGCAAATCTTCAGCGAGTATCTCCAGCGCACCAACAACCCTCGTTTCTTCTGGAACTTGTCGGTCACGCAGATGGTCAATTACTACACCATTCACAACAACCTCGACCGTTTCACCTACAACGAGGAGGAGTGCCGTGGTTTCAAGTGCAACCCACAGAACGTGTGCCTCAACGACATCGGCATACAAGACCGCACTTTCTTCGGAATGGACACAGGTCTCCTCACCGATGAGTTCCTCCACGCTCGCAACGAGATTTGGACGCAGTACGGCAAGTTTGCCCACCTCACTACCAACCTCGACAACAATGAACTTCAAAAGCGGTTCAAGCGCAATGACGGTTTCGGCCGTCTCGTTGACCGCTTCAAAACTTATAACGTAATCCCCCTTATGGGAAAGAGTAGAAGATAATATGAAATACAGACATAGAACAACTGGAGAAATAATCAATGTCCTCCGACATAACGAGAGAGGCGATTTTGCCGAATGTACAGACATCAACGGCAAAGTATATGGCTTGCAAGCAAATCTGTTCAGAGATTATGAGCAGGTCATTGAGGACAAAACCATCAATTGGGAGCAGCGCAGATACGAGATTGCAAAGGCCATGTTCCCAACCTGCATTGAAGAATATTCGTCTATGGACGATTTCAGAATAGAGAAAGGTGCAGAGTATGCTGTTATGTGTGCCGATGCACTTGTCAAAGAACTTCAAAAGAAAGGATCAAGTAATGAGAACGATTGATTTTCGCGGCAAAGCCGTTGGCAGTGGCCGCTGGATACATGGTGATTTGGTTTGGAATGGTCGCACTCCTGCCATTTTTGAAGATGCCAATCAAGAAAATGGCTGCATCACCGTAAAGGAAAGTACGCTCGGCATGAACACAGGTGCAAAGGATAAGCAAGGCCATGAAATTTATGAGGGTGATATTCTTAAACATACCAATATGCCTGTCTATTACACGGTGGTTTGGTCTGTAGAACTATGTTCCTATGTATTATATAACTCCAAAGAAACGCACGGAGATTTTGGATTTGATGAACTATCGCCAATGGGCAGAATGCTTAGACTTTTCCCCTTTAATATTGTTGGTAATATTTTCGATAATCCAGAAGTCGTAAAAGGAGTTGTTATATGAAATGGATTAAACTTTCTGACGAGTTGCCACCATTCGACACGGAGATAGTTCTACTTAGTGAACGTGGTTTCACTCGTTTGGCTTCCCGCGAAACAAAAGAGCGAATGGATATGCTTGATGCAAAGATATGTGACATAGCAAGGCGTTTAGGCGTGACAAAGGCTTCATCTATATTTGATGAAAAGGGACTGCCACGTCCAAGCAAACTTGAATACAAGTGGGAATATTGGTGTTTGCTTCCACAAAAGCCAAACAAAAAACACAATGACGAGGAGGGAGAAGCATGAAAGATAGATTAGAAAAAGTTACAGACATAGCACAGCTGAAGCCGGGAGACAAAATCATTTCTATCGGTGTAACGAGTGAGATACTTGAATTTTTGTGCATTCATCCCCATAACAACCACTACTCGCTTTTTCTGAATTCCAATTTAGACGGAACAAAGAAATTCTATAATGACAGATTGAGAAATGGCAATTATTACAGATACTCCGACAAATGCGAAGTACTTGCAATGAAAGCGACTATCGATTGGTATAAAGAACAAGTGGACTTCATGGAGAAGTTACTTCTTAAAAAGGAAAAAAGATGCGTTCCCGACAAGCAAGAAAAATAGTCCGCATGGTCAGATACACGCCCATCAACCGCATGAGTGACACATGGTATGACCGAGGCTTGCAATGGTGTTGCACACACCGACAGCCCCACATTCAAAAGGCTCTCCGCTACTATTGGAATGGCGTAGCGGACGGCAAGATTAAGCCATTCGATTACAAACCAAATTATCAAAGAAACAAATTCTTATGAACATTATCAACAAGAAATGCGTCAGCACAATTATTGGCGGTATTAGTGGAAACGTTACCTACAATGGTAAGACAATCAACATTCCTCGTGGCTCTCGTTTTGAGATGACAGACGGCAAGGTTCTCATCAACGGCAAGCCATTCGAGCAGTACAACGAGGCCGACTACCCAATCATCAAGATTGAAATCACTGGCAATGCCGAAAGCATCGAGACAGAAAGCGGTGATGTAACAATCCAAGGTGATGCAGGTAATATCCGCACAATGAGCGGTGATGTTCGCTGCAATACTGTGGAGGGCAATGTAAAGACCATGAGTGGCGATGTTACTTGCGACAGCATCAAAGGACACTGCTCTACAATGAGCGGAGATATAAGAAGATAACCTTTATGAAGATACGACAAGCAAGAAAAATATACAAGGCTTTCTATTCATTGAAGCCCAACTATTGGAACGGCTACAAGAGGTTTACTCTTTGCGCATGGATATTGGTTAAAAACCATCGCATAGACTGTGCCATCCGCAAGGTATACAGGTATGAGAGAAAATTTCCAATTCCAACAAAGCCAATAGCAATACAAGGCACTACATCCACAAGACGCCCTAAACGTGGGGGCGGTTGGGGTATTTAACAATAAAATCAACAAAGACAATGAAAACTTACATCGGAACAAAACAGGTCAAGGCCGAACCTATGGAC
>ERZ1026848.608-NODE-608-length-19885-cov-4.854967_pt1 | contig 19885 bp, 18 predicted proteins | sample MGYA00380154_ERZ1026848 | MGnify/ENA primary metagenome ERZ1026848 (study PRJEB33269, sample SAMEA4719790) | human gut metagenome | biome: human-associated habitat; feature: organic feature; material: feces | place: Cameroon | collected 2013-10 ...
ATGCGGGTTTCACCGACACTTTCCGCTTCTTCCATCCCGACGAAACGGGCATCTACTCTTGGTGGTCCTACCGTTTCAAGGCGCGAGAGAAAAACGCTGGATGGCGTATTGACTATTTCATCGTGTCGGACGATCTCAACGACCAACTGGCCGATGCGAAAATCCATACGGAAATCTTCGGCTCAGACCATTGCCCGGTCGAAGTGGTACTGAAATAAGAAAGGAAAGGAACGGCAAGGACTTTGGAAACATCTGCGGGCGACGGCCTTACGCCTGCTTCGCCACACCTGTTTCTCCAAGCCTCCCCACCCCATTCCGATAGACATCAACCCGATAGACATCAACTCAATCCAATAGAATATAATGAAAACGTTTTTCAAGCAAGTGCTGGCCGTTGTGGTCGGCATGCTGATTGTTTCTGCCTTCACCTTCCTGATGGGATTTATCATGCTGGGCGCCATGCTGAGCGCGGGCGACAGCAAACCGGTCATCAAAAATGGAAGTGTTTTACGCATTAACCTCTCTGGCAGTCTGCAGGAACGCGTACAGGAGAATCCCGTCAGCGCGTTCCTCGGCATGTCTGGCACGGAAGAGCAAGGCCTTGACAACATTCTGAAATCCATCAAACTCGCTGCCACCAACGACAAAATCTCTGGCATCTACCTTGAAAGCGGCATATTCAGTGCCGACATGGCCTCGCTGGAAGAAATACGAAAGGCACTGACCGACTTCAAAAAAAGCGGTAAGTTCATCATTGCCTATGGCGACAGCTATTTGCAAGGAGCCTACTATGTGGCCAGCGTGGCCGACAGCCTCTACATCAATCCGAGCGGCATGCTCGACTGGCACGGCATCGCCTCCCAGCCGATGTTCTATAAGGAACTCCTGGAGAAGGTCGGCGTGAAGATGCAAGTGTTCCGCGTGGGCACTTTCAAAAGTGCTGTCGAACCATTCATCCGCACTGACATGAGCGACGCCAACCGCGCTATGGTTCAGTCGTTCATCAACGACATCTGGACAGTGGCCTGCAAGGATGTCTCTGCCTCGCGAAAAATCTCTGTCGACAGTCTGAACGCTCTGGCCGACAATTATATGGCGCTCACGGATGCTAACGATTATGTGCGCACACGCCTCGTTGACCGCACCGCCTATATCGACGAAGTCAGAGAGACCTTGCGCCGCCTGACAAAAACGGAACACCTGAACATGGTGTCGCCCGCAGAATTGGCCGCCTATGATGAAAGCGCCAACGGGGCAAACGGACAGATTGCCGTTTATTATGCCCAGGGCGACATCGTCGGCAGCGAAGTCGAAGGCGTAATATCAAGCGGACAGCAGATTCTCGGCCCGAAAGTTGTTGACGACCTCGACCGTCTTTGCAACGATGAAAACGTGAAGGCCGTGGTGCTCCGCATCAATTCTGGCGGCGGAAGTGCCTATGCCTCCGAACAGATGTGGCGCGCGGTACAGTTGCTTAAGAAGAAAAAGCCCGTTGTCGTGTCAATGAGCGGCATGGCGGCTTCTGGCGGCTATTATATGTCTTGCGGTGCTGATTACATCGTTGCCGAACCGATGACGCTGACTGGCAGCATCGGCATCTTCGGCATGGTGCCAGACGCTACTGGCTTGCTGACGGAAAAACTCGGCCTGCACTTCGACGTTGTGAAAACCAACGAAGCCTCGGATTTCGGCGCTATGGGACGCGGCATCAACGCCGGAGAGGCAGCGGCCATGCAACGCTATGTGGAGCGTGGCTATGCCTTGTTCCTCCGCCGCGTGGCCGACGGACGGCACATGACAACGGCACAGGTGGACAGCATTGCACAAGGACGTGTATGGACGGGCCGCCAGGCGCTGAACCTCAAGCTCATTGACAAACTCGGAACGCTTGAAGATGCCATTCGCGAAGCTGCACGCCGCGCCAAAGTGGCCGACTATGGTATCGTGGCTTATCCGGCACCCGCGGACTGGTACACGCAACTCTTCAGCGACGTGAAAGACGACTATATGGAAAACCGCGTCAAAGGCATGCTGGGGGTCTACTATAAGCCGCTGCAATTTGTCTATACGCTTCAAGGCACCGACTGCCTGCAAGCCCGTATGCCGTTTGACCCTAACCTCAGATGATGCACAAGAAAATGTCTGCCGCCCAGCGTTTCCAAAGCCTGCTGTGGCCTTTGGCCTGTCTTTACGACCTCGTCATGAGTTTGCGCAACACTGCCTTCAACCGTGGCTGGCTACCCTCCCGACGTTTTCCGTGCGCCACCATCGCCATCGGCAATCTGGCCGTTGGCGGCACAGGCAAAACGCCGCACGCGGAATATCTCCTACGCCTGCTTTCCCCGCATCACCGTGTGGCGCTCCTAAGCCGTGGCTACGGACGCCGAACGCACGGTTTTGTCATGGCCAACGCGAAGAGCACAGCCTCTGACATTGGCGACGAACCGCTGCAAATGCAACGCAAATTCCCGCAGGTGCAGGTGGCGGTCGACGAGAAACGTTGTGAAGGGATGGAACGCCTATTGGCGCAAGCCAAGCGCCCAGAGGTCGTGGTGCTCGACGATGCCTATCAGCATCGCTACGTCTGTGCGGGTCTCTACATTCTCCTGACGGACTTCAGCCGCCTTTACGTTGATGATTTCGTGCTTCCGGCAGGCCGCTTGCGCGAATCGAAACGAGGGGCACGACGGGCGCAAATCGTCATCGTCACGAAATGCCCCGAAGGGCTCAACGAAGCGCAGCGCTCCGACATCAGGCAGCGCCTCTGCCTTTCTCCTTCGCAAAAACTCTTCTTCACCACGTTTCGCTATGGCGAGCGCCGCCCCCTCTTCCCTGAGGGAAAGCAGTGCATAATGTCGAAATCCGCTTTGGCTTTGACAGGCATCGCACGTCCGGAACCTCTCTACGAACATTTGCGCCGAGAGCGGTTTCAAGTCACGCCATTGCGCTTCCCCGACCACCATGCGTTCACACCTTCCAGCATAGCCTTGATGAACCGCACCTTCTCGGATATGCCCGAAGACACGATGGTGGTGACAACGGAGAAAGACGCCGCCCGCCTGCGCTCCATTGCCAATCAGCTCTGCCCTTCACTGCGCCGCCAACTTTTGATGCAGCCCATCGAAGTGGCCTTCTTGAAAGAAAACGGGAAACCAACCGAAGAATTATTCACCCAAATCATTAATAACTATGTTACAAGCAATCAAACAAACGGCTGAGTGGATCAAGCAACACACTGCCTCTCGTCCGAAAACAGCCATCATATTAGGCACAGGTCTCGGACGCCTGGCCGCCGAAATCGAAATCATCGACGAATTTCCTTACGCCGACATCCCCAACTTCCCAGTTTCAACCGTTGAGGGCCACAGCGGCCGCCTGCTCTTCGGTCGCCTCGGAGGTAAGGAAGTCATGGCACTCGAAGGTCGTTTCCATTATTATGAAGGCTACAACATGAAGCAGGTCACCTTCCCTGTCCGTGTCATGTATGAATTGGGCATCAAAAACCTCTTCGTCAGCAACGCCTCTGGAGGTGTGAATCCGGAATTTGAAATTGGCGACCTCATGCTCATCACCGACCACATCAACTTCCTGCCAGAACATCCGCTCCACGGACCAAACTTCCCGACGGGTCCCCGTTTCCCGGATATGCACGAAGCCTACGACAAGGCATTTTTGCAGCAGGCCCGCGACATCGCTAAGGAAAAAGGCATCAAGGTGGTTGAAGGCGTTTACCTCGCCACGCAAGGCCCAACTTACGAAACACCGGCAGAATATCGCATGTATCGCACTTTCGGTGCCGACGCCGTGGGCATGAGCACTGTGCCTGAAGTCATCGTTGCCCACCATTGTGGCATCCGCACCTTCGGCGTGAGCATCATCACGGACTTGGGAGTTCCTGGAAAAATCGTTGAAGTGAGCCACGAAGAAGTGCAGCGTGCTGCCAACGCCGTACAACCGCTCATGGCGGAAATCTTCCGTTCCCTCATTGCCAAATTGGAAGAATAACCCAACGGGGGTTCCCCATGCCTGTTTCCAAACGGAAAGGGGAATGGAAAGCAACGAGCAATCCATAACTTGTAACCCAACACCCTCATCTGTAAATAAGTAAAGATGGAAAATATTTTTTATTTAGACGCCAACCGCCAAAAGAACGGTCCGCTGAAAGACAGCGAACTCTTGGGACGCGGCGTGACGGCCTCCACCCTGGTGTGGATGCCAGGACTGACGCAATGGACGCCAGCCGGACAGGTGCCGCAGCTTGCACACTTGTTTAACGGACAACCAAGTCCGGTCGCAGCAGAGCAGCCAGCTGCCGAACAGCCTGTTTACCACACTGAAACAACTGAAGCTGGCACGGAGCCGGCCTACGCCGCCACAGAGCAGAGCGGGGCCGCCGTGCAGCAGATGGTGGTCAACACGGAGTCACCAACGAATGTCTGCGGCGCCATCGGCATGACCTTGGCCATCCTGCTTTTCGTTCTTTGGATTCCAGGCGTCGGCCTGGCCATCGCATGGCTTGTCGCCCTGATATTCTCAATCATCGGCGTCTGCCGTCCGAAGAAAGGCATGGCCATTGCTGGCCTCATCATCACGGTTCTCCTGCTCCTCGCTGGAATCGTTTCTCTGATATTCGGCTTCACCTTACTGAAGAGCCTCTTCTGATAAATCGGACACCGTAGGCAGCATTATTTTTACATTATGTAAGAATAATGCACTGGCATATATCATAAAAACAATTTTGAACACCAAATTAACATCCGCCGCGTGTGCATACAAAGCATCACGCGGCGTTTTTTTAGTACACCGTTAAAAATGCCAGTGAAAAACATAGATTTAATCAGATATTATAATTAACTTTGCCATTGGATTATATGGATGAGACGTAACAAAAAACACTTTCATTCCTAAACATAGACTATAAGTAGGTGGTCAAAATTATTTTTATAATATATGCCAAGAGCATTATTCTTACATTTGCAACGTCCTCTCGGGCGCATCTACTTACCTTGTTTTCAGTCGCAATGCCCGCATTGCTCCTTCAACCAAGGTGGCGTATCTGCATCCCGATAGAACATTTCAAATGTAAAAATAATTCTGACCACCTACTTACTAATTTATTTGGGTATGTCTTGGCAAAGTCGTATCTTAGCAACGGAATGTTGAACCCATAATGATTGCGATATATGAGATACTTAGACCCGAAGGCCGATTTGACCTTTAAGAAAATATTCGGTGAGCATAAAGACTTGCTCATCAGTCTCATCAACGCCCTTCTGCCTTTGAACGATGATGAAATGGTGGAGAGCGTGGAATATCTGCCGCCTGAACTTGTGCCAGAACTCCCGACAGGGAAGAATAGTATCGTTGACGTGCGGTGTAAGGACGTGAAGGGCCGCCAATTCATTGTAGAGATGCAGATGATTTGGACGCCGGCCTTCCAGCAGCGTGTGCTTTTCAATGCTTCAAAGGCTTTTGTGCGTCAGTTGCGGCGCAACCGCAAATACGAACTCCTGCAGCCCGTCTATTCGCTGAACCTCGTGAACGAATCCTTTATGAATGACTACCCCGACGAGTACATCCATAATTATAATATGGTTCACGAATTGCACAGCGACAAGATTATCGAAGGACTTCACCTGACCTTTGTGGAATTGCCGAAGTTCAAGCCGCATACGCAGTCGGAACGCAAAATGGCCGTGTTGTGGTTGCGCTTCTTGACGGAAATCAATGAAGACACGACAACCGTTCCAGAGGAACTCCTGGCCAACCCTGAGACCTGCAAAGCTCTGAAGGAAGTGGAAGAATCAGCTTTCACAGAGGAGGAGATGGAAGTCTATGACCATTTTTGGGATATGCTCGGTGCCGACCGTCTGCTCTTCGTGGATTCAAACAACATCAGTCGCAAGAAAGGCCGCGAGGAAGGACTCGTGGAAGGTCGCAAAGAAGGGCTTGCAGAAGGTCTCAAAAAAGGCCTTGCCGAAGGAGAAATCAAAGGAATGGAGAAAGGAAAATCCGAGGTGGCACGCGCCATGTTGGACAAAGGTATGGAAGTCTCTGTTATTGCTGAATTGACAGGATTGGATGAAGACGCTATACGCTCACTGTCAGTGTAATAGCGAAGAAATAAATAGACGTGTAAGCGCCGGCAAAGATCTGCTTGGAATCTTTGCCGGCGCTTGTCTGTTAGTAATGATAAAAAGAGCAGTCGGGCGATAAGCCGGGTTTTGTGTGCTAACCTACGCCGTTGTCGAAACGCAGGTTTCGGTCTGCTTGCACGTTTGTCATTTATCTGGACCTGTCGTCGCCGACAGGCTCAATCGTTCTACCCTCCGTCGCGCACGCTTAAGTGCTCGGACGAGCCGCCCTCTGACGACGGTTTACGCGAACTTTCAACTCCCGATGTGCACAGCCCATATTGTCACCAAATGGCTGGTGGTCTCTTACACACGCCTTCTCACCCTTACCGGCCGAAGCCGGCGGTTGTTTTCTTCTGCACTGATTAAACCTCACGGTCTACTTCGCGTTAGGAAGCGGGATGCTCTGTGTTGCCCGGACTTTCCTCAAATATCTCCAGGATATCAGCGACAAACTGCCCGGCTGCTCTTTGTTTATTCTGCGAAATTAATAAATTCTGCTTGTTTTCCTGTAATGCTTCCCTATATTTTTTCGAAATGGCGGGAGATATGGTGCTTATATAATGCTTGTCTGCCCCTAAAACGGACATTGAAGGAGCCCAGATGGGCAGAAATTGCGGGAAGAGAAAAATCTCCTGCCGCACCAGTTTCCCAAGCGACGTTCTGGCTCTCGCGGCGGGGCCAGAAACTGCCGTTTCTCCTGCGCTCTGAGCCTCTTTCAAGGCCGTTTCTGCGCCTTCGAAAATAGGTACCGCGACAGGGCGGAGAGGGGAACTTGGAAATTGCTAAAAAGGTTAAAGTGGTGATAATTAACGCGAAACGTTTTGCCGTCTCGGCAGAAATTCGTAAATTTGCAGCCGTAACAGTACGAACTTGCCGCCTTTCAGGTTGCTCCAGCCCCGCGCCAGAGCTCCTTGAAACGCCCTTGCGGAGCGCGCTCCGTCGGCGGGTGAAACGTAACGCTTGGTCAGCCAACGTCCCTGCCACCAGTTCGTCAAATAATCACAAAATGAAATTAAAACACCTGCTTTTTACATTAATCAGTTTCCTCACGTTTGCCGGCTTCCACACAGCCGAAGCACAGAAAAAAACAGTTGGCGATGCTACTTATTATTCACACCGCCTGCAAGGTCGACGCACCAGTGACGGTTCGCTCTATCACCGTGACAGCCTCACTTGCGCTCACCGCACCTTGCCGTTTGGCACCCTGCTAAAAGTGCGTAACACGGTTAACGGACGCGAAGTGGTTGTGAAAGTCACCGACCGCGGTCCTTTCCGCCGAGGTGGAATCGTTGACCTCTCATACGCCGCCGCCGAAAGAATTGGCCTCGTACGCCGAGGCGTTGTGCGCGTGGAGGTGGAGGCAGTGGGCACTTCTGCCTATAGCAATGCCGCCAACCAATATCTGGCCAACGTGGAGAAAAAAGATATTCTGCCCGAGCTCCAGCTGCTTGACCCCACAACGGGAAAATACTACACCATGACAGACTGGATCAAGCTCGGTAAGGAAGAACGTGAAAAAGCGAAAGCCAGTGCGGCACAACACCGCCGCGCGGCCTACCTTGCACAGAACAAGGTGAAGCGCCCCGTTTGGCGCGTCGTGGAGGGAAAAACAACGGCCAAGGCGGAGTGATGATACACTCTGAAGCCATAGGCTGAAAGGCTGGCGCCGCGTGACGAAGCGGCCTTCAAAGCGTGCGGAAGCGGTTTTACGCGTTGGCGGAGCGCTTTCCGAGGCGTGACGGAGCGGCCTTCAGAAAAAGAATTCCTTCATAATAGATACATATCATATTTTCGTTAGGCCCGGAGCTTGTGAAAGTTCCGGGCTTTTTAGTGTCGCGGAAACGTGCTTCAGAGAAATGGTTCAGCGGAGCTTCAAAATATTTCAAAAAAATATTTCTTGATAATCAGGCGGTTGCGATTTATTTTAGAAAAAAGTTGGCAACGTCTGTAACTTTTTCCGTATTCATCCGTCTTATATACAGAACGCAATGAAAATAATAGATTTCCGACACGAGTTACTGCCGTTGAAAGACAAGATGTTTCGACTGGCGCTCCGCATCACACTCAACCGAGCTGAGGCGGAGGATGTGACGCAAGACATTCTTTTACGCGTGTGGGAACAACGTGAATCGTTGGGCGAATTGCGATCGCTGGAAGCCTATGTGCTCACAGCAGTCCGAAATCTGGCTCTTGACCGTTTGGCGAAAACAGACAACGCCAACGTCTCGCTCGACGATGTTCAAACCGACGCATTCGACAGCGCACCGCGTCCCGACGAGGACATGGAGCAGCAGGAAAGTCTGAAGCGCGTTAGAGAAATTATGAGTGGCCTGCCCGAAGCACAGCGCACCGCGCTACAGCTGAGAGAAATTGAAGGCCACAGCTACCGTGAAACGGCCGACATTATGAACGTGTCGGAGGCCAATGTCAAAGTGCTAATCTTCCGCGCTCGTCAGGCCGTCAAAAACAAAATAGACAAGATTGAAAACTATGGACTATAAATACATTGAACAACTGCTTGAACGCTATTGGCAATGCGAAACGACACCGGAGGAGGAGAATGTCCTCCGCGCCTTTTTCGCCAAGCCTGACGTTCCCGCCAATCTGGCTCGCTACAAAGCGCTGTTCGTGTATGAACAGCAGCAGGCGGCCGACGGCCTCGGAGAAGATTTCGATGAGCGTCTCTGCCAATTGGCTGGTGTGGACAAGGAAAAGGAAACGAAACCGGCAGTGGTGCGTGCAAAGCGCCTCTCGTTTGCAGCGCGTCTGCAGCCGCTCTACAGAGCCGTTGCCATTTTGGCAGTGGTGCTCGTGATTGGAAATGGCGTGCAATATGTCTTCGACAGTAGAAAGCCGGTGGCTGAATGGGACTACAATCCCGACAACTACCAAGACTCCTACAACAACCCGAAGGAGGCTTATGAAACGCTCAACGACGGCATTGAAGAACTCAAAGATGTGCTCTCATCGTCGGCCGACAGCGCAAAGCTCGATTCTGAAGCTGACGTCGAGGCGGCGGTGTCTGAACCAAACAACAACGTGCGCCCATGAAACGATTGTTGCTGATATGCTTGGTGTTTCTCGGAGTTGCATTGACGGTGAAGGCAAACGGAGAACCGGATTTCGCTTCAAAATACCTTATGCTCTACGGACAGACGTATGACATCGACTGCAAGACCATCAGTCCGCAAATGATGGAACGCATCCTCAGCGGTGTGGCAGGCAGTGAAGACGAAAATACCATGAGGGTGCTGTCGCAAATCAAAAGCATACGCATCCTGACAACAGAACCGAACGCTTGCCAGGCGAAGACGCTTTTTGAAAAGGCTGAAGAGTTGGCAGCGCAAAACAAACGGCGATATTCGGTTTATTCGCAGGCACACGGCCAAAATATCTACGTGCGTCGCCGCGGCAAACAGTTCTTGGAACTGGTGGTGGTGAAGCAAAAGGAAGACCACACTTTCTATATGCTGAGCCTCACGGGTTATCTCTCAGACAAATTCTTGCAGCAGGTGCTCAAGATGTGATCTGCTCGGAGAATCTTGAAAGGGTCGGAGATAGGCCCGCCATTGACAGAAATTATTTAAACGCTACACAATATGAAAACGGCTGTGCTGAACGGCGGCATGGCGAAAGTGAATCGGTCACTTGCTTTTAAAAACACCACAACGAGACCAAGATTTATCACAAGGTTTCAGTTCTCTCAACAATTCGGCGGTCCAGCGGGACGCCAATCCAAGATATAAGGGGAAATCCAGCAGCAAAGCAGGGTTTCCCCATTATCTTTTCTATGGGAATTTTTCCTTTCCTGGTTTCGGCGGGTCTTATGGATAGTTCATTGTACGGCGTGAAGGCGGCACGCCTGCCGTTGGGTCATGACATGATGGCAATGGCATGTTGTTTGCATCTGGTATTCTTGACGGATGAGATATTTTGCTGCGAGAGATAATATTTTGCAGTGTCCGCCGTTGTAAGTAACGATTGGGTTAACCCTTTGAAATGTAAAAGGCCTGAGTGTGGCCGCCGAATAATTCTGACTACCAACTTATTACCTATGATTAGAAAGAAACGTCTTTCCGCCCTTTTGACAGTCCTTATTCTCTCCGCATTCCTCTGCCTTCAGGCTCAGCCCGATTATTGGGCGATGAAGGAAAGCATGAACGACAAATCGCTTCCGCTCGTAAATATCACGGTTGATATCAATGAGGTGAACAGCGAATATTATGTCGGTGCAAGTGTGGCCATTGCAGACGTGCAGAAGCGCACGGATGCAGATAGTCTGGAAGTCAATTACTCCTGCAAGGTGAAATACAGAGGACACAGTTCGCTGGTCTACGACAAGAAATCGTTTGCCGTCAAGCTCCTCGACGAGAAAGGTCAGGACTTGGATGCTTCCTTGCTGGGCATCCGCTACGACAATAACTGGATACTCAACGCTATGGCCATCGACCGCATCCGCATGCGCGACCGCGTTAATTTCGATGCCTGGAACGAATTTTCGGCAGTGCCTTATGAAACCGTTTATCAGAAGAGGAACGGCACCGAGGGCTGTTTCGTGGAGGTGTTTGTCAACGGCAAATATCATGGTCTCTATTGTCTGACTGACAAGATAAATCGCAAACTCCTTGGCTTGAAGAAGAGCAAGGCCGACAGCAACGGACGCGTTAATGTCAAAGGATTGCTTTATAAATGCAGTACGTGGGAAACGGGGGCGAAGTTGGATAGGTATGTGGCTGAAAGCATGAACCAAAGCGTTTGGAGCGCTTGGGAACTCAAATATCCTGACGAATATCCGTGTGAGGCCACGTTCGGGCCGCTTAGAGATTTGATTGTATATTGCAATTCCACCAACGACGCTCAATTCGAGCGGGATTTCGATAAGCATTTTTACCTGCAAAATATGGTGGATTACCGCGTCTTCCATCTGGCGTTGGGCTTGCGCGACAATCATCTGAAAAATACCTATTTGAGTGCTCGCGACATTTCAACCGACCAGCGTATATTAATTACCCCGTGGGACTTGGATACTTCGCTCGGCGGCGACTGGGATGGCGGATATAAAGAGGATGTGGCTGAATGGTGGTTGATGAACGAAGTGAAACCCTATCAGCGTCTGTGGAACGGTGATGTCTTTGATTTCAGGCAACGCGTCGCCCAGCGGTGGTACGACTCATCGGTGGCGGGCCCCTTGTCCGTTGGACGTTTCAACGAAAGGTTGGATGCTTATGCAAAAGCATTCGTTGAATCGGGCGCCTGGGAAAGAGAATATGCCAAGTGGAACGGCAATCCCGTTGAACTTAAAAAGGATATCTACGACGAACTCAAATATGTCAAGGACTGGTATGTGCGTAATTATGAAAACCTGCGTTACAACGTCTTCGACGGTTTCTATACCGACGGCGTCATAAATATGCCGGCACAGTCGGATACTTCCACTGCCGCCTACAACCTAAAGGGACAAAGCGCGGGGACGAATCATCGCGGCATCGTGATTACGAACGGGAAGAAATTCTGGCGAAGATAAGTAATGGCCATTTCAGGTCTGATAATTGAAAAAAGCCTTTCATCCACCGATGGAAAGAAAATAAAGAGGTAACTTTGTACCTTCTGGGATGTTCTGGAAATTCTGGTGCGGCCAGTCCGCAGGAATCGTTGCATGCTTAGGCATGGATTTCAGGATGTTTTGTCAAGTAATGGTGCGCCATTACTAAGTAACGGTAAAAGAAAAAATCGCGATATGTTAGAAATCAAGAATTTGCACGCCTCTGTCGAAGGCAAGGAAATCCTTAAAGGCATCAACCTCACCATCAACGACGGGGAGGTACATGTGCTCATGGGCCCTAACGGCTCCGGAAAAAGTACGCTCAGCAATGTGTTGGTGGGCAATCCGAAATACGATGTGACGGAAGGTTCCATCACGTTTAACGGCAAGGACCTTCTCGCCCTCCCGCCTGAAGACCGCTCACACGAGGGTATCTTCATGTCTTTTCAGGCACCTACGGAAATCCCCGGCGTCTCGATGACCAACTTCATGCGGGCCGCCATCAATGCGAAGCGCAAATATTTCGGACAGGAGCCCATTCCTGCCGGAGAATTTCTCAAACTCCTCAAGGAGAAACGTAAGCTCGTGGGGCTCGACGCCCACTTTATGAGCCGCGGCGTCAACGAAGGATTTAGCGGCGGCGAACGCAAGCGCAACGAGATTTTCCAGATGGCTGTGCTCGAACCGACTTTCAGTATTCTTGACGAAACAGACTCCGGCCTTGACGTCGATGCTCTGCGCATCGTGGCAGAAGGCTTCAATATGTTGCGCACGCCTAAGACGAGTGCTATGGTCATCACCCACTATCAGCGCATGCTCGACTATCTAAAGCCCGATTTCGTACATGTGCTCGTTAACGGACGCATCGTCAAGGAAGGCGATGCCCAGTTGGGATATGACATTGAAGAACGCGGATTTGACTGGATTAAAAACGAGTTGAAAGATGAGTAACCCACTACATAGCGAACAGCAATACCTCGATATTGCCGCTCAGGAGCGTGCATTGCTCGATGCTGGCAGTTGCCTACCGCTCAACGCCCGGCGCGACCAGGCGGCGGAGGTGCTGAAGAAAAACGGACTGCCGACACATCGCGTGGAGCGTTACAAATATTGCGATGTGCTGGAAGCCTTTGCGCCCAATTATGGTTTGAATCTCCGCCGCGTGCTTACAGCCAAGAGCCCGTATGAGACTTATCGCTGCAACGTTCCCAATCTGAGCACTTCGTTCTATCTCGTGGTCAACGACGTCGTGGTGCCTTCACAAGGACATACGGCGGCGCTTCCCGAGGGCGTTGAAGTGTGCTCCCTTTGCGAGGCAAGTGCAAAAATGCCCGATTTCATCGGTGAATACTACGATAAAGCCGCGTCGAAAAGCGAAGATGGCGTGACGGCCGTCAATACGCTCTTGGTGCAAGACGGCATCTTGATATATATTCCCGACGGCGTCCAGCTCAAAAATCCCATCCAACTCGTCAACGTCGCGACGGCCTCTAAGGCACCGCTGATGTCAAACCGTCGCCTTCTGGTGGTGGCTGGAAAGGGATCCAAGGCTTCTGTTTTGCTTTGCGACCACGCTGCGCCAGGCGTGTCGGCTTTGACAACGCAGGTGGTGGAGGTGTTTGCCGATGAAATGGCAGAAATCAGTCTCTACAATATTGAAGAAACTGCCGATGAAATCGTGCGTTTCTCCAATCTGTATGCAGAATTGCAGAAGAATAGTCGCGTGAGCTGCAACGGCGTGATGCTCACCTGTGGCGCCTCCAGAAACACCATGGATTTTCGTTTGATGGGTGAGGGCGCGTCTGTCGTTGCCAACGGAGCCGTAGTGGCAGATGCCAAGCAACGCGTTGACAATAATATCCTCGTTGACCATCAGGCGGCGGGCTGTACGTCCGACCTCCTTTATAAATATGTGCTCGACGGAGAAAGCGTCGGTGCCTATGCGGGAAAAGTACTTGTGCGCCCTGGAGCCCAGCAAACGGCCTCGGAGCAGGTGAACGCCAATATCTGCGCCACCCCGCAGGCCCATGCCTATACGCAGCCGATGCTCGAAATCTATGCCGACGACGTGAAGTGTAACCACGGGTCGAGCATCGGAAAGCTCGATGAAACCGCGCTTTTTTATATGCGACAGCGCGGAATCCCCGAGGCTGAGGCCCGCATTCTCTTGCAACATGCCTTTATCAACGACGTGTTGCGACGCGTGGAAATCGACCATCTCCGCGAACGCCTTTCCCACCTCGTTGAACTCCGTTTCCGTGGCGAACTGCAAAAATGCCGCGACTGCAGTCTCTGTCATTAAGTAATGGTAAGTAGTCCTACTTAAAAAAGAGCATAAACAAATGTGAGAGGTTGGAGTTATATTCTTATGCCCTGTCTTTTTGTTTTTGCCGTTATTGAAGTAAGTCTGATTAAAAGATAGAAGACCATGTCATACAACGTAGAAGAAATCCGCCAAGACTTCCCCATTCTGCAAAGGGAAGTCTATGGCCGTCCCCTCATATACCTCGACAACGCTGCCACGACGCAAAAGCCGCGCAGCGTGGTTGAGGCCATTTCCAACGAATATTTCTCCACCAACGCCAATGTGCATCGCGGGGTGCATTTTCTCTCGCAAAAGGCCACCGACCTGCACGAGGCGGCACGAGAGCGCGTACGACAGTTCATCAATGCCCGCTCCACGGCGGAAGTGCTCTTCACGCGAGGCACCACAGAGAGTCTTAACCTCGTTGCCAGCAGTTTCGGAGAAGCCTTTCTCAAGGAAGGCGACGAAGTGATTGTCTCCGTCATGGAGCATCATAGCGACATCGTTCCTTGGCAACTTCTGAGAGAACGCAAGGGAATCGTTATCCGCGTGATTCCGATGGACGACAGCGGACGCCTCGACCTTGAAGCCTATGAACGCCTTTTCAGCGAACGCACGCGCCTGGTTTGTGTTGCCCACGTGAGCAATGTGCTCGGAACGGTGAATCCCGTGAAACAGATGGCAGCCACGGCGCATGCGCACGGCGCCTATATGCTGGTTGATGGTGCGCAGAGCATCCCCCATTTCAAGGTAGACGTTCAGGACCTTGATTGTGACTTCCTCACCTTCAGCGGTCACAAAATATACGGGCCGACAGGCATCGGCGTGCTCTACGGACGGGAAAGTCTCTTGGAGAAGATGCCGCCTTATCAAGGTGGCGGAGAGATGATCGCCCGCGTCACGTTTGAACATACAACGTACGAGCGTCTGCCCTACAAATTTGAAGCTGGTACGCCTGATTATGTCGGTACGCACGCTTTGGCGGCCGCCATAGATTATGTCGAGGCGCTTGGTATGGACGAAATCGCGGCTCACGAGCGTCGTCTGACACAATATGCCATGGAGCGCCTCGGCGCCATTAAAGATATGCACCTTTACGGCACGACGCCAGACAAAGACGCCGTCGTGGCCTTTAATGTCGGCAATATTCATCCGCTTGACCTCGGCACGCTTCTCGACCGCCTCGGCATCGCCATCCGCACGGGCCACCATTGTGCCCAGCCACTGATGCAACGTTGCGGCGTGGAGGGTATGGCTCGCGCTTCTTTCGCCCTTTATAACACGATGGACGAAATCGACAAATTGGCAGAAGGCATCGAGCGCGTCAGCAAGATGTTTTAATTCCCTTGCCAAGAACTTCCATTGACAGTTAGAACAATCAACAGTATTCAGTCTATGCCGTTGTCATCCTTATACAATCAAGACGGACTTGTGGAGGCAGGGTGTGACGAAGCGGGGCGCGGCTGTCTGGCAGGCAGTGTCTATGCGGCTGCCGTCATTCTTCCGGCTGATTATAAACATCCGTTGCTCAATGATAGTAAGCAACTCACGGCACGCCGCCGCTATGCGTTGCGGGCCGACATCGAGCGCGATGCCGTGTCCTGGGCCGTCGGAATCGTCACTGCTGAGGAGATAGACAAAATCAATATCCTCAACGCCTCAATCCTGGCGATGCACCGTGCGCTTGATGCGCTTAAAGTGCGTCCCGGATATGTGATAGTCGACGGAAATCGTTTCAAGCCCTATCGCGATATTCCCCATACGACCATCGTGAAGGGAGATGCGCGTTATTTGAGTATCGCGGCGGCCAGTATCTTGGCCAAAACCTATCGTGACGATTATATGCACGCCCTTCACGAGGAATATCCCTTCTACGGCTGGGACCATAATGCGGGTTATCCAACCAAAGAACATCGGAAAGGCATCCTCGAACACGGACTTTCGCCTTACCACCGTCGCTCGTTTCATCTGATTGATGACGAGCCGACATTGTTTGACCCTATTTCCCAATAGGTTCTCCTAAGTAGGTGTTAGAATGATTTAGAGCACCTACTTATATATAGTCAGCAATGCTTTGAAATCTAATAATCCATGAGTATGAAAACAAGAATTGCGACCTTCTTGCTCCTGCTTTGCCCGATGCTCTTGTGGGCGAAGGACTATCCTGGTCAGGACGTGTTTATCTCAACAAAGAATACAACCTTATTGCTGCTCGCCAAGCCTGGTGAGACACCCCGTGTGGCCTATTATGGCGCAAAGCTCAATGAGCGGCAGGGGAGTGAAGTGTGGTGGACAAACGGAGCGCTCAACGATGTGGCATACCGCACGTTCAACGGCACGACCGATGGCTTCCCAGCATTGACCGTTCAGCATGCCGACGGACAGATTGCGCTCGATTTGCAAGTGCAGAAGGTGAGCCGTGAGCAGGCTGAGGGTGGGGAATTGGTGACGATTGAAACGAAAGATAAGGTGCAACCTTTCTTCGTTGCTCTTTGTTATCGCACCTACGAGACTTCTGACGTCATAGAGGCGTGGACAGAAATTCGCCACCAGGAGAAGAAAGACGTGATGCTCTTGAAATATGCCTCGGCCCAGCTGCCCGTTACAGGTCCCGATGTTTGGGTTACCACCTTTTATGGCGAATGGGCCAATGAGATGAATGTCAATGAAACGAAACTGACGCATGCCGGCCTCACCGTTGCTCCGTTTGATGGCGTGAGAAATGGCCACGAAGCCCACGGCGAACTGATGATTTCTCTTGACGGACGTTCGCGCGAGAATGCGGGACGCACCATCGGCGCTGCCCTTTGTTGGAGCGGGAAATACCTCCTTTCGCTGGCGTCAGACCCGAAGCGCCCCGACGAACACCGGCTTATGGCAGGCATTGATGACGCACTGCCTTATTATCTGAAGCCTGGTGCGTCTTTCCGTACGCCCGAATTGGCTTTCACCTATAGTGCCGAAGGCCGTGGCGGCGTAAGCCGTAATCTTCATGATTGGGCCCGCCATTTCAAGGTACACAACGGCACGGCGTTGCGTGACGTCTTGCTCAACAGTTGGGAGGGCGTATATTTGGCCGTGAATGAAGAGAAAATGTTGAAACTCATGAAAGGCGCAGCCGATATTGGCGGCGAGCTCTTCGTGATGGACGATGGCTGGTTTGCCAGTAAGAAATTCAACCGCGACCGCGATAATGCAGCCCTCGGCGACTGGGACATCGACGCCCGCAAACTGCCCGGAGGATTGAAGCCCTTGATTGAGGCGGCAAAGGAAAACGGCATCAAGTTCGGCATCTGGATTGAGCCAGAGATGGGCAATTGGAAGGCCAGCGAACTTTATGAGAAGCATCCTGACTGGTTTTTGCAGAACACCGGACGCGAACTCAAGTTAGGCCGTGGCGGTACGCAGGCCGTGCTCGACCTCTGTAACCCCAAGGTGCAGGACTTCATGTTTGACCTCGTCGACCGCCTAATGACGGAGAATCCCGAAATCGCCTATATCAAATGGGATGCCAATTGCAAGCTCGCCAACTATGGTTCGACTTATCTTCCGCGCGACCGTCAGTCGCAAATCTATGTCGACTATCACATGGGATTGCGCAAGGTTTTGGAGCGCGTGCGAGCCAAATATCCCAATCTCGTCATGCAGGCTTGTGGCGGCGGTGGCGGTCGCACCAACTACGGTGTGATGCCCTATTTCGACGAGTTCTGGACCAGCGACAACACCGACGCGCTCCAGCGCATCTACATCCAATATGGCACCTCCTATTTCTATCCCACTTTCGCTATGGCCTGCCATGTGAGCGCCTCGCCCAATCATCAGACCGGGCGTGTCATTCCGCTCAAATACCGTTTTGATGTGGCGATGGCCGGCCGTCTTGGCATCGAGATGAAGCCCTCAGACTTTACTGAAAGCGAGCGTGCCTTTGCCAAACAAGCCGTTGCCGACTACAAGCGCCTTCGCCCTGTCATCCAGCAAGGCAATCTCTACCGCCTCGAGTCGCCTTACGACCACGAGAAGAACCTGGCCTCTTGGATGATGGTGTCGGCCGACAAGAACAAAGCCGTGTTCTACGCCTATAAAGTGCGGCACATGGAAGGCCACAACACGACGCGCATCTACTTGGCTGGCCTTGACCCCGAGAAGAACTATCGCTTCAAGGAAATCAACCGCGTGGACAATGGCATGGGCTACCTTACTGGCCAGCTCGTTTCCGGCCGCGTGCTCATGGAAGCCGGATTGAAAATGAATCTCGGAGGCGAATATGCCAGCCGCGTGTTTGAACTCACGGCGGAATAGTTTGACGCGCTTTCAGGCTGGCCTCTCTTGCGGCCGGAGCGTAAAAAATAAAAAATAGATTTGGTCGTGTAAAACAAAATTTGTAACTTTGCACCGTTATCTAACGATAGCGCATAAGGATTGTTCCATGGTGTAATGGCAGCACTAGAGTTTTTGGTTCTCTCAGTCCCCGTTCGAATCGGAGTGGAACAACATCAGAAAAGGCTTCACATCTCAATGATGCGAAGCCTTTTTTGGATTTAGTAATGGTAAATTGCTCAACTTATTCTTTCAACATTACTTACCTATATAATATATGCTCACACAATTTTTCATCACCTGCAACAAAGTCGGGTTCTTCACGCTTGGCGGCGGCTACGCCATGATTCCCATTATGGAACAGGAATTTGTTGATAAAAACCACTGGCTTGAGTGCCAAGAGTTCATGGACATCATGGTCGTGGCACAGGCCACGCCAGGCATCTTCAGTATCGACATGGCCAGCCACATCGGCTATAAGTTGCGCGGCACATGGGGCGGCATCGTCGGCGCTTTGGGCATCGCCTTGCCCTCCATCATTTGCATCATCCTCATTGCCGCCTTCTTCCACACGTTTAAAGACAACCCCTACGTTGCGCGGTTTTTCCAAGGCGTGCGTCCCGCCGTGGTGGCGCTCATCGCCGTGCCCTGCTTCAAGATGGCAAAAACCGCCAACATCAATCGCTATAACTTCTGGATTCCCATTGTTTCTTGCGCCCTGATCTCCCTTGTTGGCGTGTCGCCGATATGGATTATCATTGCCGCCGCTGTCGCCGGTCGTCTCTATGGCCAATACGTGAAGAAAAACAAAGACTAATCCCTCCTCAAAATCATACGAACCATGCTATTCTTCAAGCTCTTTCTGGTGTTCACCAAAATTGGCACCTTTAATTTCGGCGGCGGTTACGCCATGCTCTCCTTGATACACAACGAGGTGGTTATCAAAAATCAGTGGCTCACCAATGCCGAGTTTACCGACATGGTCGCCATCAGCCAGTCAACTCCTGGTCCGATAGGCATCAATGCCGCCACCTATGCCGGCTATACGGCCGCCCTCAACCAAGGCTATCCCGAATGGGCCGCCGTGCTTGCCGCCACCCTGGCCTCGCTTTCCGTGATGTGGCTCCCCTTCATTCTCATGATCTACATCAGCCGCTATCTCTTGACCCACAAAGACTCCCGTGTTGTCAAAGACATCTTCGCCGCTTTGCGCCCAACCATCATCGGTCTCATCGCCGCGGCCGCCATTCTGCTGATGAACAAAGAGAATTTCGGGTCTGTGAGCGAGTCGCCAACCACCTTCTATGTCAGCGTCGCCCTCTTCTTGTTCGCCTTCTGCTTCACGCATTTCCGTAAGACCAACCCCATCCTCATTCTCTTAGTGAGCGGTGCCGTCGGCCTTGCCATTTACTAAGAATCGTTATTATTTCCTCAGCGGTAGTTATAAAAACAGAATAGAGGCGGAGCGCCCGCCTTTTTTCCTTATATTTGCTTAGGATTTTTAAAAACTACAGTTATTATGAAGAACTATCGCATTGAAGCAGCCATCTTGGCTGTCGGCTTGGCATTGGCTGGCCTCTTTGT
>ERZ1026848.626-NODE-626-length-19684-cov-8.351928_pt1 | contig 19684 bp, 12 predicted proteins | sample MGYA00380154_ERZ1026848 | MGnify/ENA primary metagenome ERZ1026848 (study PRJEB33269, sample SAMEA4719790) | human gut metagenome | biome: human-associated habitat; feature: organic feature; material: feces | place: Cameroon | collected 2013-10 ...
GGCGACTATGTTTTGAGAGGGCTGAACGGCTTGCGAAGCAAGACGCACGAGCCCGCACTCGTTCAAGCTCCGGCGCGTTTGCGGGCGAATGTGCCGAGCAACTGATTGAGAGCCGCAAGCTAAGTGCCGCGGTGTGAAATCTCAGGGGGGGGTGAGTTGTAGGGGGCGGCGACCCGACGACCCTTTGACGCGCGAGCGTCACGGCGTTTTGTGGATGATGCGAGTGAAGTAATCACTTAGTCACTTACCGCTATTATAGATTTTAAAAGCAGGCGAACAAAGTTCTCCCCTACGGTCTGTAAAACGAGCTTTTCCGAAGATTTTATGCCGCTTGCGCGGCATCGGTGCGTCGAGGTCGCCGCACCCCACAAATTGCACGCCAATAAATTTGTGCAGATTTTGTTATAAGCCCCAATCCGCAGGGTTCTCGACAAATTGATTTCCCATCATCGCCTTGAGTTAAAGCGAAAAAATCCGCCCGGAATTGGGCGGATTAGTTATTTTATAACCGTATCTATCGCTTTTCTGACATCGGCGGCGACGGAATCTATATCACGCGCGGCGTCGATGACGACGATATTGTCTCTGTCTTTGAGCAGTTCAAACGCGCTGTAATACCGCTCGCGGATGGCGTTTATCTGCTCCGGGTCGCGCTCGAAAATTTCGAGATACACGCGCCCGTTTTCTATTCTCTCATGGCAGCTCTCCGGGTCGACATCGAAGAAGATGCAGATATCCGGCTTGAGTATGCCCGGGCAGTTGAGATTCATATCTATGACCCACTGCCTGTCCTTCCCCACCGCCTGGTAGGCGATGGACGAATAATAATATCTGTCGCACACGACATCGATTCCCGCTTCGAGCGTCTTTTCTATGCCGTTGACGGGGTTCATGTTGTGCGCCACGCGATCCGCGAGGAAGAGCGCGGCGAGCTCCGAGGATGTGCGCTGCCTTGCGCCGCTGAGCACGTCTCTTATCATGCCGCCGGTCACCGACTCGGTGGGCTCGGCGGTCGGATACACATTTCTGCCCTGCGACTTGAGATAAGCACAAAGCAGAGCCGTCTGGGTGCCCTTGCCGGAGCCGTCAAGTCCCTCGACTACAATGAATTTTCCTCTCATAATACGCGGTAGTCCTCCGTGTAAATGAAGGTGCACTTATCGAGCTGTTTGTCAGACACTTTTATCTTCGACGGGAAGCTCGATTTGACCGCCTTTGCCATGTCAATCTGCTCGCCGCAGAGGGTGGCTCTTGCATATTCAAACGCCGCTTCGGTCATTGAAGATGCGGTCAGATCGTCCCACACGATGAACTGATTCTTCGTGCCGCCGTTCTCTCTAATCGCGGCTCTGACCTTGCTGAACACCTTAGACTTGTTGTCCCACTTCTTGCCGACCTCGATATCAAAAGCGGCGGTGTAGCCGTCATAGATGCTCGGGAAGCTCGTGCCCGCGACGATTATGCCGTTCGGGCAGGCGTTCTTTATAAGCTCCGCCTGAGAAGATATATCGGCGCAATAAGCCGCAATCTTCTTGCCCTCGAAATTCTTGAGCTGGCGGGCGATATCCTCTTTCATGAAACTCTGCGCGCCCTTTATGCCGAGAGTCTGCGAGACATCGTAGCAGTTGACAAATTTATATGTCATGCCGAGCTCCTCGCACTTCTTCTCAGCCGCTTCGCGTGACTCCTTGATGCTCGGGGTGCTCTGCTGAACGCCGGTGGCGTAATAGACAAAGACCTGCGCGCCGCGTCCGTGCGCCTCTTCAGCCATCATCGCCGCGTCCTTGGCGGTGTCTATCGCAAGAATGGCATCGGCGGACTTTGCAAGAGTCTGGATATTCTCCTCGGGTGCAGTGCAGACGATGAGCTTGTCGGGGTTCTTCGCCTTTGCCGCTCTGACTGCCGCGACGGCTCCGAGATTCGCTCTCGCGATAACTATCGCGCCGTAGCTCGCATCGGAGGCGATATCGTTGACGCGCTTATAGAAATCGAGAATGCCCGAAGTGCCGATGCGCGTGTCGGTATAGACAACGTGCTCGACATAGGAATATTCGCTTGCAAGCTGAGCCGCACGCTGATATTCCTCGGGGTTCTGCGACAGGGTCGCTGTGACTATGGCGATCTTTTTGCCGGGCGCTTTGCCGCCGGCTCCGCCCGAGCACGCGCACATACCTATGGCGACCGCCAGGATGAGCAGGAATGCCGCTGCGGCTTTGAAAGTCTTTTTCATATGATACACCTTATTTTTCCATGAACGCTTCGGCGATGCGCGCGGTGCTGTGCCCGTCGCAGGCGTCCATAAAATAGTCTCTGAAGTTTTCAATTTCCGCACTGTCGAAGCCGGACTGCGCCTGCCTGACGGCGGAGATAATGCCCTCGGTGTCCCGGACTATGGGACCGGGAACGAAGTCCTCATATTTGTTATAGAAGCTGCGGTCGCGGTCATATTCTTCGAGATCATAGGCAAAGAATATCATCGGACGGCTGAGCAGCGAATATTCAAAAATCACGGACGAATAGTCGCTTATCAGCATATCAGCCGCGCACATTGCAAGGTCGATCCGCACATCTTTTGAGATATCGAACACGAAATTCTCATATTTTTCGCGCTCTTCGGCGCTGAGCGAAAAGCGCTTCGCCGTCTGCGGATGGAGCTTATACAGCAGGACGAAATCGTCGGACAGCTCCGCATTCATGCGCTCGATATCGAGCTTCAGATCCATATAGGACTTGAGAATCGAGTTGCCGCGGAAAGTCGGGGCATAGAGAATTATCTTCCTGTCCCCTATTTGAGGGAATTTTTTGAGCATCTCCGCGCGGGCGGAGGAGACGAAATCGGAATTGAAATAAATATCCGTTCTCGGCACGCCGAGCGGTCTGATTATGCGCTCCGGGCAGTTGAACGCCTCGGCATAATACGGAATAATATTGCGAGCCGACACGGTGACTGCGGTATACGTATTGTGGATCGGGTAGCGTTCGAGGCTCTTTCTGTCCGCGCCCCACTTGAGGTCGGCGGTCGAATAGCCCCATTTTTTGAACGCGCCGCACGCGTGCCAAAGCTGAATGACCTCGGTGCCCTTTCGCGGATGATTCGCGAACAGCGGGAAGAACGCATCCTCGACAAAGACGAGTTTGCTCGTCGCATATTCGCGCTGGAAGCGGATATTCTGCCTGAACTCCGCCACCCTCGCGCTTATACTGCCCGCTCCCGCGGGAATGAGCATCTCGGTGCAGTGCATCCCGCGCGCCTCAAGCTCGCGCTTCATGCAGGACAGGTTATCCGGAAGCGTTTTGCTGTTTGAAGCGAGGAGCACCTTTTTTTCGTCTATCGGCTTTTTCGCCGCGCGCTCGTAGACCGCAGGCCAAATGCGGTAATAGAGCAGGTGACGGCGCATATCGCCGAGTTTTTTTATCAGTCTTATAAGCAGTGACTTCATCTGTCGCTTTCTTCCTTAAAAATGCAGCTTGGAGTTGACTTCCTGCACGGTCTTTTCGTCGAGCTTCAATACCTTGCGGTCATATGTATACATTCCGTTGACCTCGAACTCGACGTCACTGACCTGAGTATAGACGGTGGCGCAAAGTCCTTTCTTTATCAGCGGGATGACTTGCTTCTCGTGCAGCTTCTTATAAGCCGCGGAGAGCTTCTCCTTCGACCTGAACATGATATAGCCGAAGCTCTTCTGCTTGTTCCAGACGTGACCGTCGAGAATCATGCTGTATCCGCCGTATTCGCTTATGACGAACGGTCTGCCGTCAAGCTTCGGCATATGAATCGGCAGAATATATTTGTGCATGCTCTTGAGGTCGCAGCCCTTCTGATCGTACCAGCCGCTCGCGTGGTCAACGATTCTCGAGGGATCGTATGCCTTGACGGCATCGCCGATCTCCTTCGCGTCGAACTGACCCCAGCCCTCGTTGAAGGGCACCCAGCAGCCGATGCAGGTGCAGTTATAGAGATTGTCTATCATCTCGAACAGCTCGCGGCGGTAGTCATCGCGCCACTCTTTTTCGCCGCGGCTAAACCAGTTATATTTATTGTCCTTGACGCCGATGCCGATATTCGGCAGAACACCCGCAAGGATATTTCCGATATACTCGCCGCCGCTGATCATATCCTGCCAGACTATCATGCCGAGTCTGTCGCAATGATAGTACCAGCGCAGGGGTTCAACCTTGATATGCTTTCTGAGCATATTAAAGCCGAGGCGCTTCATCTCGGCGATGTCGAATATCATCGCTTCGTCGTTGGGCGGAGTCAGGCCGCCGTCGCTCCAATAGCCCTGATCGAGCAGGCCGCGCTGGAAATAAGGCTCGTTATTGAGCATAAGGCGCGGCAGACCCTGCTTATCCTTGCCGATGCTGAACTTTCTCATGCCGAAATAGCTCTTGACTGTATCAACAGCATCGCCGTTTTTCTTCACGGTGAGTACAAGGTCATAGAGAGTCGGGCTCTCGGGGCTCCAGAGCTTCGCATCGGGCACGGGAAGATGCGCGTTGAGCTTCATCTCGCCGGAATACACCTGCTCGCCGCCGAGCGAAATCTCAGCCTCTATCGTGCAGCCGTCAAGTCCCTCGCCGGTGCAGGAAACGATTATCTCGCCCACGTCGATATCGGGGGTCAGGCGCACGCAGGTTATATGGCTCTGAGCCACGGGCTCGAGCCACACGGTCTGCCAGATTCCGGAGGTTCCGGTATACCAGAAGCCGACGGATTTGAGAACCTGCTTGCCGCGGTTCTGCCAGCCCTTGTCGGTCGGGTCATAGACCTTGACAACAAGCTCGTTTTCGCCGTCGACAAGTTCGTCTGTTATATCAAAAGAGAACGGGCAATAGCCGCCGGTATGAGTGCCGACGGAGACACCGTTGACAAACACCTCGCACTGCCAATCGACAGCGCCGAAATGCAGGATGCAGCGCTTATCATCAAAGCGGCTGTCGAGAGTGAACCTCTTTCTGTACCAAAGGCGCTCGTCGGGCTGAAGCGCGCGCTGAACGCCGGAGAGCTGGCTCTCGATGGCGAAAGGCAGGATTATCTTGCCGCTGAAATCTTTCGGGCAGGCGTCGCCCGCCGGGGTTATCTCATAATCGCACTCGCCGTTGAGGCACATCCAATCCTCGCGCACAAGCTGCGGGCGGGGATACTCCGGAAGAGGACAGTTTTTGTCCACATCGTCAAAGAATCGGGTTTTCAGATCGTTCACTTACTCAACCTCCGCAATTTAATTAAAAAGTCACATAGTATTATACATTAATTTATGCGTTTTGTCTATAGATTTATTCTCTGTGCCACTTCACGCCCTGGGCGGTATCCTCGAGGACGATGCCCATTTCTTTGAGCTGATCTCTGATCCTGTCCGCCTCAGCCCAGTTTTTCTCTTTGCGGGCATTCGTGCGCGCCTCAATAAGAGCCTCAACATCGCTGTCGAGAGTCTCGGTCTTGCGGTTATAGACGAGTCCGAGCACGCCGGTCAGCTCGTCGAACATAGCTATCGCGCCCTCGACAAGTGCCTTCGAGGGGGTCTTGCCAACAACATTTGTATTGATATCGCGGACGAGCTCAAATATCGAAGCGATGGCGTCGGCGGTGTTGAGATCGTCGTCCATAGCGGAGATAAACTGCTCTCTGTACTTATCAAAGCCGTCGATAATCGTCTTATCGCCGTCATGCTCTGCGTCGGCAGCGTTCTTGAGCTCGAAATCGAGCGAATCGCGGCAGGTATAGAGTCTGTTGAGAGCGGCGATGCACTGCTCGATGATATCGGTGCTGTAGTTTATCGGGCTTCTGTACTGGGCGGAGATTAGCAGATAGCGGATCGGCTCATAGCCGTATTTTTCGGCGACATCACGCACGGTGAAGAAATTGCCGAGGGACTTCGACATCTTCACGTTGTCAACGTTGATATAGCCGTTATGCATCCAATAGTGGGCGAACGGCTTGCCGGTGAAGCACTCGCTCTGGGCTATCTCATTCTCATGGTGCGGGAAGATAAGATCCTGGCCGCCGCAGTGAATATCGATAGTGTCGCCGAGATAGCGCCAGTTCATCGCGGAGCACTCGATATGCCAGCCGGGTCTGCCCTTGCCCCACGGGGAATCCCATGCGGGCTCGCCGGGCTTCGCGGCTTTCCAGACGGCGAAGTCCATCGGCTCGCGCTTGACCTCGCCGACCATTATACGCGCGCCCGCCTCAAGATCCTCGAGCGGTTGATGCGAGAGCTTGCCGTAATCCTTGAACTTCTCGGTGCTGAAATAAACGTCGCCCTGCGCCTCATAGGCGTAGCCCTTTTCGATAAGGGTCGAGATTATCTGAATGATGGCGTCGATATTCTCGGTAGCCTTCGGATTTATCGTCGCGTGGCGGACATTGAGTCCGTCGGCATCAGTCCAGAATTCTTTTATATAGCGCTCGGAAATCTCGGAGAAATCAACATGCTCCTCGTTTGCGCGTCTGATTATTTTATCGTCGATATCCGTGAAATTCTGGACGAACTTCACTTTGTAGCCGCGATATTCGAGATAGCGGCGCAGGATATCGAAGATGCACAGCGGGCGGGCGTTGCCGATGTGAATATAGTTATACACGGTCGGACCGCAGGCGTACATCTTGATCTCGCCCGGAGTTATCGGGACAAGTTCTTCCTTTTTTCTTGTGAGAGTGTTATAGACTTTCATTTATATCTTCCTTTCAGTCAATTTCCTGTGTATTTTCCTGCTCCTCAAGCTGTTTTCTCAGCTGGGATACCTGATGCTCGAGCCTGCAAAGCTCCTGCGCGACCGGGTCGGGTATATGCACCTGGTCGAGGTCATCGACCCTGACTCCGTTGCGGCGAACGATATGAGCCGGAACGCCGACGGCGGTACAGTCGGGCGGAATCTCATCGAGAACCACCGCGCCCGCGGCGATATTTGAGTTATCGCCGACCTTGAACGGACCGAGCACCTTTGCGCCCGCGCCGATCATGACATTGTTGCCGATAGTCGGATGGCGTTTGCCGGTATCCTTGCCGGTACCGCCGAGGGTCACGCCCTGATATATCATAACATCGTCGCCGATAAAGGTGGTCTCGCCGATAACGACGCCGGTGCCGTGGTCGATGAAAAAGCGTCTGCCGATGGTCGCCGCCGGGTGTATCTCTATCCCGGTTTTACGCGCCGCCCGCTGCGATATCCATCGGGCGAGAAAGAACATCCTGTGGCGATAGCACCAGTTGGCTCTGCGGTGCATTCTTATAGCTTTAAGACCCGGATAGAGGAAGAAGATTTCGAGCGCACTTCTCGCGGCGGGATCGCGCCGCTTGAAGGTGCTTATATCCTCCCTGAGCCTGTCAAACATAAATATCAACTCCTTGAGCTCGGATAAAATTGCCGCCGCAATGCGGCGTGGGTTGTTTGGAGTGCATATGCGTTATTAAGTCTGTGCTTTTCGCGGGCGGATTATATCCGCCCCTGCAGCCGCTCAATATACAAATAACATACAAAAAGCCTCCGTTATCCTTGCGGACAACGGAGGCGCCTGAGCGCGGTTCCACTCCTGTTTATATCTCTGCGCGCAAATACGCGCCCGGCCGATAACGGTGCCTTCCGCGCAGGGATACTGTTGTTCCCCCTGCGTGCTGACGGGTGCATTTCGCCTTCATACGGCAAGGAGCTTTCTCAGCTTCGGGCTCCCTCTCTGATGCCGCGGATATCCGGCTACTTCTCCCGGTAAACGCATGTTATTTTTTGGTTTTTGTCAGCCGATATGACTCGCATATCTACTAATCATTATATTGAAATCACTTGGAAAAGTCAATAAGTTTTTTGCTGTCCACAAAATATGTGATGCCCGAAACGACCGTCAGAACGGCGGTTATCCAGAGCATGATATTCGACACTCTCGCGAGAGTGAACCAGCCGGCGTTTGCGAAAATATCAAACGTCGCGTCGAGCTCGGCGAGGAGCATGATAATAATAGTGAACACCATCTGGCTGACGGTTTTCGCCTTGCCCCAATAGTTTGCGGGGATAACAATGCCCTGCGCCGTGGCGATAAGGCGGACGCCTGCGACGGCGAACTCGCGGGTGAGGACTATCATGACGATCCAGATGCTGCACCAGCCCTCGCGCATAAATGCGAGCAGAGCGGCGGTGGTGAGCATTTTATCAGCGAGCGGATCGAGAAGCTTGCCGAAAACGGTGATGAGATTATTCTTTCGTGCAATCTTGCCGTCGAGCATATCGGTCAGTGACGCGACTGCAAAAACGGCGAGCGCGACTATGTAATGATAAGGGAACTCAATAAGCATCAGCGCGAGATAAATAGGCGCGAGGAACATTCTTATGAGCGTCAGTTTATTGGGCAGATTCAGCTTCTGCATTTCAATTCCCCTTTCCGGGTTTTATTTTACTGTTCTTCCGAGCAGGTCATATTCGTTGACGCCGAGTATCTCGACATCGACGAATTCGCCTTCTTTTATGAAATCGGGCGAAGTGAAGATTATCTTGCCGTCGATATCGGGCGCGTCCATATATGAGCGACCCGAGTAGCTGTCGGTATAATCATCGTAGCTCTCGGTGAGCACGCGCAGGGTCTTGCCGATCATATTGTTGTTCTTCTCAGTCATTATCTCATACTGATCCTGCATGATGACCTCGGCGCGGCGGGATTTGACATCGTCGTCGACCTGATTCTCCATCTTCGCGGCGGGAGTACCCTCCTGCGGGGAATATTCGAAGCAGCCGAGGCGCTCGAACTCCTCCTCGTTGACGAACTCGGCAAGAGTCTCAAACTCGCCGTCGCCCTCGCCGGGGAAACCGACTATAAACGTCGTGCGGATAGCGATATCCGGCATGCGCTCGCGCAGTTTTCTTATGACCTCACGGGTCTCTTCTGCGGTGCTGTGGCGGTTCATAGCCTTGAGGATTTTATCGTCCGCGTGCTGGAGCGGCAGGTCTATATAATGGAGCACCTTGGGCTGGGAAGCCATGGTGTCGATAAGCTCGTCGGTTATCTTATCGGGATAGCAATAGAGCAGGCGTATCCACTCGATGCCGTCGATCTCACAGAGCAAATCAAGCAGATGAGCGAGCCTGTATTCGCCGTAGATATCAATGCCGTAGGACGAGACATCCTGCGCGATAAGCACGAGCTCTTTGACACCCCCATTTGCAAGGGTCTTCGCCTCTTCGACTATGCTCTCCTCGTCGCGGCTGCGGAAAGGTCCGCGGATAGACGGGATGGCGCAATAGGTGCAGCAGTTCGAGCACCCCTCGGCTATCTTGAGATACGCCCAGTAATCGGGAGTCGTGAGCACACGCTCGCCGCACATGGGGAGCTCTTTTTTGTCGGGGAAAACGTTGGTCTGCTTGCCGTCGAGAACTTCGTCGACTATCTTGTCTATATCGCCGTTTGCGCCGATGCCGACGACCGCATCGACCTCGGGAATCTCCTGAAGTATCTCGTCGCGGTAGCGCTCGGCGAGACATCCGGTGACTATAACCGCGCGGACAAGTCCGTCTTTTTTGAGACCGACCATCTCCAGAATTGTGTCGATAGCCTCCTGCTTGGCGGAGTCGATAAACGCACAGGTGTTGACTATAACTGCGTCGAGGCGCTCGAAATTATCCGCATTTTCAAATCCGGCGTTCTGAAGCTTTGCAAGCATCAGCTCACCGTCGACCTGATTCTTCGGACAGCCGAGCGACACGAATAAAACTCTTCTTTTCTTCATCAAACAGTTCTTCCTTTCGCTTGATAACAGAAATTATACACTATTTTTTCCTTTTCTTATCTTCTAACAGGAAAATTGATCGTCCGTATCTTCATATTCCTCGTCCACAGAGCGCATTGCCGAACGGATATCGGAATAGCCGTAGCCGAGGCGGGTCAGGGCGTTGAAGGTGCGCCGCCTGCCCTTTTCATCGGAAAATTTGCCGGCAAATTTGGTCTCAAGCAAATTTTTTATCCGCTCAACATCGTCGCCGTCGAGCTCTTCGGCACATTCGCTCGCCGTCTCACGCGATATTCCGCGCTGTCTTAGCTCCTGTTCGATGCGCTTTTTGCCCATGCCGCGCCGCTCATACAGCTCCTGCGCGAGGGTGTGGGCGTAGCGCTCGTCGTTGACATAGCCCATCTCTTCGAGGCGTTCGACCGCTTCGCGCGCAAACTCCGCGCCGGAGCGGCGGGCAACTTTTCGCTGGAGCTCCTTTGACGAATGGTCGCGCCGCGAGAGAATATCAACAGCCGCGTTAAATGCACGGCAGGAGCCTGCCGCCTCGCAAAAGGCGGCAAACTCCGCATCGTCAATTTCATCGCCGGAGCGTATATTCCGACTCGCCCAGAAATCCCGGGTAACGGTCAGACGGTACTCCCCGTCGACAAGTATATGTATTTTTTGTCCCCTGCCCTGCTGTGCCGTTATCTTCATCAATCGTCGTCATCAACAACGATGTCAAGCTTCGCCTTTGCGCCGGAACGGCTCGTGGGCTTCTTGGGCATCGCGGCGGGTGCAGGCTCGGCGGCAGGCGCGGGCTTCTCCGCAGGCTTTGCGGCGGCTCTTGCGGCGTTGTTCTCCGCCATAAGACGCTCGCGAACCTGGGCTTCAAGCTCCGCCATAAAGTCGGGATGCTCGCTGATATAATTCTTGACATTGTCTCTGCCCTGGCCGAGGCGGTTCTCGTTATAAGAGAACCACGCGCCGCTCTTATGGATGATATCATATTTGACGGCGAGGTCGAGTATTTCGCCGACCTTGGATATGCCCTTGCCGTACATGATATCGAACTCAGCCTCTTTGAAGGGCGGAGCGACTTTATTCTTGACTATCTTAGCCCTTGTGCGCGAGCCGATGAACTCATTGCCGGGGCCTTTGAGCTGCTCTATCTTGCGGACATCGATACGGATAGAAGCATAGAACTTCAGCGCACGACCGCCGGTTGTGACCTCGGGGTTGCCATAGACAACGCCGACCTTTTCACGCAGCTGGTTTATGAAAATTATAATAGTATTCGACTTTGAAATCGCGCCCGCAAGCTTTCTGAGAGCCTGCGACATAAGGCGCGCGTGGAGACCGACATGAGAGTCGCCCATATCGCCCTCGATCTCCGAGCGCGGAACAAGAGCCGCAACGGAGTCGACAACTATAACATCGATAGCGCCCGAACGGGTCAGGGCTTCGGTTATCTCGAGCGCCTGCTCGCCGTTGTCCGGCTGAGAGACGAGAAGAGAATCGACATCAACGCCGAGATTCGCGGCATACACGGGATCGAGCGCGTGCTCGGCATCAATGAACGCAGCCTCGCCGCCCATTCTCTGAGCCTCGGCGACAACATGGAGCGCGAGAGTGGTTTTGCCGGACGACTCGGGGCCGTATATCTCGATTATTCTGCCGCGTGGAAGTCCGCCGATGCCGGTGGCGGCGTCGAGGGTAACGGAGCCGGTCGAGATAGCCTCGACATTCATTGCCGTATTCTGGCCGAGTCTCATTATCGAGCCTTTGCCGAAATTCTTCTCTATCTGCGATATCGCAGTTTCAAGCGCTTTCTGTTTATCTGCCATGTTCGTTCCGTCCTTTCGGGGAGCTGAAATTTTGTTCGTACAAATGTTCTGTTCTTATTCTACATCATACCCCTGCAAAATGCAAGGGTATTTTAAAAATTATTTTGATCTTGCAAGAAAAGCGATGTTTATGGCGTGGTCGCCGACACGCTCGAAGTCGGTTATGGTGTTGAGATAGAGCATACCCGCTTCGGTGTTGCACTCCTTGCGGTTGAGGCGGAAGATATGCGAATCCTGGCACTCGAGGGTCAGGTCGTCGATATGCTCCTCAAGGTCGGAGAGTTCCTTTGCCTCGTTGTCGCTGAGCGACTGATTGTCAAACGCCGCCATCGAACGCTCAAGCAATGTAACAACACTGCCGCAGAGCTGGTTGAGCTCCTCCCTCGCGGGGTCGGAGAACTTGAGCCCCTCGCCGATATTGTGCTGAGCCGCTTCGGCGAGGTTTATCGCATGGTCGCCGACGCGCTCGATATCGTTTATCGCGTGGAAGACGCGGGCGATATAATCCGAGTCGCTGTCGGTTATATCAAGAGCGTTGAGCTTGACGAGATACGAGGTTATATGATGGTTGAGGTAGTTTATGATCTCTTCGTTTTCCATGACCTTGTCGAGATCTTTGTCGCTGCGGTTTATGAGCGCGTGGGCGCTTGTCTCAAAGTTATCGCGCGCGAGCTTCGCCATGCGGGCGACCTCCTTGCTGACCTGCATAACAGCGAAGGGAGGAGTATTGAGCAGACGGTCGTCAATAAACTTGCAGTGCATCTCGCTCTCGCTGTCGTCCTTGCCGGGAACGAGCAGGCAGGAGAGCTTGACGAGAACTTTCGCGAACGGGAACATAATAACGGTCGAGACAATATTAAAAACTATATGCGATATGGCTATCTGCGCCATCGGGTCGGGCGACAGCTTCTCTATCCACTCGACATAGGGAGTGAGCAGGGCTATAAGAATAAATATGCCGGTGCCGATAACATTGAAGAGCAGGTGGATAACTGCGGCGCGCTTTGAATTTTTCTTCGCGCCGACGGTCGAGAAGAGCGCCGTGAGGCAGGTTCCGATATTCTGACCGAAGAGAACGAAAACGGAAAACTTGAGCGGCACGAGTCCCTGCATGGCGAGAGTCTGGAGCACGCCGACGGACGCCGATGAGCTCTGGAGCACGGCGGTCATGACTATGCCGAGAATAATACCGAACAGCGGGCGCAGAGGCGACTCCGAGACGGTGACGATAAAGTTCATGAAGCCTGCGCTCTCTCTGAGCGGAGCCATGGAATCGGACATCATATCGATGCCGAGGAAGAGCAGGCCGAAGCCCGTGAATATTGCGCCGAGGTTCTTGACAACGGTCTTTTTCGACGCGAGCATGAGTATAACGCCGACGAGCACTGCAGCCGCCGCGACGCTCGAAAAGTTCAGCGCGATGAGCAGTGATGTGACGGTAGTACCGATATTCGCGCCCATTATGACGCCGACCGCCTGCGCGAGCGACATCATGCCAGCATTGACGAAGCCGACGACCATGACGGTCGTTGCGGTTGACGACTGGATTATTGCCGTGACGACAAAGCCGACGAGCACTGCGAGGAAGCGGTTTCCGGTAAGCACCTCGAGCATTCTCTTGAGCTTGGCGCCGGCTGCGTTTTCGAGTCCGTCGCCCATCGTCCTGATGCCGAATAGGAACAGACCGAGTCCGCCCGCCATCGACAGAATATTAGCTACGCTCATATTTCAGTCCCCTTATTTCAGTTTTCCTGTCCATTTTCATTTTCCTGTTTATGAGACTCAAAGAAAGCCAAAATCTCACATATATATCTTATCAGCTATTCCTGCAAATGTAAACCGCAAAAATAAATTAAAGCGACGGAACACGGGTTTATCATCCGTATTCTGCCGCTTTTTGATATCAATTTTTCGCTTTTCTGCGTTTTGTAAAAATTGTCAGCACAGTTAAAAGCGCCGGGAAAAATATGGCGAAGAGTATGCCTTTTTTGAGGTCGTCGCCGAATGCGCTCGCCATCATTCCGGCAAAAGTGGGTCCGGAAGAACAGCCGAGATCGCCGCCGAGCGCCAGAAGAGCGAACATCGCCGTTCCGCCGCCCTTTATCCCCGCGGACGCCTTGCTGAACGTTCCCGGCCACATGATGCCGACCGAGAAGCCGCACATCGCGACTCCGACAAGCCCGAGCACGGCGGAGGAGCTGAGCGCAATGAGCAGATAAGACACCATGCACAGCGCGCCGCTGAAAATCATCATGCCGTCGAGGTCGATTTTGTCGCCGAATTTGCCGTATATCACGCGCGACACGCCCATGAGCACGGAGAAGAGCATGGGGCCGGCGAGGTCGCCGACGGTCTTTGAGACGCCGAGCCCCTTTTCCGCAAAGGTCGAAGCCCACTGGCTGACTGCCTGTTCGCTCGCGCCGGAGCAGAGTATCAGCAGCATGAATATCCAGAACATTCTGTTGCCGAGCAGCTGTTTAAAAGAGAGACCCGTCTCCCCTTAAGCGGAGCTATCGGCACGCGGATAAAGTTCAGGGCGTTGACTATCGGCACGACTGCCCAGATAAGGGCGAGATACTTCCAATTAGCCGTTGTGAATATCGAGAAATAGAGCGTTGAAATGCCGACGACAGCGACACTGCCCCAGCAATAGAAAGAGTGGAGCAGGCTCATCATCTTCTCTTTATTATCCGTCGGGCACGCCTCGACTATCGGGCTGACTATGACTTCGAGCAGTCCGCCGCCGACCGCGTATAGCACAACGGAAATGAGCAGACCGACAAACGGCGAAGGCAAAACATCCGGCAAAACGGTCAATGAAACAAGTCCCGCCGCCGCGAACATATGAGCCATAATCGCCGCCGCGCGGTAGCCTATCTTATCGATAAAGAACGCGGAGAGCAGGTCGATTATGAGCTGGAGAATAAAATTGACGGTTATCAGCGCGGTTATTTTTGAAAGCTCGATGCCGTAGCTCTTATTAAAAGTCAAAAACAGCAGGGGCACAAAGTTGTTGACTATCGCCTGGACGACATAGCCCGCAAAGCAGGCGTTGACGGTCGATTTATAGTTTTTCTTCATGACTTTGCCTTCTTTCTGCGGCGCGGAATAATAAACTCGCGCACGAGCATTATCACCGACAGAGTCAGCGGGAATATGACGGCGCAGAGTATGCCTTTTTTGAGGTCATCGCCGAACGCGCTCGCCATCATTCCGGCAAAGGTCGGACCCGCCGAACAGCCGATATCGCCGCCGAGGCAGAGAATAGCATACATCGCCGTTCCGCCGCCGTGGAGTGCGGAGGACATCTTGCCTATCGTGCCCGGCCAGAGTATACCCGCAGACAGTCCGCACACGGCGACGCCGACAAGCCCGAGAATTGGCGAAGAAGTCAGCGAAATGAGAAAATAAGAAGCCGTGCAGACGCACCCGCTCAGGAGCATCATTGAATCGAGATTTATTCTGTTGCCGAACTTGCCGTACATAAAGCGCGACACGCCCATAAGAATCGAGAAGAGCATGGGACCCGCCAGGTCGCCGACGGTCTTTGTGAGCCCGAGCGCCTTTTCGGCGAAAGTCGAAGCCCACTGGCTGACCGCCTGCTCGCTTGAACCGGCGCAGAGGATAAGCACCATGAATATCCAAAACGCCTTTGTTTTAAGCATATCTTTTATTGAGAGCTTCTCCTCGTCCTCGCCGACGACGGGCGCTATCGGCACGCGGGTAAACATAACGGCGTTGACTATCGGGAGAACCGCCCATATCAGCGACATTATCTTCCAGTTCGCCGTCGAAAGCAGTGCGAAGAACAGGGTGGATATGCCGACCGCCGCGACGCTGCCCCAGCAATAGAACGAATGGAGCAGGCAGAGCAGCTGATTTGAATTTGTCGAGGGGCAGGAGTTGACAATGGGATTTATCGTGATATCCAAAAGACCCGCTCCGACCGCGTAGCAAAACACGGAGATAAGCAGTCCCGCGAAAGCCGAGGGCAATATCTCCGGCAGGATTGTCATAAATATAAGACCCGTCGCGCACATCGCATGGGCGAGCACGGTCGAGGCGCGGTAGCCGATGCGGTCAACGAACAGCACGGCGGTCAGATCGACGAATATCTGAATAAAAAAGTTCGCGGTAATTAAAACGGTTATCTTAGAAAGCTCGATGCCGTACTGCGCCTGGAAGGTCAAAAACAGTAGCGGCGCGAAATTGTTGACGACCGCCTGCACGACGAACGCCGTGAAGCTCGCCGCGACGGTATGTTTATATCCTATCTTTTTCATTTTCGTTCCCCCAGCAGAGAATTGCATACAAAAGGCATTTTAGCACAAAGCGGAAGTTAAATCCATAGATTTTGAAAAAAGGGCAAGGTGCTCAAAAATTGCAGAAATGCGGCGGCTAGTTAGGTCATAAATGCAGACAAAAAGCGAGCCGCCGGACGGAAGTCCGACGGCAGCTGTAAGAGATGTGCAGTTTTCGGTATCAAAAGGAGCGGCGCGCAGACCGGACGCCGCCCCGCGAATTCCCCGCCGGGAAGTTAATTAAAATTTTGAAAGGGATGGTCTGCTTGGCGGGGATGGGGGATTATTTGCCGAAGAGCTTTTTGAAAAGGTTGATTATCGCGCGGAAGGGAGCGAGGATGATATCAAAGATTGTTGCAAAAACGCCCTTGCTCTTTGCTTCAATTTCAAAAGTATCGGAAACCGTTGAACCGTCAGCGTGCGTTATCGTAACGGTTACAGTTGCGCTGCCCTTGGAATTTGCCTTAACTTCACATGACTTTCCGTCTTCGGACGGAGTGAGAGTGATGCAGTCGGATGAAGTCGACCACGAAACGGTCGAGCCGTCAGAAAGGTTGCCGGAATTGATCGAAATCGTCGCGGTTTTTCCTTTCTTGATTTCCACCGTCTCGGTCTGCTGCGCTACACGCTCGACGAGAACCGACGCGCTTTGGCTCTCTCCGCAAAGTACCTTTTCGCCGCCTATATCCTGATAGAACTTAATAATATAGTCGTATCTTCCGGCTTCCGAAACAGTGTTATCAACAAACGAAGTGTTACCGGAATCGGTTTTTCCGATATAAACATACGATTTTGCTTCATCGAGTTTTCTGTACACTTCGTATGTCGAAACTCCGTCTATTTTATCCCAAGCCAGCTCTATACTGAAGCCGTTCGCAGCATCTGCATAAGTAACCGCCCTGGTCTTCGGCGAGCTGCTGTTGGCTCTGATGTTGATATCAAGCCTCGGATCTTTCGGGATTTTGCCGGACATTATCGTGCATACTTCCTGAGAATACTTACTGTAATATGTTTTTCCGTTGTATTTAACAACAGTCCTTGCAGAATAATAGCACTTTGTCGTTCCGGGATTTTTATCGGTAACCAGGTTTAGTCTGTCAAGATCTGAAATAATAGTACCTATCAGTTTCTTTTCGCTCTCACCCTGTCTGCGTTTGTATACCTCAACAGTGGTCACTACGCCGCTTTGCGATTCATTGAATCCGGTGCTCAAGAAGTAGTTATTCCTAACTCGCACATCCACTCCGATTGCGCCGACCCTGCAATATATCTCCGGCGTTTCGGCGGGATTCGCCAAAGCGGTATACTCTTCGCTCCAATCGGAATATTCTATCTTTCCGGTCGTCAGCTTTGCATATGTTCTGACCCTGTAGGTATATGTGTCGCTGTTGCTGAGAGTTATCGAGTGCGAAGCGGACTTTGCATACGGATTTGCCAAATCGGCAAGCATACTGTAGCTGCCGTTGTTTTTCTTATACTGAACCTGAACACCGCTGACCGGCTTAAACCCTGCCGCATACGAAGGAACATCGAAATATACCGTAGCTTTGCCGCTTAAATCGACTTTTACCTGCGTTATCGTGCTGGCATATTTCGGGCTGGTCAAAATATTCTGGCAAAGTGTATCATACATCTCCGGATAATCGGTTTTCAGATAATTGTCTGCAAAAATCCAGGATATCGAGATAAGATCTACAAAGTCACTGTTGGTCTTCTGTATGCTGTTGGTGCAGCGTTCTATCTCGTCATACTTCGCATTGCCGCCGTTTATCCAATTTGAAACGCCGTTTATGAGTCCGTCGTTGCAAGCGGTTTTGCAGAACTTGCGACCGTTTTCGGCATCGAGATTAAGAACAGAGATATAGAGTCTGACGGAATCGATATATGCATTCGCCGCCTCTGTGGTTCTGTTTGCCGAATACTTTTTCTGGAGGGACAGCGACGCTTTTCTCGCTATATCAACAAACTCGACCGTGCTCTTGGCAAGATAGTAGTTGTCGCGCGTGTTTCCGGTTGAGAAAAGCATATTGCAGATGCCCTCGCCTACCGCCGCACCGATTTTAACTCCTTTGATAATCGGTCCGGCTATCGGAACCATATCCGCCAGATCGTCCCAAAAATCGCCTACAAACTCTTTCAGAACGGTCACACCGATTCCCGCCACCGATCTTACCATAGTGCCGGCAAGTGCATCCATCTCGCTCACACAATAATTTTTGACATTGCTGAGCGCCGTGCGCATATCCGAATCGGTCGACTGAGCGTACATCTCATCAATAACGGCTTTCAGGCTTTCGCGCATTCTCGCGACCATCATGCAGTTGACAAAAGCATTTATTACTTCTTTCGACGACTTTGCAATTTTCAGCACCGAATCGACGCATGTCAGAAGATCGCTAAGACAGTTTACCGCACCGACATCCTGCTGGTAATCCGCATATGCTGCCTCAACAAGCGCCTTTGTCTTTTTCTTTCCGCTCGAAGTATTCTTACCGTATTTCTTATAAAAATCGTCAAAGTTCTCTATTCCCTCTGCGCCGTATATCTTTTTCGCCGCGCTGTTGAGAGATTTAGTCCAGCCCACAAGATCACTCGCGGCAGAGGTCGAAATAATATCACTGAACTCCGGGCTGCCGAGAACATCCCTTATTGCGTCAAAGATAATCAGCTCGCGCTGCTTTTCCTTTTTGAGCGCAATTTCAGCCCCGTTTGCGGGATTGGAAATGCATTTAACGCCGTCCCAAACCTTCCAAGCCGTATCGCCCATCTCTTCGACTATAGTTCTCGTTATGGGCTTATAACCGTTGTAATACCATGAAAGCTGCTCATGCTCGGGAGTTTTTTCTTTTCTGTTTCCGCTCCAAATGTCAGCGATGTAGATCGGCTGGTTGAAGGGGGCGGAGCTGCCGGGTTCGTTATTTGTGCTACCATGCTCTCCTGTACAGTTGTAGTGGATAGTAGCGTTGAGGAGATTATCATTGTAAGAGTCAACACTTATAGCTTTCCACTCATCTTTTGATCCGGTGTAGTAGACGTCTTTGAGGCCGGTGCAATTCCAGAAAGCCGAGTCTCCTATGCTTGTTACGCTGTTGGGGATTGTTATGCTTGTGAGGCCGGTGCAATCGTCGAAAGCGCTCTCTTCGATGCTTGTTACGCTGTTGGGGATCGTTATGCTTGTGAGGCCGCTGCAACCGTAGAAAGCCCAGTCTCCGATGCTTGTTACGCTGTTGGGGATCGTTATGCTTGTGAGGCCGGTGCATTCGAAGAAGGCCGAGTCTCCTATGCTTGTTACGCTGTTGGGGATTGTTATGCTTGTGAGGCCGGTGCATTTGTAGAAAGCCGAGTCTCCTATGATTGTTACGCTGTTGGGGATTGTTATGCTTGTGAGGCCGCTGCAACCGTAGAAAGCCTCGTATCCGATGCTTGTTACGCTGTTGGGGATTGTTATGCTTGTGAGGCCGGTGCAACCCCAGAAAACATTGGGTCCGATGCTTGTTATGCTGTTGGGGATCGTTATGCTTGTGAGGCCGGGGCAAGTGTTGAAAGCATAGGATCCGATGCTTGTTACGCTGTCGGGGATTGTTATGCTTGTGAGGCCGGTGCAATTCCAGAAAGCATGATTTCCGATGCGTGTTACCGACTTTCCGTCAATTTTAGACGGTATTGTTATTGCGCCCTTTGCCGATTTGTCACAGTCGGTTATTGTGACCTTGTTGTCCGAGCTGACCGCATAAGTGTATATATCATATGTTGCCGCCTCGGCTTTGGGCGCGAAAAGGCTTGCCCAATCTACGCCGGCAAGCTCGCTTATCGGCGCGACGCCGAGCACCATGATGAGCGC
>ERZ1026848.629-NODE-629-length-19671-cov-11.485318_pt1 | contig 19671 bp, 25 predicted proteins | sample MGYA00380154_ERZ1026848 | MGnify/ENA primary metagenome ERZ1026848 (study PRJEB33269, sample SAMEA4719790) | human gut metagenome | biome: human-associated habitat; feature: organic feature; material: feces | place: Cameroon | collected 2013-10 ...
TTATTGTATCGATTTAAGATAATTAAATATCACCGACAGCACAGGAGCAAAGGCAGTAACATACACCTACAATGCCTGGGGCAAGCTTATGTCAATGACAGGCAATATGGAAAGAAGCGGGCATTCCAAGTAGCGGATTATCAGGTGGACAGACGGCACATGAATTATACGAGATTACTGGTGGAAAGGTATCAATTTTTTCTGTTGACAGCACGATCCATTCAAGAAGTATTTTCTCCTACAATGGTGGAGTTAGCCACGCATCTGAGATCATAAAGTCCTTTAAAACAAACAGCTTTGCAAGGAATGAGATAATGACTGTATTCAGACAGACATTCAGCATACCACCTACATTGCATTCTTTTAAGTCAACATTTTAATCTACAATAAGGAGTATAAATCTATGTTTGGTCGCAAAAAAAAAGAGGAAAAATTACCTATTACGCATAATGTTTTGGGTGATATTGTTATTGAGCCCTTCGTTCGCACAGTTAACTCTTATGAAATTTCGTTATTTGGTAGAAAGTACACTTTCTATCTATATGTAAATTCATCTGAGTTTAAAGGAAAAGGATCTTTCACCACAGAACAGGAAAGAACGATTGCTTTTTTTATTAGCAATCTATCAGACATTGAAAAATCACTTGAAAATCAATTAAAGTGCTTTTTTGAGTGCGATGATTATAGCGCTTTCATCAACTCAATTATATTAGAAAATATCACTATTTCAAGCGATGGCGAGTTGGCAGCTTTTTTTAATTCGAATTTTTCGGATGAAGAATTAGCAAGTGCTAAATCAAATGCCTATTTTACAGAAACATTTGGAATCATTATATATCCTAAAGAACAGGTTCTATATAATGAAGAAGAATGTTACAAATTTGATTCTTAAAGGAAGTGAAGTATATAATGGATTCACACACCACATTGCAGATTCAAATTTGGCATTAAGTGCTGGTGATTTTGAAGCCGCATTAAAGGGCGCAGAATCAGCACTCTCCGTGGATAAAGGAAAAACCGAAGCATATTATTGCGCCGGTAAAGCGCTCATGTCTATGGGGAAAATTGATGAAGCAATTTCATATTTTCAAAAAGCACTGAAAATCAATGATCACGATGGGAACGGATTCTTCTTATTAGGTTATGCTCAGGCAATGAGTGATAAAACTTATGAGGCGCTACGAAGTCTGACCAAAGCATTAGAACTGAATTGCGAAACTATACTCAAAGGACAGATATACCGTATTCTTTCCATGATTAATTCTGATAATGGTGACTTCAATGACGCATTGATGAATCTTGCCTAAGCGGAGGAGTACGGAGGACTTGATTTAGAAATACTTGAACAAAGAGCAGCCTGTTACGCTTCATTAAAAGATTATCATCAAACGTTTTATACTCTAAACCAAATAAAGCTTCTAACTCCAACGAATTATTACACAAACAATGATTTTGCTTGACAAATTGAAACATATGCGTATACAGTTTCGGTACGCAGATACTCAGCGAAAATAACGGAAGCAACACTGCCTACTATCTCTATGACGAAAGCGGTTCACCTGTAGGACTTACTTACAAGGGAAAAACATATTATTACCGTAAAAATCTCCAAGGGGATATAATAAATATAACCGACAGCACAGGAGCAAAGGTAGTAACATACACCTACAATGCCTGGGGCAAGATTATGTCAATGACAGGCAATATGGAGCTTGCAGTCAAAACCTGCTAATCTAAGTATCTACAGTTCACTTGGATTATATAAGTCCGGTCTATTAAATACGGCAAAGAAAAACATTCGTGACTGATTTATCACAACTTAAAAAATAAGGAGAAAAATAAATGATAATCAAAATAATTGTTCTAATGTCGCTTTGTGCTGTTATTGCACTTAGGAAGCACTTTAAAAAACGTGCTTTATTTGTATTTGCTTTGATTGCGGCTATTTGCGCCAATATTTTTATTCCGGCTTTTGAATTTTTTGTTCGTTCAGAGCCTCAGAATGACAGAATATTGGATTATATCAGTGAACTCGATTGGCATGACAGCGATTTATTAAAATCAAAAGGTTTTGACTGTGACGGTGAAACAGGTACATACGCAGATGATGATAAATTCAGCATTCACGTTGCTGATGCGACTTCTTATGATAAAGCAGAAATTGTTTCGGAATATAAAAATATTCATTATGAATATTTCTCGTACTTGTCGGATACTCTCCTGATTCCGCAGCTGCGTAAGAGTTATTCGGTGATAGTAAATGATAAGGTTGTTGAGATTAATTACAAAGACTGCCTTTGCAAGCCGGGCATGATGGATAAGCTGGAAGGGATATTCGGTGCAGCTGCGTAACCACATAATCGATAATACCGCACTTTTTAAAATCATAAAACAGAAATTAAATCACGACGATAGAAAACCGGCTATCGCCGTGATTTTCTTTTTCTGATAGCGAAAATACAAAGCTGTGCCGACGGGTACGGCTTTGTATCAAGATTTTTTGAACATAAAAACACCCCATCGCAAATAAATGCAATGGGGCTTTCTATCTGGAGCTAATACCCGGATTCGAACCGGGGACCTCATCCTTACCAAGGATGTGCTCTGCCGACTGAGCCATATTAGCAAACTCCTAACGGTTATTAATTATATCATACTATATCGACTTTGTCAAGGAAAATTTTCGAATTTTTAACTGCGATATACCGTAACGGTTCTATCAACGGTCAATTTGTCGTAAAAATCAAACAAACCGCATTGTTGTGCGGCTTGTAAAAGCGGAGGACTAAAAAAAGATTTTTCACCTTTTGGGTCGATATTTATTCCCTTCTTTTACGATTATTATATAGTTCTTGAGAATGAATTTTGTCACCGATACAGCGAGAAAAAGCGCCGGTCAAAGTGACCGACGCCAAAACCGCTTATTGACTTAATCGAACATAACGCCGGGGTTGAGTTGCGACGGGGAGCGCCAGAGGATTCCGTATTCAAACAAGAACTGAGCTTTTAAATTCCAGTATTCCAGACAGAAATTCATCTGTTTGGTTTTTTCTATCTTTTCCTCCACATTGTCAATCACGGCAAGGTATTCCTCCGTTTTTTCAACAGGATCGTTTTTGATGAATCCCCGCCGGTTTTCCTGCGCTGAGAGAAGCCATTCACGGATTCTTTCATCAGGCAGACTGCCGGACACGATTGCGACAAGGTCGGAGCAATCGTCAGGTTCATAATAATTTCTTGCTTTGACCGCCAGATAAAAACAGCTTTCAAATTCTTCCATGTCCTCGCTGTCATATTCTCTGAGTTTCATAAGTTCTGTATGCGCTTGAAGCTGCGGTGTGTAAAATTTCACCGACATTCCCGCACGGCACATTTTGTCATAAGACTCCGTAAGATACCAAAGCACCGGAATGATTTCTTCCAGCGTTTCTATATCGTGATCACGGGTAGCAAGCGCAATTTGCGCCATTTCGGCAAGATAAGGGCTGTCTTTATAGGTGGGCGCTGCGTTGCTGTGCTCCTTATGACCTTCAATAATGCCGTGCAGTTGTACGATTCTGTTTAATTCCTGCCGGGAAATGTGCATATTATACCTCCTGCTTATAGGCCTATTCTATCATAGCCTTGATAAATCCGATGACATTCTGGGCGGCGTTATAGCGAAGCGTACCTATACCAAAGGGAAATTCGTCAAGGCGCTCTTTTGAAAACGGAAACAGCAGCTTGACCGAGTAGTAAGGCTCATCCGCCTTGTCCGCAATGATTCTTCGCAGTTCGTCCTCGTCTTGCGCCATCAGTCCGTTTTTATAGAAATAGTTGATTTTATTGGGGTCGCATTTCGGATAAAGCTCGGTATCAAAGCAGTGATCGGCGGCAATATCGGCATCGCACAGATTAAAATAATCATAAGCCGCTCCGCCGAAACGGGAATCCCAGGCCGCATCGGTATGGGCGGTTACACCTTTTATACGGGTGATATTCCAGGAATGAGGCTCCCGCCGTCCGTTTTCGTGTAAAGCCTCTCCCACAACTACAATTGATGCGATTCCAAGTCTGTCGCACAACAGCTTATATGCCTTGGCGAATCCTTCGCAGACACACCGATCACGGAGCAATGCACCGACCACCGAAAAGCAGTCGCTGTCAAACGGCTCCTCAGCCGTGCGAATGGTATAAAGAAAATTATGCACCTTGAGTTGTTTTGCGAGGGGACTCATATCCGGCTTTATGTGGTTTTTTATAAACAATTCTATCCGATTTTCCACCTCAGCCCAAAGATTCTCGGCTTCTTCTTTGGTATAGTCATACTGAAAAATAAGCTGAATGTACATGGGGGTCTGTTTGGTGATTATCCGACGGCGGTCGAGATAGAAGAAAACGGGATTGTCAAACAGCACGGCGGTCATAATCTTTTTGGTGTCTACCGTAAACGCCTTGCCCATACCGGCGTGGATGGACAGGGCAGGTTCAAAACGAAGAAGTGCCTCGCATATCCGATCGTATAGATTTTTTTCGCCGTCGGTAAGACGGGAATAATAAAACTTGGAACCGTTATCATTCATGGCGTTACCTCGTTTTTGGGAGCTTGCTGAGATTTTTCAAAAGCCGTCGGGTTTTGACGCACAAAATCCGTATTGACAATAATTCCTACCGACATATCATCTCCGCTGCCTCTTTCCGAAAGGGTCGGCAAATAATCTTTTAATTGCGATACGGCAGTTTGATCGTTTGTTTGGGCAAAAGATCTGAGGGTCAGACGGTAAAAATCATACAGCCTCTCATCTGTGGCAAAGCAGTCGTCGATTCCGTCACTGCCGATGAATACGGCGGAGGGAAGAGTGCGCTCAAAACAAAAGCGGAACTCCTTGGCGGCGTTTTCATCACATATTGATGTGGTAACATTCAAAAAGCACTGCTCATCCCACGGAATCGGCTGTGTAAATTCACCGTCTTTTGATACGGCAACGCATTTTCCGTCGCCAATCTGCAAACCGAGCCAGAAATTCTCGGCCAGTATAACACCGATAAGGGTCGTGCCGTATGCTGATTGCAGGCGCTCTCCTGTTTCGTATCTTCTTTGCGCTTTTCCCGATATGCCGCTTAGTTCATCCTCGCTGAAGGGATGTTCCTTTATGTCCCATTCCACAAGCTTGTTCCAGCGGGCAATAATGCTTTTTATGAGCTGTTCTATGCGATCGGACTGCTGTTTTTGCGTGGCGGCAGCCGAAAGGACGCTTATGACATCGGGATCTTTCATACATTCGGTAAAGGCTTCTGCGGCAAAGCGGCTGCCCCTGTCCGAGCGGAAATAATCGGCTCCTCCGTGACCGTCACATACGACGGAAATTATGCGGTCGGGCAATTCACAGCTCAAGGAAAAGTCCTGACAGACCGTGCCTCTTTTTATGTGGGAAGCACCGATTACCGTCATACCGAACGCTCGATAATCGGTTACCATTCCAGATCACCGTCGTCGTCAGGCTCAGCGGCCTTGACCTCATTGATTTTGTCGATCATTTCGTTCTGCTTGTTAGCGGCTTCGTCCACGCCGCCTTTACCGACTCCGCTTGACTTAGATCCGATCTGTGATGCCGTAACCGAAACAAAGCGTATCATTTTTGTGAGAGCCTCAGGCGTATGTACCGTAAGCACTGCTTCCTTGTTGCCTGTAAACTGCGCAAGCACATCACGGTTGGCGTCATCGCCGATGGCAACCGCAACCTTAATGGCTTTTTTGAACCAGTTGTTTTCTTTCAGTTTTGACAGCTCACCAATGTATTCGTCAGTCGGTTCTCCGTCAGAAAGCAGAAATATTGCAGGGGCAAATGAGCCTGCCACATCACTCATAAATGCCTTGCGGGACAGCTTTTCGTTAAGCTGTTTGCAGGCTGCGCCGAATTCGGTTAATCCGTCGGCTGTGAGAAAACTCCAGGTGAAATCCTCTGCATCCATCGGAGCGGGGGTTATCCATCTTGTGCCGCTTGAAAACTCCAGCACAGCGATTTTTATGGCTGCATCGGCATTTTCGGCGGATATTTTGCGGATTTCGGGAATGACTTCTTCAATTGCAGAGTTAAGTGTCCCCATTTTTGCTCCGTCCATACTGCCGGATGCGTCAACCATAAAGAAAAGGGTCATTGTTCTGCGGGAAACCTCAACCGCACCTTCATATATATTTGCCATTTTTAAAGTCTCCTTATTCGATGGTCCCGATACAGTTCGGGAAATGAATCTGTTTTGTTTTTGTTACAACCAGTACCTCGTTTTTGCCGATTGTTTTTACATTGCCGTCCTTTGTTTCGACTTGCCAGACCTCATCACTGAGATTGCGAAGCCCCCATATAGCAGGATTTTTAGGATTGCGTATAACCTCGCCTACAATTTTCTTGAAATCATCGCTGTCACGGTCGGTGTGACAGCGGTAGAGCTTTATGCCGGGGAATAGGGCAACCTTATAGCGATTCTGCGATGATAACACAGGCGGCTTCGGAATTTTAAGGCCGCAGTTTATGCACAGGCTGTCGCCCTCAAAATCGAGAAATGTTTCTCCGCCGCAGGGACATTTGACAATGCAGTCACGAAGCTGCGTGAAAATGATTTGCCAATCGTTATCGGTGGGGCGAAGCGCCTTTCCGCTCATGGCATCCTTAGAAAATGCTTTCAAAAATTGCTCACGAATGAATTTCGGATACAACGGCCAAAAGCGCAGGGCGTTTGCGTGTATACCATGCACAGGGCGGTTGGAATCGTCCGTTTTATCATAAATGAATACCGGCTCTTTGCCGTAAAATTTCAGTTCCAGTTCTTCCGTCAGGCAAGGATGCTCCACCACACGCTTTCCCTCCAACGGGTGATCGAGAAACAAAAGGCGGAACAGCACAACCGCCAGAGAAAATCTGTCGCTCATAATATCCGGACGCTTGATATTCCGCACCACCTCCGGCGCCATATACCGTGCTTTTCCGGCAATACCGAGGCTCTCTCCGTAGGGTGCCACATTGTCGTTGTCGCAGATAAGCACCTCTCCGTTCGTCGGGTCGAGGAAGAAGTTCCCGTCGTTCAGATCCTGATAGGAAAAACCTTTTCTGTGCAGTTCCCTGAAGCCGTTGGTGATATTCAGCGCCGCATTGACAGCCGCCGACAGAGAGGAAAAATGCACCTTTGCCAGCAAAAAATCCGAAAACTCCCTGTAATTTGACGGACGTAGCTTCATAACGTAGCCAAAGCTGCCGTCCTTTTCCTTTGTCAGAAATTCCGGCCACAGAAATGCGGGGGAGGGTGCACCCTGTCGGATATTGTTTTCAAGATTTTTATAAAAGCAGCGTGGATTTTGCAATGCACCTTTATGATACCATTTCAGCGCATATTCTTTTCCGCCGATACGCACACGGTATACCGTGCCTTGCCCGCCCTCGCCGAGTTTTGCAATCACTTCGGCAGACTGTCCGTTTTGTAACGGGATTCTGCCGCCTTTTGTAAAATACCGTTCCATATAAAACTCCCTTTTATGAGCGGTCAATGCCGAAGCGGATACCGTCAATGCGATTCTTGTCCTCGCCGAAGAAGAAATAGGCGTAGCCGTCGATATTGTCAAGAAAACCTGTGCTTTCTGCCAGCGGATCGAATTGCAACAGCAATTCTTCGTCCGTTTCATAACCGGAGGATGTAACACCGAACAAACGGGTTCCGTCAAAATCTTCATCGACAGGTTCAAAACTCATCAGCCAGTCCTCGTTCAGATGAGCAAACTGCGGTTCAGCTTCGTTGAAATCATCAACAATGACATTCGGCTCGCCGTCATAATAATATGCCATCGCCTGATAAGGATACATTTCAATATCAAGAAACAGATAAAGATAGCCCGTATGCGGCAGCTTGTTTTCCGTGTCAAACTCTGCAATATCCGAAAGTCGTATTTGTGCAAAAAAGATAACATCATCGGAAAACGATTCCGACCACTTTGCAGGAATTACCGGAGCACCGAAAAATTTACTTGCGCTAAGGTCGTGCTTTCCATCCGCCTTTTTTATTTTTATTCCGATCGCATTCATAGCCGTTCCTCCTAAATCAGTTTAAATTCGTAGAAATACCCGCCGTCAAAGGAGCGTGGCCGATAGGTTATTTCTTCACCCTTGTTTATTATCCATGTTTTGTTATATTTCGGATCGGCGTAGTGTACCGAAAGGGTGATGCCGGTTTCACTTACCTCGTCTATGGTAAAACGCCGCTTGCCTTTTCCGAAATCGGGGATCTCTCCGACTTCACAGGGAAAACATAAATTGGCGGTAACTCTTTCACGGTAGCCTCCCGCCACTCGGTTGATTCCCCAAGCCGTTTCCTTGATTTTAAGTTTCATTTTATTTGCGCCTCCTTCAGTCCCTTCCCTCACCGGAAAGCCACAGATAATGCGCCGCTTTTTGACCGTCAGGCTGAATGTGTAAAAGACCCTCGGTGTATATCTCATACAGCCTTATCATAGCCGAGCACACGCCCTGTTCGGCGGCTTCGGTGTAGAGGAGAAGTGCCGCGTCAATATCCCTGTCGGTGCCAAAGCCGTTTTCATACAGATATGCCGTCTGATACATCGCCGAGCCGTCGCCCGCATCTGCCGCACGGGAAGCCCACAAAAACGCTTCACGGTCGTCATGGGTTTCAGGGTAGCCGAGATGATATGCCATACTCAGTGCGTTCATCGCATCGGTATCGCCTGCTTCGGCGGCAAGACGATACCATGCCATTTGTTTTTTGTGCTGTTCTTTGATTTTTTTCTTCGGTCGCTTGTCGGGATATTCCAAATCCCGAAGCTGTGCCGCCTGCTGCCAAAACGAGATATCTGTGTCTGTAAGCTCCAAATCGGCAAGGAGGATAATTGCCTGAACACTTCCGCCGTCGGCGGCACGGCGAAGATACTGTCTTGCCGGTTCTTTATTGTAAAAGCCGCTGTTTTTGTCAAGATAAACAGCCGCCGCACTAAGCAGAGCGTCAATCTGTCCCGCTTCAATGGCTTTGTTAAACCACCCGACAGCACCGTTCTCATCGTTTTCCTTTTTGCATAACTTTGCCATCTGCCAAAGGGCGTCAATATTGCCCTTTTCAATCTGTTCGAGCAAAATTTCACGGATCGGGCGGAGGTCAAAGCCGTCGGCAAGCCGTGCTTTTGCCTTTTCATCTCCGAGTCCTGCCGCCTTTTCGCACATTTCCTTTGCCTCGGCGGCTTGCACATCGTATATGCCGCTGTCGTGTAAATGGCATAACGCAAAGCAGGCACGGGCGTTGTCTCTTTTTGCCGCCGCACGCAGAAGCGTGAGAGCTTCCTGCAAATCCTTTGCACAGCCGTACTGACCGTATACACGGGCAAGGGCAAGATCTGTCATTGCATCGGGATCACCCATATCGGCGGCACGGCTCAGTGGTGCGAACACCTCGCTCGGCTTGCCGATTTCCATATACTCCTGCGCTTTTTCATAACACCGTTTGCCTTCAATCGTCATTTTGCGGCGGCATTCGTATTCACGCTCCTGCACGCTCTTGCTTGTAGGTACGCCCTCATAGCAGTGTACCGCTTCCGGCCAGTCCTCGTATAATTCGGCAAGAAATCCCTTTCGTACCAGCACATCGAAATTATATCCGTTAAAATTTCCGGCGACTATCAGATGATGCAGTCCGCATTGCATTTCTGCAAGTTCGGGAACCGAAAAATAAAAGCCTGCAAAGCTCGCATCGGTTTCATTCCCCAGCGGAAAATCGCCGTTTAACGATGCGTTTTCATCGTCCACAATCTTCGCCATCTCGATATAATACATATCATCGTGAGATGATGAGGGCGGCTCAGGCTTATTTCGCTCCGTAATGAGTTCACAGGCTTTTTCGGCACGTTTCGAGAGCCTTTGTGCCAAATCCTCCGCACCCGGAAACTCCGCCGCAATGGCGGCATATTCCTTTAGCCATTCCTGCAATTTTGTCATGGGGTCTTCTCTGTATTTTATACCAAGCACCGTTTCGGGTTTCATACGCTCGCCTCCTTTACAATACAATGATAGCATATCGTGAAGATTGTTTGGTCGCCGCCGCAGCGACATTTATTTGCTGTTTTTTACGGTTTCGATGCGGGCACGAAGCCACTCGGTTTCCTTGGAGTATTTTGGCATTTCTGCTACTTTGTCGGCAAAAGCCTCCGCCTCTTGTACATCAGGCTCGTAACCCCAGCCGTATAAATGTGCCAATGACAGATAAGGTGCAACACAACCATAATTTTTGTAATCAGGCTGTGCATTCAAAGCAAATTCATTGACCTCACGGTTAAAATCCGGACGGCGGCGGAAAACCTCACTGAGCAGTTTCATATCCTCGTCGATTATATCGGCAGAATAATCGGAAAGCATATGTAACACGAGAAAAAAGAACACGCTGTCAAATGCGGTATTGCCGTATCTGTCTTTATAAACTCCGCAAAGCATGCCTAAACAATCATGAAGCTCTGTTCGTGCATTGTTTGTCTTTGATTTGCATACGCATTTAAATGCGGCCTTAAGTACCGCAGTCGGTGCCGTTCCATCCATCAAAAGATTAAGTGCTTCGTCATACGTCATTTTATTATAATTTCCAAACAGTCCCATAATTCATTTTCCTTTCAGTCTGTATTTACTCTACAGTTTCATATTTCGAATAATTCGGTAATTTGTCCATAGAGGATTCATAGTATTGTACCTTATAGCTGAGTCTTTCTTCGCCGCTTTCATCAAGGACGTTGATGCGATTGCCGTCCCCGGAACAGCTAATAGATATTCCGTCCTTTTTTAATACATAATACTGCGAATTGATACCGTATTCTCCGCCTGTTACCTTTTCGGTAAGAGGTTTTAATACCGTAGCCGAATTAAAAGCCTCCAATTTTTCGATATGCTTGCCGAAAAACTCCGAGCCTTCCATATAGACCTTGCCGTGATCATCATCAATGAGTGCCCGTTTGCCGTTTATATCCGTGAGATAAAACTCGCCCTCAAGCCCCGTACCGAAATCATAACCGCTGAAATAGTAGCGGTAGACTGTTTTACTGTCCACCGTAAAATTTGAGGTCTTGGCATAATCGGAGGAAGAACCGAAAATGCTTGATATAAAGCCCTCTTTCTCCGGAGAAACGGTCAATTCGCAGATTTTATATGTACTGCTTCCCGAAAGTGTTGTGTTAATGACGAACGAGCCGTCACCCGATTCCGCCTGCGTAATTTCAAACGGTGCAAGCAGGTTGCTTTCATTTTTAGAATAGGAATAATACTTTATTCCTACAAACACTCCCGCCGCTAAAAGGATCAGGATTATAATAGTTCGCCAAAAGCTGCGCTTGACCTGTGCAGGGGTATGTACGGTGGTTCTTCCGTCACGGTATTTTCGAACAATGTTTCCGTCCTTATCGGTCGTCATGCTCTCCAAACCGTGCTGTGCGTTCCATTCTTCCTGTCTGCGTCTTTGTTCCTCTCGTCTTTCCTTGTCTTGCTCATATCGTTCTGCGTTTGCCTTGGCTTCTGCTTTCTGGCAGGCGGTGCAAAATCCCGTATCCCAGGGCATATAATTTCCGCATTTCATGCATTTTCCCATAAATGTAAGCCTCCTATTTTATATCGCTGTAAACTTTGATTTTCACCGTTTCCGCCTCCGGATGCTTATCGGGAGCGTAAGCGGTATATTGTCTTGTCGTTTCATACGGCACATCGGTAATACCGATACAAATCTCGCCGTCTATGTCCGCTGTATCTTTGCTGATTTTTAAGCGCTTATATCGGCAAAGCGGGTATTCAAGACGGCTTAAATCGTATTCGCCGTCCTGAAAGGCAAATTCCGCCTTTGCCTTTCGGACAAGTCCGCCGCCCTCAGCCGTCATTTCGATGCAGATAACGCTTTGAAATAAGTCTGCTAAATCCGGCTCTGTTGCGACCGTTCTGCCGCAGTCAAGGCAGATTGTTTTTTCTTTTCTGCGGTCAAAGGGATTGCCGGTGTATCCGCCGGTGGTTTGCAAACGGGACGAGCCGCAATAAGGGCATTTTAAGCGATAAGGGCATTTTAACATCCGCTATCACCCTCTTTCTTTAGCTCACGGAGCAAGTTAATGAGTGCTTTGATTTTGTATTTATTCTCACAGTTTTTCTCCCAGCGGAGTGTCTGCTCATCCTCCTCGCCGCCCATCAGCTTGTTTGCCATGGCGTCGCCGTAGCCGGAATTACTCGCCGTCCAATATGCGCCTGAGAGGCTTTTCAGCTTCTCCTCTAATGTCATTGAATCGTTTACAAGATAGGAAAGCATTTCTTCCAGTTCTTTGATTCGACTGCGTTTTTCGTCTGTCAATATCTTACACTCCTTTATGTACAACTCATTTAGACGGATACCGTTCGTTGCAGCAGTTGTCTTGCCTCGTAGTCGGAATAGCCCATAGACTTAAGCTTTTCATAGCTGTAACTCGGAGGTTCCATTCTTCTGATTACGGTATATAATTGCCTGCCTTTAAAGCGGCGGCTTTTTTCGCATTTCTTTTTCGATAGAGAAAATTTATGATAAACACGGCAAAGATTGTCACTATACGGTATATCACAATGCCTGTTATCGTTCCGTAAAACAGGCGGACGACGCCGTTATAATCCGTCAGCCCCACCAATGCAAGCTCCACAGGCTCGGACTCCGGCAACATTTTCACCGATTGTCCGCTAATGTCCTTTACCACAATCGCCTGACCTTCGGAAAACGGAGGTGCGGCATAAAAGTACAGTCCGAACACCAGTGCAATAAACAATCCTGTTACGATAAGATAAATTTTCAATGGCCGCCAGCGGCGCTTTGCGTTGCGTTCATATCGGGCAAGGGCAGTGGCAGATGGCTGTGCAGGAGCGGCATATGTATGTGGGAACTGAATGCCTGCCGTATTGCTATCGGGCGGCTCGTAGGTTTCCTCCGGCTGAACTAAGGTGCTTTCATAGGCATCTTTCAGCACATCCACCTGCGGCCACATTTCAAATACGGCATACAGCATACAATAGTTCATCGTGACTACCGCCATTTTTTCATTCTCGTCAAGCGTTTTAAACAGGCGTGTCAGATGTTCGGTAAACGCTGTTATCTGCGGCGGTGACATGAGGTTCCGCTCGATATTTGCATATCCGGGAACGGTCAGTGCAAGCGGCAGGTCGTCGCACAGACTGTTGAGATTTGTCACATACAGCTTCAGCCTTTCGGACATACGCTCCTTGTCGGCAGAGCCTGCTATGTTCCAACCGCCCGACACCGCCGAGCAGGCGATAAGCAGTGAAATATCCTGTATCGGGTAGCTTCCTCCGCCGTCATCGGAAAATCGGGATAACCCCTCGGCACAAAGCCGAAAGCACGCCGCCGCTGTTTCGATGGATTTGCCGATTCCCTCGGCGTATGTCTGCTCCGCCTGTTTTTTTAACTCGTCACATATGCTCATAGATTTTTCTCCTTAAAACAATTTGCAATCCGAACCCATTTCGTATCTGTCAGTTTTGAACCCCAAAATGAGCTTTACATATTCTATATCGTCATTGTTCGGTATAACAGCTCCGTGTTCTCTTTTACATTTGTCAGGATTACCAAACCTCTCTTCCGAATTTGTCCCAGCTATGATATGTTTCGATAGGTTTGTTATCCACACAATCCGCCTCAACCGTTTCACCCGTGATATAGCGAATCGTTACTCTTCCGTTCAGCATAGAGTTTCTGATTTCGCCCGTTGCAACCAATCCGTCCGCATGGTCCGTATAAATGAACACGCCGTTTTGATCGTTTATCGGACCGCCTTTTTGAAGAACCTTTCCCATTACCATCAAATTTCCGTTAAAGCGTGCCACCCACATTCGTGCAGACGAGGAATACTCGACTCCCTCCGAATTTTTCATAATTGCACCCGAGGGGTTTTTCAGGTCTCCATATATCTGAATGGATTCATCCGACTCAAACCCGAGCGGCAGCCATTTTCCTTTACTTCCTATTTCAAAAACCAAATCCCTTTCGGTCACGCACTCGCCGTTTTCAAACATACCGATATGATAGTCGTTGCCGTCAAAGTACACGCCGTATCCGTCTACTCTTCCATTTAAAAACTGCCCGAAATAAAAGCCGCCTCTTGCAAAATCGTATCTGCCGACGCCGTTTGCAGCGCCGTCTTTCCATGTGCCGATATATTTATCGCCGTTGTCGTATGCACATTCACCATAACCGTTGCGTTCACCATTCATATAGTCGCCGTCATAATATCCAACGGAAGCAGCAATGTTCATATCAAGCTGTTTTGCAAGTCGGAAATCGGTTTTTACAGCGCTTATACGAGCTCTTTTTTCGGCTTCCCTGAACTTTTTCGCATCATCAACGGTCTTTATTCTTTCGTCATACGGAATACAGGTTTCGATCAGATCGCCGTCCTCGTAAAAGTCCATATATCTTCCGCCTTTTGAGTTCGTGAGATACCAGACGAACCGTCCCTGACGTTTGCCTTTTACCCATTCGCCCTCTAACACCTTGTCATTTTTGAACCAGCTGAAATCCCCCTCGACGCAGATGCCGTGACCGTGTTCCTTGCTGTCGAGCCACTCGCCGTCGTAGGAGTATTTCATATATGTTTCGCCGCTCGGGGATTTGCCGTATTGGATGAGCTTGCCCCTGCCACAGCGTTTGCCGTCCCTCCAATCACCCTCATAGGTGTCGCCGTCTGCCCAGGTGTATGTTCCGTGGCCGTGGCGTTTGCCGTTTAATATTTCACCCTCGTAAACATCGCCGCCGTCATATTCAACTCGTTTGAAGTTAATATCTGATTGCGGCTGTTCGTTTTGGCTTTTCGCCGCATCGGAAATCGCCTGTTTTTCTTTTTGCTCTAAAGATTCGGAATCCGGAAATTCTTTTCCCGTAATTTCTTTATATGCGTTTTTGATTAAGTCTGAATTTACAGAAAATGTTCCGTCTTTCGGATAACTTTCCGTTTCACGGATAATCTCAACAGCTTTTTCGTGATTTTTTTCAACTCCCCAGCCGTGTTCATATGCGCGTGCGACAAATACCACAACTCTGAGGTGCGGACGATAAACATCGGAAAAAATTACATCTCCGGGCTTCGGAGTGTATTCGTATTCTTCAATAAGAAGATTTACTACAATCGGCAGGCTACGAATATGTATATATTCCTCGCACAGCCCCAATTTGGATTCCGCTTTCGAAAAATAATAACTTGCATTGTCTGCACATTTCCATTGTATGCTTATCAATGGTCTCCAGAGAATACCACGCCTGTCGCCGGAATATTCTAACTTATCCAAAAGCTTTTCAGCTTTCTTCAGTTCTCTGCCCGTCATCTTCTCAGTCGAAAGCTTTCTGTAAAGCTCATCGTAATCTACTTTTTTACCAAACAGTCCCATGGTAAACCTCCTCTGAATTATATTTGCGCCGCTTTCACTTCGGAAAAGTCGCACGCTGCAAGTTTTTCTTTTTCGATATAAAAGCACAGCGAACCGTTACCGTTGAAGCGAATTTCCGCATCCTCCGTTTCAAGCGAGCCGATACGCAAAAGCGGCAGACAACCGTTTATAAAATCACAGCTTTGCGTCATATCTCCGAGCAGAAGATGAGATGATTTTCCCTCAGCATCTTCTGCTTCAAAATCTATTTTCTGCTCCGAAAAAGACAGACTGTTGCCGTTTTCATCTGTCAGTAGCATTTCATGCAGGGCGGACAATTCGCCGTTGTACCAAAGAACCCGTGACGATTTTTCATCCGGTGCTTCGGGCATTGTATCAAGGTCATAAAAGAAATAAAGAATTCCCATTTTCGGAAGTCGATCCTCTTTGTCCAAAGCGGATACCTCCGTACAGTTTATCTGACACAAAAAGGTCAAGTCGTACTTTTCGCCGTTTTCTTCGATATAAGGCCATTCAAAGCCGTCCCACACATCAGGATTGCCGAACAGCTTGCTTGACCTCGGAAAAAGCCTATCCTTTGGTTTTGATATTTTCAGCTTAATACCGTTCATGTCGCCACCTCTCTGTATCTTATTTCACCCATACAGCCTTCAATTCATCTACGCCCGTAAACCACGGTCCGTCGTATGAAGCCTGAGACTCCCTTATGTCAAAAAGAAAGTTAATTCCTTCGTGCAGAGTATAATCGTTGCCGTTGAAGGTAATGCCGATGCTGTTTTCATTAACGCTTTTTATAATCAACTCGTATTTGTGCTTCGGTGCGTAGCAAGTAAAATCAACCGAGTAACTGCCGACTTCGGCAGGGAAAGAGATATCATATCTGTGCATATCGGACGGACAGCGCTCGCAGATATTTCCCTCGAGCCGTATTGTCAGCGTGTCTTTTTCAAGCCCTTCGTATAAGGACACCTTATCAAGAATTTCGTTATATTGCAGATAATTCATATATTCCCTCAGCTTTCCGCCTGAATTAAGGCGTTATCGTCAAAAGAATAATCCTCTATCCATTCTTTAGCCGGAGCGTATCCGACCTCAGCCGCCGCAGAAATCCACTGTGCGGCTTTATCTATATTTTTCTCCGTCATATTTCCTGTTTCAAAGTAAATACCAAGTCGGTACATAGCGCATGGTTTTCCCATTTTCGCCGCTTTTATCAACTTTCTTAATTTCTTTGGTTTTCTCATAGTAAAGTCGCCCTCCTATTCTGAAAATCATTATATACCGAATTGCTTGTAATTTGGTCGCCGCAGCGGCGACACTTTTTGAAACTCAATCTATAGTACACCCGTTCAAGTAATATTATACAATTTTTTGGCACCATCTGCAAGCGTTTTGCAAGATAAATTGCTTGTATATTTATTTCTGAATATAGTGCATAATAATATGCAGAGAGGTGAGATTTATCATGCTTGAACTTGAAAAGGGCTTTGAATCCGTAAATAAAACATTCCGTATTCCCGTAAATATTGTGGAGCAGCTTGACCGCCTTGCCGGCGAGTACAACACTTCCATGAATAAAATCGTTGTGCAGTGCCTTCAATATGCGCTCGATAACCTGAACACATCGGATGATAAATCCGTGGACTCAAAATGATACCCGGCTGCCGTTTTCCGACGGTGGCTTTTCTTTTTTTAAAACGGCTCAAAACCGAAATGAACAAGCACATCGTTGATGTCAAAGAAATTAAATATTTTCTTTTCAATGCAAAAGGCAATCACAAGATCGAAGTCATCGGCACGGGATAAACTGTATCCAGCAGAGGAAAGAAGCTTATCCGCATCTTCTCTTGTTAATTCCAATGCAAGACACAAAGCGATTACCGTTCTCTTGGCAGGTATGTATTTTTTGTTCGAACGTATTTTTGAAAACAATCGGCGGTCGATCAATGCCTTTTTATAGATATCACTGTCTTTCTGACCGGTACGATCAATAAAGGCAAACATCTGCTCTGTAAAATAATTCTCCCTATGTTGCTGTAAATACTGTTCTGCGGCATCGGTATCAATGTCCATCATCTTATGGTAAGGTATTTCTATTCTCCCAAAAGATGAACCGGCAAGAATGCCGCCGTTTTTGATATATTGCTCGCACTCAAGCAACAGATGTTCTGTCATAAGGCATTCACCTCCGATTTTGAAACTGGAATGAAGTCGCATATCGCTCCGATATTACTCTCCGGATATTTGCAGATTTTTTGCAGAACAACCGGCGGCACTTCATCTTTAACCATAATTAGTATATATTGTAACTTATTATAGCATAAATAATCCCTGCTTACAATACAGTATGATATAATTTCAGCAAACAATCGTAATTTGTTGCGATTCTTTGCTGAAATAGCGACGGCTAAAACAGTAATATTTTATCACTGATTCCTCGTTGTTTTTTCTGCTGTAAACTATTTTCAGTTGAGTAGTTCACTTTCTTCTATCGCTATGGTGTCAAACTGCCCGAAAATGCACCAAATCAGACAAATTTCAAGAAAACAAAAACGCTCGATAAATGGCTTAGTTGAGCCAAATATCGAGCGTTTCGCAAATATTGCAGCTGGTACGGGTAACAGGACTTGAACCTGCACGCTTTCGCACCAGAACCTAAATCTGGCGTGTCTGCCAATTCCACCATACCCGTATATAAAAACGACGCTGAAAAACTCAGCGTCGTGTGGCGGAAAGAGAGGGATTCGAACCCTCGAACGGGTATTAGCCGTTACACGATTTCCAATCGTGCGCCTTAGACCAGCTCAGCCATCTTTCCACGACTTTAATATTCTATCATATCTCCGAAGAATTGTCAAGAACTTTTTTAAAATGTTTTCTTATTCCTTTACGCATTGGTATTAATTTCGAAAAATTGTGTCCGAGCCTCTTGACAAACACAATATGTTGTGGTACAATTGAGAAAACAACGAAATGTACTTACTGCTTTTATATACAGTAAATTGAAAGGAAGATTGTTATGGTAAAAGTAAATGTAAAAAACGGCACACTCGATCAGAAAGAGATCGACGCTTATGTTCAGTATGCTATAGAGGCTAATCCCGGAAAGCTGGTCACCGAGCTTGATATAGACATTGACGGAGATTTTGCTAATCTCACCTATCATTTCGGCGAGATACCCTTTGACCGTATACGCCGTATCACAGGTTACCTTGTAGGTACGCTCGACAGATTCAATAATGCGAAAAAGGCTGAGGTCGAAGACAGGGTAAAGCACAGCACAGCGCCCGATGTCGAAGACGATATTTATGTTACGGCATAATTTGTGATTGCTTGTAATCCGACAGAATAAAAAACGTTATTCCGTCCATACTTTTATTGGAAAATGAAAGTATGGGCGGTGTTTTTTTGTATTACAACAAGGTTGAAATAAGCGGTGTCAACACAGCAAAGCTGAAGGTCCTCAAGGAGTCGGAAAAAACCGAATTACTAAAGCAAATGCGCAGCGGCGACCCGACAGCCAGAGAGAAGCTGATAAACGGCAATCTGCGTCTTGTTCTCAGCGTGATACAGCGTTTTTCGGGCAGAGGAGAAAATCCCGACGACCTTTTTCAGGTCGGATGTATCGGACTGATGAAAGCTATCGACAATTTTTCAACGGATTTTAACGTCAGATTCAGCACTTATGCCGTGCCTATGATAATGGGCGAATTGCGGCGCTACCTGAGGGACTCAGGCTCGATCCGTGTCAGCCGTTCAATGCGTGATCTGGCTTATAAAGCTATGCAGGCAAGAGAAAAACTGACCAATGACAATTCTAAAGAGCCTACGATCGAGCAGATAGCCAAAGAAATAGACGCAAAACGTGAGGACGTGGTAATAGCGCTTGAGGCTGTCAGCGACCCTATTTCGCTGTACGAACCGGTGTTTTCGGAGTCGGGCGATACCATATATATGATGGATCAGATAGGCGATAACAACGATGACAGAAACTGGCTCGATGAAATAGCTTTGAAAGAGGCGATAATCGGGCTTGACGACAGAGAGAAGAATATTCTTAAGCTGCGTTTTTTCAGAGGTAAAACTCAGGTGGAAGTCGCACAGGAAATAGGGATTAGTCAGGCACAGGTGTCACGGCTTGAAAAAGGCGCTCTAGGTAAGATAAAAAAGGCGTTATAACTTTGAAATCACATATTTCTGCTTGACTTATACAGTATATTGTGGCTGTCTCTTATACACATCTCCGAGCCCACGAGACGCT
>ERZ1026848.631-NODE-631-length-19666-cov-22.609811_pt1 | contig 19666 bp, 18 predicted proteins | sample MGYA00380154_ERZ1026848 | MGnify/ENA primary metagenome ERZ1026848 (study PRJEB33269, sample SAMEA4719790) | human gut metagenome | biome: human-associated habitat; feature: organic feature; material: feces | place: Cameroon | collected 2013-10 ...
GAAATTCTATATCAATCGAATTCGTCTTGTCAAGAGTAATTTCAAAATTTGTTTTCCGATTTTGCTCTTGTCGTTGACCTCAGGCATTAAAAAAGAGCCGAACAAGCGACTCATTTTTGCCTTCCCGTCAAACGAGGTTGCGAATTATGGCGGGGTGTTTCGCGCTTGTCAAGCGCTTGAAACGACTTTTGGGCTCGCCCTTAGCCTTGCCTCTGATTTTTCAGGAAATTATATTTTTCCGCGTTCCGCCCCGCAGATCTTCGGGGAGGTTCATGTTTTCAAAGGCGTGCGCGTCGTCAAAATCCACCCACACGGCGTGCATGGTTTCGTTGAGCCACCGGTGCACCGCCAGCTGCCCGCTTGCCAGGGCGGCCTTGACGTCCGTGACGGCCTCTTGTCGGATCAGCATGAAGACGGCCTGCTCGCGCCCGGCCGTTCGCGCCGCCGCCACCTTGGCCTGCGGATGCGAGGCCAGGCCCGCGGCCAGACGCGCGACGTAGTCGCTCGGCAAAAAGGGACTGTCGCAGGGGGCCACCACCAGATAGTCGGTCGTCGTTTTCTCCAGCGCCGCCGCAATGCCGGCCAAAGGCCCGGAAAAGTTTTGGTTGCCGTCGGTCACCATCGGCAACCCATAGCGCGCGTAAGTCTCTTCGTTGCGGTTGACGCTGAGCATTAGACGGGCGCACTGCGGCTTTAGGGCCGCAATGACATGTTCGACCAGGGCGGTGCCCGCAAAGGGCACCAGGCCCTTGTCGGCGCCACCCATGCGGCTGCCGCGGCCGCCGGCCAAAATCAGGCCGGTGATTTCCTCGAATGCAATCGACTCTAGCTGCGCGCTCATGGCTGCCCGTTTTCCTGCCGTTGCCCGCACGCTTTACGGATGCCGTCTTAAGGCAAATTGCGCGGACGTTGTTTTATGATCGACTCCAATGAGCTCGGATTTTTGATCCGAAGCGCCTTTCAGACGCATTCAAACACTGAGGCCTTAATGTCCAAGGAATCTATCACAATCCGCCAAGCGCGCGAGATCATTCTGGCGGCCGCCCCCAAGGCCGTGCGTAGCCAATGCGTTGCCCTTGATCAGGCGCTCGGCCGCATCGCCGCCGAGCCCGTGCGCTCGGCCTGCCCTCTGCCCAACTACACCAACTCGGCCATGGACGGCTACGCCTTTGCCTTCGGCGATCTGCCCGAGGGCCCCACGGTCGTTCTGCCCCTGGTGGGCCACAGCTTTGCGGGCGCCCCCTGCACCCAAACCGAATTTGCCGCAGGCTGCGCCATTGAGATCACCACGGGGGCGGCGCTACCCGAGGCCTTCGACACCGTCATCCCCTACGAGGACTGCACGATCGATGAGGCCCGGGGCACCGTCTCCTTTGAGGTTTCCCGCATCAAGTCCGGCGCCAACGTGCGCCGCATCGGCGAGCAGATTGCCTGCGGCGCGCCCATCGTCGAACAAGGAGAGCGCGTCAGCACCCGCCACATCGCCCTGATGGCCGCCGCGGGCGTCTCGCAGGTCACGGTCTTCGAGCGTGTGCGCGCCGCCGTCATCGCCACGGGCAGCGAGCTCGTCGATCCCGGCCGGCCGCTCGGGCGCTATCAGATCTACAACAGTAACGCACTCATGCTCAAGAGCGTTCTGGAGGCCGCCGGTTGCGTGGTGCAGGTGTGCAGTACCCTTGATGAGGCGCAGACCATTGCCGATCGCATCGCCGATGCCGTGCGCGACAACGACATCGTCTTGCTCTCGGGCGGGGCGGGCAACGGCCGCTACGACTTGAGCCAGGCGCAGCTCGAAAGCATGGGCCGAATGGAGCCCTGGTCGATCAACATGCGCCCGGGCCGCCCGATGCGCTTCGGGCAAATCGACGGCAAGCCCGTCTTCGTGCTGCCGGGCAACCCCGTGGCCGCCTTCGTCACCTGTCTGGAATTCGTCTTCCCGGCCCTCGGACGGATGCAGGGCGCCGCCGACGGTCCGCTTCCGACTTCGCGCGAGGCCATCCTCGGCTGTGACGTGCGCAAAAAGAGCGGCCGCGCCGAATTCATGCGCGCGCGCATCGACGGTACGGAGCAGGGTCTGCCCGTGGTCGAGCCCGTGCAAAGCCAGAGCTCTGCGGATCTGATAATGCTCGCGCAGGCCGACGTGATCCTGTGTCTGGATCACGAGCCCGCGCAATACGCCAAGGGCGAGCGCGTGAGCGTGCAGTTTCTGAGCGAAGCGGGCCTGTAAAAGGGATCTTGCGAAAACAATGGCGCCGACGCCGAGGCAATCCTTGCCGCGGAATCGGCGCCTTTCGTTTGGGCGCAACCTTTGAGCCGGTCAATCAGGCCTTTATCGGGTCGTTCTCGTCGATCACCTGCGCATTGCACTGCTCCGGCCGCGGGCGCCGAGCCGGAAAGCCCAGGCAGCGCTACCGGCGGCAGGCGCACAGACAGTCGTGATCGGGATTATCGACGCAGTCGCGGGCGCGCAGCTTGTCGTAGATCTCCTGCAGATCAAAGTGCACGCTGTCGAGCACCTCGGGCGTGGGCTCCTCGCCGGCCTGCTGCAGCGCGAGCACGTCGCGCGGATCGATTTCCGCCGGACGCACCACACGGCCGTTCAGGTCGACGATGCCGCGGTAGCCGACGGCCCGCACCAGCATGCCCTTGTAGGTGCCGTACTCCAGGTCCTCGTGCTGATGCCCGTGAAAGAGCCGGTGCACCCCGAGCTTGCGCGCGAGCCGATCGATCACGTCAAAGCCCTTTTTGTGGCAGCCCGCCGCCTCGTGCGTCACCAGCACGTCGGCGTGCTGCTGCGAGAGCGCCTCGTACGTGGACGGGAAAATCGACGAGCGATGGCGCCGCGGCAGACCGCCTCGCCACAGATTGGTCTTGGGACTGCGGCGGATAAAGCCGGCGGCCGACTGGTAGTTGGGACGCCCCTCGGGCATCCAGATCTGACCGCGGAACACGCCCCCGAGCCCGGCGATGCGCACGCCTGCGATCGTGGCCACCCTGCCGTGCAGGTTGTGGTCAGCCAGCGGCCCGTGCCAGAGCCGGTCGTAGAACTCTTCGGTGTCCGTGTCGTGGTTACCCGGAATCCACCAGACCTCGGTGAGCTCGAGCGTGCGCGCAAGTAGCGTGCCGATGTCCTCGGGCGGCTGCAGATCCCCGAGCAGGATGATCGCGTCCGGCCGGTACTTTTCCACCGCCTTGTTGATGTAATCGAACTGCCCGTGCGGGTCACCGCAAAAGAAAATCTTGGGCTGCGCTCCCTTCTGAGCGGACTCGGCGTGTCGGTTGTGGTGCCAAGATTTCTTTCTGCGTCCGCTGCGCCGGGAGGATCGATTGTCTGCGCTGTGCGCAGAGTCACGAACCTGATCGGTCATAGCGTCCTCTTCCCGTCTTCGGTTTGGTTCTCGTACTGTTCGAGCGTGGCGCGCAGTTTGTCGCGCACGCAATCGATCAGGCTTTGCGGGGAAATCACCCGCGCGTGCTCACCCAGGCGCAGGATGTCGCCGGCCAATTCCGTTTCCTTGGCGTAGGGCACCTGCAGCGTGAGCGTGCCGTCGGCGTTCACTTCCAGTCTCTGATCGGGATGCCACACGGTCGTGCGCTCGTAGTGCGCCATGACGCCGTCGATGGCAATGACTGCCGTCTTGGTCTGTCCGCCCGAAAAAATCCCGTACGTGCCGTCGAGCTTTTCCTCAATTTCGCGCATGGCCACGGCCCTGCAGGCCACCTGCAGCATTTGGGCCGAGCGGATGTTTTCCACGGAAAAGGTCTTCATGCGGCCCGTCTCATGGCACCAGGCATCCAGGTACCAGCGCCCGCGCCAGTGCACGAGGCGCAGGGGACTGACCTCGCGGGCCGATTCGCTGTCGCGGTTTCGCGTAAAGTAGGTCAGGCGCAGACGCAGACGGCGCACGAGCGCCATGCCCACGATGGAAAAAAAAGGCTCGTCGACCCGCCCGAAGGCGGGCACGATCACCTTGACGCGCTTTAAAAGCTCGGCGGGACTTTTCTGCGTGAGCTCGTCGGGCAACATCGCCATCAGACGCGACTTCAGAGGCCGCATCTCCGAGGCGGTCACCGACTGCGGGTCGCGTTCGACGGCGTCGGCCAGACGCAGCATCGCCCCGAGGGCGAAAAGCTCCCGCGGCGAGAACCAGGCCGTCGGCATCATCGTGGCCGAGCGCGCCCGTTTGGCGTCGGCGCCCGGTTTCTTGGCGTACATGTAGCGCTTGCTCTCATGCACGTAAACGATTTTGGCCCCGGCCTTTTCACGCAGATACCGCAGGTCGCGCTTGAGGGTCGGCGACGAGCACTGCAGTGCCCCGAGCAGTTCGCCGAACGTTGCGCTTCCCTTTTCCTGCAGTATTTGATCAATGCGGTACAACCGCATGGCAAAAGACAGGTGGGATTTCATCTCAATCCGAGAAAATTTTTTGTGGTTCCCTCATTATAAGGCAGTACCCCCGGCGCCCCACCCCGCCCAACCCCGGAAAATGCCCTGCGCCGCATGCTTTCGGGCACGTTTGGCCGGGGTTTGTGTTCCGCCTGCGTGAGCGTCCTTCGGCAAGACCCATCGGCACCGGCCGCGCCCCACGGCGGCGGGCTCGTCGTTTTCTGCCGGCGCGAAAAGTGATTAAAATTCGTTGTTTTCCGCCGCCGGGCCACGCACCGACCAACGTGTCAAGGCGCGTTTTCCCCGAATAAGACGGCCTTGCAAGGTAAGGCCGCATCGGCACGATCGCCCCGCCAGAACGGCGGACCAAAGCGTTTTCTCAACACGATCAAATCGTAAGAACAACAAGGATTGAATCAAAATGTCCGGACATTCCAAATGGGCCAATATTCAGCATCGCAAGGGCCGTCAGGATGCCAAGCGCTCCAACCTCTGGACCAAGCTTGTGCGTGAAATCATCGTGGCCGCGCGCGTGGGCGGCAGCGGCGATCCCGACATGAATTCGCGTCTGCGTCTGGCCATTTCCAAAGCTCGCGACGGCAACGTGCCCAAGGACACCATTCAGAATGCCATCCTCAAGGGCACCGGCCAGCTCGAAGGCGTCAACTACGAAGAAGTGCGCTACGAAGGCTACGGCATCGGCGGCGCCAGCCTGATCGTCGACTGCACGACCGACAACCGCACCCGTACGGTGGCCGACGTGCGTCACGCCCTGTCCAAGCACGGCGGCAACATGGGCACCGAAGGTTCGGTGGCCTTCCAGTTCCGTCACTGCGGCGAATTCCTCTTTGCCCCGGGCACGAGCGAAGACGCCGTGATGGAAACGGCTCTCGAAGCCGGTGCCGACGACGTGGTGACCGATCCCGAAGACGGCTCGATCGAAGTGATCTGCGATCCGTCCGCCTTTGACGCCGTCTCCAAGGCCTTTGAAAAGGCCGGCCTCAATCCGGTTTCCTCCGAAATCACGATGAAGCCGCTCAACGAAATCGAACTCAAGGGCGAAGACGCGGCCAAGATGCAAAAGCTCATCGACGCGCTCGAAGACCTCGACGACGTGAGCAACGTCTACACGAGCGCCGTGTTCGAAGAGCCCGAAGAGGCCTGATTTTCGCTTTAGGCACGCCCGGCTCGTAAAGGCGCGGGCCCGAGCAAAGAAGCTTGCAGGTAAAATTGCCTGCAAGCTTTTCTTATCTTTTTCCACCATCCCTGTGCGCTCGATCGGGCGGCAGGCAACGGAGAGTATTCGTGACTAAGGTTTTAGTGATCGGCAGCGGCGGCCGCGAGCACGCGCTGGCCTGGCGTCTTGCCAAATCCGAAGGCGTCGACAAGGTTTGGGTTGCCCCGGGCAACGCCGGAACGGCCGCGGATCCGCGCCTGGAAAACCTGCCCATCAGCGACATCGAGGCGCTGCGCAACTGGGCGCTTGAAAACAAAATCGATCTGACGGTCGTCGGCCCCGAAGCGCCCCTGTCCAAGGGCGTGGTCAACGTTTTCCGCGCCGCCAGTCTGGCCATCTTCGGCCCGACCAAGGAGGCCGCCCAGCTCGAAAGCTCCAAGGACTTCGCCAAGGCCTTCATGAAGCGCAAGGGCATTCCCACGGCCGAGTACGAAAGCTTTACCGATCCGACCAAGGCCCATGAATACATCCGCGCCAAGGGCGCCCCGATCGTGATCAAGGCCGACGGTCTGGCCGCGGGCAAGGGCGTCGTGGTCGCCATGACCGAAGAGGAGGCTCACGCGGCCGTCGACGACATGCTCTCGGGCCACAAGTTCGGCCAGGCGGGCGCGCGCGTGGTCATCGAAGAGTTCCTCGAAGGCGAAGAAGCGAGCTTTATCGTCATGGTCGACGGCAAGAACGTGCTGCCGCTGGCCACGAGCCAGGACCACAAGCGCCTTTTGGACGGCGACAAGGGGCCCAACACGGGCGGCATGGGAGCCTACTCGCCCGCGCCGTGCGTCACCGACGAAGTCTATGAAAAGACGATGCGCGAAATCATCGAGCCGACCGTGCGCGGCATGGCCGAAGACGGCATCGTCTACACGGGCTTTTTGTACGCCGGCCTGATGATCGGTAAGGACAACCTGGGCAAGACCACCGTCAAGACCCTCGAATTCAACTGCCGCATGGGCGACCCGGAAACGCAGCCCATTATGAGCCGCATCAAGTCGGGCTTTGCCAAGACCCTGGCGGCGGCCGCCGCCGGCGACATCACCCGCGGCGGCATCGAATACGACAGCCGCTCGGCTCTGGGCGTGGTGCTGGCGGCCCGCGGCTATCCGGAACACCCCGAAAAGGGTGCCGTGATCACGGGCCTGGCGCCCGAAACGGACGACTCGGTGATCTTTCACGCGGGCACGGCCAACGATGAACAGGGCCGCATCGTCGTCTCAGGCGGTCGCGTGCTTTGTGTCGTTGGTCTGGGCGATACTTTGAAAGAGGCCCATGACGCCGCGTACCGCACGGCCGATCAGGTACACTTTGACGGCGTGCAGAAGCGACGCGATATCGGCTATCGCGCCCTGTGACGCTCTGAAGCGCTCCGCCGCCCGCGCACCCAAATGTGCCGCGGACCCGCGCGGGGCGCACCGTCAAATCCTTTTGCTTTAGGCCCGAACACTTTGAAGCGCACTTCAGCCCTTTTTGCTCTCTGCGCCGCGCTCACGGCAGCGGCTTGGCCCGCTTTTGCCTCCGACGAGCCGTTCGGGTACCCGAGCACCCTTTTGCAGGCGCGCAGCACCTACACGGTGTCCCCGGCCACCCCCGTGCTGCTCGGCGACACGGTCGTCGTGCTCGAGCAGTCGCGTCTGTCGGACGTGGCGGCCATCGCGGGCTCGCGCGTGCACACCGACTCGGACGGGCGGCGCTGGGTGTGCGTGCAAAGCCACGATCAGGCCTCGCCCCTGCGCCTGTGGTTCATCGCCACGGGTCAGGAAACCGTCACCGAAGTGCAGATGTCGCCGGGCTCGTTTGAAGAGCCCTCGGCATGCGGGAAACTGACGGCGCACTTTGAGCCCGTCTTTTTGTCGCGCATTCAAAGCGGCATGACGATCCGTGAGATCACGGGCGACATCGGCCCGGCCAGCGCCCACGACGAGCAGGGCTGGTACTTCTGGGTCTCGCGCCGCGGCTACGAGTACGACGGCACGCACTACACCGAATACGTCTGGGTGGGCGCGCACGAAAAAGACGGCAAGGTGAACGAAGTGTTCACCACGCAGCTTACGCGCTGATCACAACGGCCGCCGGCGGGCAGACCGCAGGCGGCGCACACGACATTTTTATGGCCAACGAGATTTGCGGCATGCGCCGCGGCATCGGACTTTTGGGCGGCAGCTTCGATCCCGTGCACAACGGGCATCTGGCGGTCGCGCGCGGTGCGCTCGAGGCGCTGCGACTTCAGCGCGTGGACTTTGTGCCCGCGCCCCGGCCCTGGCAAAAGTCGGTGTCCACCCCCGTGGCCGTTCGCCTGCAGCTGCTGCAGGCGGCCGTCGCGGGCAACGAGCGTTTCGGCATCTGCACCAAGGAACTCGAGCGTACGGGGCCGACCTACACGATCGACACGGTGCGCGAGCTGCGCCGGGACGTGGGACTGGCCCTGCCCCTGGTGCTGCTCATCGGAGCCGATCAATGGGAAAACTTTCACACGTGGCGGCACTGGCGCGAGCTTTTCGACTACGTGCACGTGGCCGTGTGCACGCGCGGCGGCCTCATGAAGGCGGCCGTGCCCGAGGTCGAGCACTTTGCCGCACCCCGGCGCGTTGAGCCCGTCAGGCTCACGGTCACGCCGAGCGGGAGCCTGACGGTTTTTGACATCGCAGCGCATCCGGCGAGCTCAACAAAAATCCGCGAGCGTTTTGCCACGCTCGACCGAACCGAGGCGTTCAAATCGCTCGAAACGTGGCTGCCCACGGCCGTGGCGCGCCTCATTGCCGAGAAAAACGCCTACTGAAAACCGCGGGAAACCCTCCCGCACACACTGCCTATAAGGACAACATGCTCAAAACAGAAGAACTGCTTACCGTCATCGTCAACGCCCTGGACGACGTCAAGGCCCGCGACATCGTAGTCTTTGACACCACGGGCAAAACGAGCGCCTTTACGCGCGTCGTCGTGTGCTCGGGCACGAGCAACCGCCAGACCCGCGCCCTCGGTGTGGCCGTCACCCGCGCCGTGCGCGAAGCCGGCGGCAAGGTAAGCGGCCTTGAGGGCAGCGACACGGGCGAATGGGTGCTCGTCGACTGCGGCGAAGTGGTCGTGCACTGCATGCAGCCGACCATGCGCGCCTACTACAACCTCGAAGAGCTCTGGGGACCCGACTCGCTCGACGTGTCGGCCTACCTCAAGAGCCTGCAGGAAAAAAGCGCCCACGCCCCCGCCTCCCCCGAGGCCTGATCGCCCCTTCTTGACTTAGGTAGTCGTCATGCACATCACCATCGTGGCCGTCAATCAGAAGCTGCCCGCCTGGGCGCAGACGGCCGTTGAGGATTATCTCGGGCGCTTTCCGCGCGACTTCACCGTCTCGGTCAAGGAAATCAAGGCCGAACCGCGCACGGGCGGCAAGCCCGTCGCGCAGGTGATGGCCCTGGAGGCCGAACGCATCGAGCGGGCCGTGCCCGCGGGCGACATCGTCGTGGCGATGGACGAGCACGGCCGCGACATGACGACCGTCGACTTTGCCAAGAAGATCGTCGGCTGGAAAAACGAAGGCAGCAACGTCACGTTTGTGATCGGCGGGGCCGACGGCCTCGATCCGGCCCTCAAGAGCAAGGCGCGCATGATGCTGCGCCTGTCCTCGATGACGCTGCCGCACGCCTTTGCGCGCGTGCTGCTGACCGAGCAGATCTACCGCGCCTGGTCGCTTCTGGTCAATCACCCCTACCACCGCGTCTGAGTCATGCCCGTTTTATATCTGGCCAGCAAAAGTCCCCGCCGCCGCGAAATCCTCGCGGGCATGGGCATCACGGATCTGGCCGTGATCCACGCCGGTCCGGCCACCCTCACCGCCTTTGAGGGCGACGAGACGCAGCTTGCGGGCGAGTCGGCCGCCGACTACGTCGTGCGCACGGCCTCGGACAAAGCCCGTCAGGCGCTGCGGCGCATCGCCGCCGAACATCTGCCGCCCCTTCCCGTGCTGGCCGCCGACACGGTCGTCATCTGCGAGGGGGACATTCTCGGTAAGCCCGAAAGCCGTGAGCAGGCCCGCGCGTTCATGCGGCGCCTCTCGGGCCGCACGCACGAAGTGCGCACCGCCGTGGCCGTGGGCGACGGCGCAAGCGATCGGCTGCATTTGGCCGTAAGCGTCTCGCATGTGACCTTTGCCGACCTCACCCAAGCGCAGATCGAAGCCTACATCACCACGGACGAGCCCTACGACAAGGCGGGCGGCTATGCCGTGCAGGGCCTGGCCGGGCTCTTTATCGAGCGCATCGAAGGCAGCTACTCGGGCATCATGGGACTGCCCGTCTTTGAAACGGCCAAGCTTCTGGCGCAGATCGCCCCCGACCTGCTGCCCGCGTGCGCGGCGCGCTAATGCCCCTCGTTTGGGCGCACGCGGTCAAACCAGCCCGAAAGCTCTCTCAGAGCCTCAATTCGCACGTTTTCCAAGGCCGGAAACGCTGAAATCAGGGCCGTGAGTACGGCCTGCATCTGCTGCGCAGACAGGCCATTGGCGGCGCTCACATGCAGCAGGGGCACGGGCCCCAACCAGCGCAACCGGAAACCGGCCTTGAGCGCCGGCAAGGTGTCCAAAAACGCCTCGGCGCGCTGCGTCAGATCGAGTCGCACCGGATCGGGCGCGTCGCCATAGTCAAAGCGCGTGAGCAGGCAGGGCCGGGCGGGCTGCTGAGGGTCCGATAGGCCCAGGGCCGCGGCCGCCTGCCGAATCATCGGTTTGCTCAAGCCCGCATCCGCTAGGGGCGTGCCCACCCCCAATTCGGAGATGGCGCGGCTGCCCGGTCGAAACACCAGCGCGTCGCTGGCGTTGCTGCCGTCGCACAAGGGCGCGTGCGCCTCTTTGAGCAATACCGTGAAAATCGCCTTTTTGCACACGTAGCAGCGATCGCGCAGCGCCCGTGCGAGCCGCATCGGGTCGGGCAGATCGGGCCGGATGCAGCGCACCGTCAGGCCCATGGCTGCGGCCCGGCCGATCGCCTCCTGCGTCTCCTCGCGCGAGATGTGTGCGCTTTGCGCGTGCAACAGCTCCACCTCAAAGCCGTTTTGCTTGGCAAAGAACGCCAGAAACCGGCTGTCCAATCCGCCCGAGTAGGCAATCGAAAGTTTCCCGTCGCGGGCAATGGCCGCAAGGCGCGCTTTGAGGCGCGCAAGCGCCGCCGCCACATCGGCCTCTTCGTGGGGCCTGTCCGCCGCCTTTTGCTCTTGACTTGTCATGGTCTTTTGGATTCGGCTCAGGCGCCGATCAAATGGAGCAGCTGCGCCTCGATGTCATCGAGCGCCATCGCGTACGGGTCAACCGTCACAACGCCCGGCATTGAGCGCAGCCAGGTGATCTGCCGCTTGGCCAGCTGCCGCGTGGCCGCCTTGCCCGCTTCGACGAAGGCCTCGTACGTGCAGCGGCCCTTGAGGTAGTCAATAGCCTGCCGGTAGCCCACGGCGCGCATGCTCGGCAGCGCCTCGTCAAAGCCCGGGCGAGCCATGAGCGCGCGCATCTCGTCGAGCAACCCGTTTTGCAGCATCGCGTCAAACCGCTTGCCGATCATCTCGTGCAGTTTGCTGCGCTCCTGCGGAAAAAGCGCGGCCACCGCAATCGTCGGGTCGCAAGCCTTTTGCCCCGTGTGCAGACTCGAGAGAGGCTTGCCGGTGACTTCAAACACTTCCAGGGCCCGCCCGATGCGCTGCTTGTCGTTGGGTGCCAGACGCGCGGCCGTCACGGGGTCGACCTGTGAGAGTTTTTCGTGCATGGCGGGCCAGCCCAGCGCTTCGCCCTCGGCCGTCACCCGTGCGCGCACCGCCGGATCGGTCACCGGGCTCTCGTCCATGCCCTCGCGCAGAGCCTTAGCGTAAAGCATCGTGCCCCCGACCAGAAGCGGATAGCGGCCGCGCGCGTGACTCTCCCCGATCAGACGCTCGGCATCGGCGGCAAAGGCCGCGGCGCTGTAGCTCTCCTCAATTTCGAGGATGTCGATGAGGTGGTGCGGCACCCCCTCCCTTTCCCGCAGGGTCGGCTTGGCCGAGCCGATGTCCATGCCGCGGTACACCAGGGCCGAATCCACCGAGATGATCTCCACGGGCAATCGCTTGGCCAACGACAGCGAAAGAGCCGTCTTGCCGCAGGCCGTCGGGCCGAGCAGCATCAGGGCACGCGGTTTTGTCTGCATCACTTCCCCCGCATGAAAAGTTTGTCCAAGTCGGCGAGCGTGAGCTGCGTCCACGTGGGCCGGCCGTGGTTGCACTGATCGGCCCGGTCCGTGCGCTCCATGGCGCGTAAGAGGGCGTCCATCTCCTCGAGCGTGAGCTCGCGGTGCGCCCGTACCGAGCCGTGGCAGGCGATGGTGGCCAAACACTCGTTTCGCATCTGCTCGGTGAGGTTCGAGCCCCCGAAGCGCGCAAAGTCCTCCAACAGGCCTGTCACAAGTTCGTCCGCGTCGTACTTGCCGCGCGCCAGGATCGCGGGCAGCGCGCGCAGCATCAGCGCGTGTTCGCCCGCGGCCGAGACCTCCAGCCCAAAGTCGGCGAATTTGTCGGCGTGCTCTTCAAAAAGCGCCATCGTCTCGTCGCTCACGTTAAAGACGGCGGGCACGAGCAGCTGCGTAATGTCCTTGCCCACGCCCGAGGCCTTGAGCTTTTCATAGGTCACGCGCTCGTGGGCGGCGTGCATGTCGACGATCACCAGCCCTTCGCTGTTTTCGGCCAGCACATAAATGCCCGCGATCTGCGCGATGGGGCGCCCGAGCGGCTGATTCATCGCCGAGGCCTGCGTGAGCATGTCGGCAAACGTGCCCGCCGAAGGCGTTGAGGCGGCCTCCGGTGCGGCAGCCGGCGCAGCCGAGGCGACAGCCTTGGGTTCGCTCGAGGCGCTCTCGGCTCGGGTGTGCGCGCCGCCGTAAAGGTCGAGCCACTGCTGCTCGGTCAGGGGCTTGGGAGTGGCGGACGCCGTGTGCGCAGCATAGGAGGCCGCGCGGCTTGCGGACGGCGCAAAAGATCGGGCGGGGGCAAAGCCCCCTGTGGCGGGCGGCATGGCCGCGGGCGCCGTCGGGGCGGCCGCCCTCTCGCCGTGGCCTTCGGTGAGGCTCACGGGCGCTTGTTCACCCGCGCCGTGCGCCAGGGCGCGCATGATCGCCGAGGACACGAAGCTGTGCACAAGGCCGCTGTCGCGAAAGCGCACCTCGCTTTTTTGCGGGTGCACGTTGACGTCCACGCGCGTAGGGTTGATCGACAGAGAGAGCACAAACATGGGCTGCGCCTGCACGTGCAGCACGTCGGCGTAAGCGGTCTTGACGGCGTGCTGCAGCACCCGATCGCGGATAAAGCGGCCGTTGACGAAGAAAAACTGTTTGTCGGCCCGCGCCCGGGCGGCCGTGGGCAGTCCCACCCAGCCTTCCAGATGCAGGCCCGGGGCGTCGGCCGATATCGGCCGGCAGGCCTGGGCAAACTCGGGCGGCATCACGGCAAACACGCGATCGGCCGTCTCCTGCGCGGGAAAATGCACCGAGGCGCGCCCGTTGGAAAAGACGCGAAATCGCACGTGCGGGTTGGCCAGGGCCATGCGCTCGATCTGCGCCAGGATATGCGCCGTTTCCGTCGAGGCGGACTTGAGAAACTTGCGGCGGGCGGGCGTCAGATAAAAAAGGTCCTTGACTTCGATGCGGGTGCCCGGCGTGCCGGCCGCGGGCTGCACCCCCTCGCGGCTGATCGCCCAGGCCTCGGCGGCATCGAGCGTGCGGCTCGTGATGGTGACGTCGGCCACCGAGTCGATGCTCGCCAGGGCCTCGCCGCGAAACCCGAAGCTGGCGACACTTTCCAGATCCGTCAGTGTGCGGATCTTGCTTGTGGCGTGCCGCTTGAGCGCCAGGGGCAAATCGTCCTTGGCGATGCCGCAGCCGTTGTCCGCAACGACAATGCGCTTGATGCCGCCCTCGTCGAGGCGCACCTCAATGTCGTCGGCGCCCGCATCGAGGGAATTTTCCACGAGCTCCTTGACGACCGAGGCCGGTCGCTCGATCACTTCGCCGGCGGCAATCTGGCTGATCAGCCGATCGGACAGTTCCCGAATCGGCCGGCGCGGCGCCGCATTCACATTTTCACCCACTTGCTCATTCATCTCAGACCCACAAATCAAAAGGTTTTCGCCGCCAAATTGTACAAGGCCGCAGGCCTTACCCGAACACCTTCGCCCGACAGCAACCTTCGGCAAAGCCCTCCTAGATCGTGTTACATTCGGCTAATTCCTCTGTGTTATTCTTCTGGACTAGACAGCCGGCTTTGGCGGCCGTCTTCTCCCCCATCGCCCCAGTGCGCCGCCCACCATCCTGTCGAACGACGCCGAAATAAAAACCAACATGGACATTACGGGTCTTATCCTCGAACTATTCACCAACGCCGACCACTTTCTGATGGTCCTTGCCACGGAATACGGCTGGCTCGTCTATCTGGCGATGTTCACCATCTTCTTTCTTGAAACGGGCGTCGTCATTCTGGCCTTTCTGCCGGGCGACTCTCTGCTCTTCGTCTCGGGCACCGTGGCCGCCGCGGGCACGATGAGCCCCTGGGGACTGATGCTGGCCGTCATTTTGGGCGCGTGCCTGGGGAACACCCTGGGCTTTCACACGGGTCGCTGGTTCGGCAACAAGATCTACGACGGCTCGATTGGCTGGATCAACGCCGAAAAGCTGCACAAGACCCAGATCTTTTATGAAAAGCACGGCGGCAAGACGATCGTACTGGCCCGTTTCGTGCCGATCGTGCGCGCCTTTGCCCCGCTCGTGGCCGGCGCCGCGCGCATGAGCATGGCCCGCTTTGAGCTCTACAGCGGTCTGGGCGCGTGCCTGTGGGCCGTCTCCCTGATCGGCGTCGGGTACCTTTTCGGCAACATCCCGATCGTCAAGAACAACCTGTCGATGATTCTGCTGCTCGGCGTCGTGGCCGCGGCCATGGGCCCGGTGGTGGTGGCCTTAGGCTGGAAGTACGTCCATGCCCTGGCCGTCAAGATGCGCCACGATGAGCGCCAAGCCGAGCGCGCCGCCCGCCAAAAGGCCAAGGCCATCAAGTCCGAATAAGCGCTCCCGCATAAGCGCTCGGGGCCCCATCGGGCCCCCCCGATCGAAAAAGGCACCGCAAGAAGTCCGTACGGTGCCTTTTCTTTAGCCGTTGCCGATGTGCCGGCCTTAGGCCTTGGCGCGTTCCTCGAGAACGGCGATGGCGGGCAGACTCTTACCCTCGAGGAATTCGAGGAAGGCGCCGCCACCCGTAGAGATGTAGCTCACCTGATCGGCCACGCCGAACACGGAGACGGCCGAGACGGTGTCGCCGCCGCCCGCAATCGAGAAGGCTCCTTCGCGCGTGGCCTTGGCGATGGCCTTGGCCAGCTCGGCGGTGCCCTGCGCGTAGGGAGCCATTTCAAAGACGCCCACCGGGCCGTTCCAGACGATGGTCTTGGCCTTGCCGACGATGTCGGCGAGCATCTGCGCGGTCTTGGGACCGACGTCGAGAATCATCTCATCGTCGGCCACCTCTTCGACGGCGCAGGTGCGGTAGGGACCTTCGGCCGAGAAGGCCTTGGCGGCCACCACGTCGACGGGCAGGGGCAGCGTGGCGCCCTTGGCCTTGAGCGTCTCGAGCACCTTTCGGCATTCGTCGACGAGCTCGGGCTCTGCGAGGGACTTGCCCACCTTGTAGCCGGCCGCCAGAAGGAACGTGTTGGCGATGCCGCCGCCGACGATCAGCTGATCAACGTTGCGCGCCAGGTTGTTGAGAATCGTCAGCTTGGTCGAAACCTTGGAGCCGCCGACGATGGCCACGAGCGGATGCTCGGCCTGAGCGATCGCCTTGGTGAGGGCCTCGATTTCGCTGGCCATCAGGGGGCCGGCGCAGGCCACGGACGCAAAGCGGGCCACGCCTTCGGTGGAAGCCTGAGCGCGGTGCGCGGTGCCGAACGCGTCGTTGACGTACACGTCGCACAGGGCCGCATAGGCCTTGGCGAGCGCCTCGTCGTTTTTCTTTTCGCCCTTGTTGCAGCGGCAGTTTTCAAGCATCACCACCTGGCCGGGCTTGACCTGAACACCTTCTTCGAGATAGCGGCGCGACAGCGTGATGGGCACGCCCACGAGTTCGCTCATGCGCACCGTGATGGCCGCGAGCGAGTCCTGCGGACGGCATTCGCCTTCGGTGGGACGGCCGAGGTGGCTCATCACGAGCACGGCCGCGCCCGCATCGAGCGCCAGACGTATGGCCGGGACGCTGGCGATCAGACGGGTTTCATCGGTGATGTTGCCCGCTTCGTCACGCGGCACGTTCAAGTCGGAACGAATGAGAACGCGTTTGCCGGCAAGCGCGCCCTGCTTGGCAAGCGCCTCCAAGGTCTGAACCTGCATGGGATTTCAATTCCTTCGTTAAGTGTGAAGCCGACCGCAGATCGCTCCGTAGCCGGCGCACGGTTTGAAACGGACCGACTTACTTGGCGGCCATCATCGCGCAGGCCGTATCGAGCATGCGCTGCGAGAAGCCCCATTCGTTGTCGTACCAGCTCGTCACCTTCACGAGGCGGCCGCCGGTGACCTTCGTGAGGGTCGCGTCGAACGTGGAGCTGTGCGGGTCGTGGTTAAAGTCGATCGACACGAGCGGCTGATCGTTGTAGCCAAGAACGCCCTTAAAGCGCGGCGATTGGCTCGCGGCCTTCATGATGGCGTTGATTTCCTCAACGGTGGTGTCGCGCTTGGCCGTGAAGGTCAGATCCACGAAGCTCACGTTGATCGTGGGCACGCGCACGGCAAAGCCGTCGAGCTTGCCGTTGAGTTCGGGCAGCACCAGGCCCACGGCCGCGGCGGCGCCCGTCTTGGTCGGGATCATGGAGTGCGTGGCCGAACGGGCGCGGCGCATATCCTTGTGGTAGACGTCCGTGAGAACCTGATCGTTCGTGTACGAGTGCACGGTGGTCATCAGGCCGTGTTCGACGCCGAGCGTCTCGTGCAGGGCCGCCACGACGGGCGCCAGGCAGTTGGTCGTGCACGAGGCGTTGGACACGACGGTCATGTCGGCCGTGAGCACGTTTTCGTTGACGCCGTACACGACGGTCGCGTCGGCGTTCTTGCCCGGGGCGGAAATCAGAACCTTCTTGGCGCCCTGTTCGATGTGCACCATGGCCTTTTCCTTGCTCGTGAAGGCGCCCGTGCATTCGAGCACGACGTCCACGCCGCAGGAAGCCCAGTCGATTTCACGCGGGTCGCGCGTCGAGAAAAGACGGATGCGGTCGCCGTTGACGACGAGGTAATCGGTGCCTTCGACGACCACTTCGCCGTTAAAGCGCCCGTGCACCGTGTCGTAGCGCAGCAGGTGGGCGTTGGTTTCCACGCTGCCGAGCGTGTTGATGGCCACGATCTCAAGATCGTGCTTCTTGCCGTTTTCGTAGTGCGCGCGCAGCACGTTGCGCCCGATGCGGCCAAAGCCGTTGATTGCCACACGAATCGTCATTGGATTGTTCTCCTAAATCTTGTTCTCTGAAAAGAATTCAATTACTTGGCAAGAAGCGCCAAAACCTTTTGAACGGCGTTTTCGGGGGTAAAGCCGAAGTGCTTCCAGAGCACCGAGGCCGGGGCGGATTCGCCGAACGTATCGATCCCGAGCACGTCGCCGTGGCCGTGCAGATACTTGTGCCAGAGGGCCGTCGTACCCGCTTCAATCGCCAGAATCGGCTTGTCGGCGGGCAGCACCGCGTTGCGGTACGCGGCATCCTGACGGTCAAAGACGTCGCAGCAGGGCATGGAGACCACGCGCACCTGCACGTTCATGGCCGTGAGCAACGCACGGGCCTTCATCGCCAGTTCGACTTCCGAACCGGTGGCCACGATCACCGCCTGCAGCTTGTCGGCGCCCGCGGGAGCATCGGCGGCGATGTAGCCGCCCTTGGCGATGGCGTCGGCGTCGACTTCGTCGCGATCGACGAAGGCGCAGTTCTGGCGCGTGAAGATGAGGGCGCTCGGGCCGTCGGCGCGCTCAAGGGCGCTCGACCAGGCCACCACGCTTTCGACCGTATCGGCGGGGCGCCACACGTCCAGACCCGGAATCAGGCGCAGGCTCGAAACGTGCTCGATCGACTGATGCGTCGGGCCGTCTTCGCCCAGACCGATCGAGTCGTGGGTGTAGACGAAAATCGAGCGCAGCTTCATGAGGGCGGCCATGCGCACGGCGTTGCGCGCATAGTCCGAGAACGTCAGGAACGTGCCGCTGTAGGGAATAAGGCCGCCGTACAGGGCAATGCCGTTTTGAATGGCGCTCATGCCGAATTCGCGCACACCGTAGCTGATGTGGCGGCCGAGCATGTTGTCGTGCGTCAGGCGCTCGACACCCGTCCAGTTGGTGAGGTTCGAACCCGTGAGGTCGGCCGAGCCGCCGAGCAGTTCGGGCATCATCGGGGCGATCGCGTTGAGGGCCTTTTGGCTGGCCTTACGGGTGGCGACCGTTTCGGCCGCTTCGGCGGCGGCGCACAGGGCGTTCATGACGGTTTCGTCAAAGCCCTCGGGCAGAATGCCGGCCAGACGGCGCTTGAATTCGGCGGCCAGTTCCGGGTAGGCCTTTTCGTAGCCCGCGAAGGTGTCCTTCCAGGCGTTTTCGATTTCAGCGCCCTTGGTGCGGGCGTCCATGGCCGCGTAGATTTCCTGCGGCACTTCAAAGGGCGGATAGTTCCAGCCGATGTTGGCGCGCGTGGCGGCGATTTCGTCAGCGCCAAGCGCTTCGCCGTGGGCCTTGGCCGTGCCGGCGCGGTGGGGGCTGCCCTGACCGATCACGGTGCGGCAGATCACGAGCGTGGGCTTGGCCTTTTCGGCTTGGGCCTGCGTCAGAGCCTGATCGATCGCGTCGCAGTCGTGGCCGTCGATCGGGCCGATCACGTTCCAGCCGTAGGCTTCAAAGCGGCCGCGCACGTCGTCGCCGTACCAGCCCTTGATATCGCCGTCGATGCTGATGCCGTTGTCGTCGTATATGGCCACGAGCTTATTAAGGCCCCAGACGCCCGCCAGCGAGCAGACTTCGTGGCTGATGCCTTCCATCATGCAGCCGTCGCCCAGGAAGCAGTAGGTGCGGTTGTTGACGATTTCATAGCCCTCGCGGTTGAACTCGGCCGCGAGCATCTTTTCGGCCAGCGCCATACCGACGGCGTTGGCGATGCCCTGACCGAGCGGACCGGTGGTGGTCTCCACGCCCGGGGTCACGCCCACTTCGGGGTGACCCGGAGTCTTGCTGCCGAGCTGACGGAAGTTCTTGATATCTTCCATCGAAACGTCGTAGCCGGTCAGATGCAGCATCGAGTACTGCAGCATGGAACCGTGACCGTTGGAAAGGATGAAGCGGTCGCGTGCAGGCCACTTGGGATCAGCCGGGTTATGGCGCAGATGACGCGTGAAAAGCGTCACGGCAATGTCAGCCATGCCCATGGGCATGCCGGGGTGGCCGGACTTGGCGCGCTCGACCGCGTCCATGGAAAGGGCGCGGACACACGCCGCCATCGTCTTGGCGGAGACTGTTTCGGTCATTTGATTTGGGTCTTATGAAAACGAAAGAAAGCTCTCGGGCGCGGATCCCGGAGCCATTTGGTAAATCCAATGGATTTTACCATGTACACATCATCCTTCAGCACTGTGCTCCGGCCGTGCGGCGGGGTGCTTTTGCCCCGTCGCCCGCGCATTTTTTACAGAAATAGGCCGTAAAGTCCTCGCCTTCAGTCGAGGGATATAAGGCCATCGTGCAGCGCACGATAAGATGACGGCGGAACCTCACCGTCATTCAAAATTTCAGGCAATATAAGCAGATCATGAAACTCCTCTGCAGCTTCAAGTACGAACTCTTAACGACGGACGAACAGCGTTCGGCACTGAGCCGAACCGCCGGTTGCCGTCGTTTTGTGTTCAACAAAGCGCTTGAGCTGCAGAACAAGCGCCGGGAAAAAGGTCTGGCCCCTTTGCGCTACGCAGAGCTCACCCGAGAGCTCACTGTCTGGAAAAAAGAGCAAGAGACTGTTTTTCTCAAGCAGGCCATGTCTGAGCCGCTTCAAC
>ERZ1026848.632-NODE-632-length-19660-cov-7.988268_pt1 | contig 19660 bp, 14 predicted proteins | sample MGYA00380154_ERZ1026848 | MGnify/ENA primary metagenome ERZ1026848 (study PRJEB33269, sample SAMEA4719790) | human gut metagenome | biome: human-associated habitat; feature: organic feature; material: feces | place: Cameroon | collected 2013-10 ...
TATCCTCTTCGTCGGCAGCGTCAGATGTGTATAAGAGACAGCTATTATATATAGTGTTTTTATTCCATTTATCGGAGGTTTTTTATTTGGCAGATCTTATATTTCGGCATCTTGCGGGAGCCGACGGCGAGGGCGTTTACAAAAACGGCAAAACCGGCTTCTCGGTTTCTTATTTCAAAAAGAAAGAAATTGACTCGCGCTATCCCTCGGGCGGCTATACGGTTGTCGGTCAGATAGGCAAGGGCAAACGCGAAATCGGTAATTTGCAGTCTGACGACGGGCAAACCGAAAAGGTGTATGCCGCAACGAAAATGCCTCATACCGAGGTAGTCGGCTACATAGAGACAGAGGCTGACAAATTCATTGCGATAGTTAAAGACAGGCTCTTGCTTTGGCTTTTGCTTGCGCTTTTGATAGCGGCGCTGATAATCGGTCTTATATTCCTTTTAAAGGCCGTTATACCGACAGGCGGCGAGGGCGGAACCACAACTACCCCCGCAGGCGTAGTTGACCAAAATGCCGTTTTGGGCGAGGGCGAAATCTCGATTCCCGATAAGACAAAAACAAGGGGCAGGCAGATTAAGGTCAACGGTATTCCCGAGCTTCCCTTGGCGGCAAATACCAAGGAGCAAAGCTTTGTATTCTCAAATCCCGAGGAAAACCCGTGCTTCTTTGTTATAGAAATAGAGCTTTCAAATACGGGCGAGGTTATATATACCTCAAACCTCCTGCCGCCGGGCTACTCAATATCAAAGTTCACGCTGAACCGTGAGCTTGCGGCGGGAACCTATCCGGCAACAGTCCATGTTAAGACCTACAGCTTTGATAAAGAGCAGCGTAAGCTTAACAATATGGATTTAAAAACGACCATCGTGGTTTCGTAAGAAACTATATTCAAAATACAGATTTTGAGGAAAGGAGTTGCAGTTTATGCAAAAAATTTCAAAGATTAAAATCGGAAAAAGCATAACTGCTGTGCTGCTTTGCGTAGTGCTTTTGGTAACGTCGATTCCCATGGTTCTCGCGGCCGGCGAGGGTGAATATGACCCTGTGCCGACCTTTACCGAATCGGATAAAAGGGAAGCGGCTGCAACACTTAATGACGACGGCGGAATTACGGTCAGCTTCCCCGCGGCTAAGGTTAGCGAGCGCAAAACCGGCACAAAGACAATTGACGGGTATATGTTAGAGCTTGTTGATCTCGGAACATATACCGAAGTTCACACAAGCACGGTTTTGCTGCGCAAGATGGTAAGTCCCACCGGTACCGCACCGTACACGGCTGAGATTACGGCAGACGAAATCAAAACAAAGGTGCCTGCGGGTCTGTCAGACGACCACCGCTACAATGTTACGGTAACGGCGTACGACAGCGACGGCTGGTTCTCGGAGGCTGTTAACGCATACGTTTCGAATGTTCCGACTTACGTATACGATGCGGACGCTTATGCCCCCGTTACAAACAACATTCTTGCCGCGCGTGAAGTTCTTACCTTTGCCCAAAAGGGCAACTCTGATGACCACGGTTCATATTCGGATAACGGAACCGATGTAAGAACCGCCGAAGTCAACAACGTACGCAGTACGTCCGGCTCACTTGACTACATGCAGGAGGGCAATCACCTTAGAGTAGAAGGCAGAACAGATGGCGTCGGCGTTAAAGATACCGGCAACAGCTACGGCTACGCAATGCGTATCGAGTCCGCCGCAACTCCCGACAGCCCTCAGTCCATTGATACGGCATGGAGCCGTCAGACTTGGGACCCGACGGGTGCTTCCGAGATTTGGTACTATCTCGACTTCTCACAGGTCAGCGTAACGGGGCTTTCATTCCGTCTGCGTTCAAACGAAAAGTATTTTGCTCAGGACTATGATAACGGCTACACAGACAGTAAAAACGCCTTTAACAGATACGGCGATATTATCTATTCCACCGTCGGCACCACAAAGGCGGGCTATACGGGTGAAGACCCATATGTATTCCTGCAGCAAACGGACGGCAGCTGGAAAAAGGTTATGTTAAAAGACGGTACCGTTGACCTTGACCACTTCAAGGGCTATGTCCGCATACCGCTTCAGTTTATGTGCTCGGAAACCGACTCTGTTGTTACCGATTCCAATACGGAATTCGGAACAACTACCCCAAAAATAGACGGTAATGCGATTTATCACGGTAACCTTATCAACAATAAGACTGCCGAAAGAGCAGAAAAATACTATAACGACGTAATTAAGCTTGCAAATTCGGTAGTGGTTGACCCTGCGGGAACATCTATTTCGAAGGCACTTCTTGTAAGACGCTATGCTTTTACGGTCAACAGACCAGGCACATATAGTCGTTACTATGTTGACGGCGGCACAATGCTCGCTCCGTGCATGAATACAAAGGAAGGCAGCAAAACGACAGCCGATTCGCCCAGAAGAGCTTATATCGATAAGACCAAAATCGGTACGGGTGAAGACCCGGTTGTAAACCGTGATAACGGCTACAAGGCTATCGAGGATATTATGTCCACGGGCTTTAAGTTTACGGGCTGCTCGTATGACCCTTCTTCTACAAGCCTTGAAACCAACAACGGCAGTGTAGGTAAAAAGATTTTCATTGATAACGTATTGTTCTATCGTACCGACGGTCAGAAATACAGCGAAAATACTCTTAACGGAGCGGCAAACACAGGCTCGCCGGTTAAGACGTATTATGACCAGGAAACCGAAATTCCGCGCGCTATTTTCAATGCCTGCCAAAAGTACATTGAAAATCCCGACTCCTACGATTACCGCGCCGTTAAGTACATAGAGGACTTGATAGAAGGTTATAAAAAATCGATTGAGGATTACAACAAAACCGAAGAGGCCGGGAAATGCGGTACAATCGATGCTTCTTTCCTTGAGGATTCCGCGCTTGATACCAAGGCGGCAGCACTCGGTATGACCGAGGCTTGGGAAAAGTTCAAGACCGCCAAACAGGCTTGTATAGACGGCGGGACATATGGCTCGGCTAACTCGGGTGCTGAGGATTTCATTCCGATGATTTCAACGAAGCTTGAGCAGCTCCCCGATTTCAACGAAAATACTCTTGCGGTAAGCGATGAGGATAAAGCCGTTATTAAGAGCCTCTATGAGGTTTATATCCGCCTCAACCTAAGCCAGCTCACAATGCTCGGCAGAGCGGAGGAGGAGAAGCTCTTAAAGTACTTCAATTTCATTGAGCAAGAGCTTGCCGACAACTCCGTTGTAATAGGTCAGGCGCTTACAAACAATAAGGTTATACCGTTCGGCGACTTCAGCTCCTTGGAAAAAGGCACCAGAAGCTGGCAGTTTGAAAACTCGAAATATGCAGGTCAAGTGGGCAAGGATTACTACTATTCTAAGGGCTATTTGACATATCAGGTTCCCTTCGCCGCTATTTCGGCGCACTCTCAGGATACCGCAACGCCTACGCTTATACCGACGGGCGCTCTCGGTAACGACCCGCAGAGAAACGGTATTACAGACTATCGCCAAAACGGTACCTCGGCAATCATTACTTCGGACGGCCTTGAGGGCAAAAATGCCGCAACGGTCACCATAAATAACCAGTATGCAGAGGATAGAAAAGGCTGGTATAACTGCATAAGCATTACAAAGGGACTTGTTGACGAAGAACCGAGCAGCAGCGGCGATTACTCCACGCTGAGAGCCAACAATATGACGTCTGAGAGTCTCGGCGATTTTGCTAAGTCGTATACCAAAAACGACATAGGCGAAACCGACCGTCTGGCGCTTGTATTCTACGCTGATTTCTCTCAGCTTGATACCTTCTCAATGGCGTTTAATATCAGCTCCTACTATGAAGGTGCCGCCGAGGACTACACCCTCGACTTCGGCAGCAATAATGCAGCTTCTTACTTCTATCTCATTAACCCCAAGACGGGTGAATGGGCTAAGTGTACTCCCAAGGATGAGAGTAAGAGAAGAATTTACGCTTACACCTCGGAGTACGGCATAGATACGGGAGACGGCGATTACCTGACCCTTTCTCACTACAAGGGCTATGTTATGGTTCCGCTCTTCCAGTTCTCAAGAGGCGTTCAGGGTCTTTCGGCAAGCTCTAACTATCGTATAGATGAAAAAGCCGAGTCCCTCAACAACATCTTCCGCGTTACAATAGGTATAGCGCCCTTGTCAAATTACAACGATTCGTCCGTAAATGAGACGAGCGCAAACGCAATGAACGGTAAGAGCTTTACAATAGGCTCTGTCGGCTTTACTTACAGACAGGGTACTTCGGCATACGGCGCAGGCGTACAAAACAGAACCGGCGACGTATCGTTCGACGATTATGCTCAGGTTAAATCTCTTACTTCAATGCAGTTTGAAAACGCGGTAGCGGATGTTGATATTTATAAAGCGAACACCCGTACCGAAAAGATAAACACGGCGCTTGCTCTTTACAATCAGCTTTCGGATTATCAAAAGTCGATACCCTCCGTTGCAAGAGCATACAGCGTGCTTCAGAAGTACAAGAGCATTGACGACGGTATCACTCTTATCGACCAGCCGCAAATTGCGGTTGCCGATTTGAAAGCTTTGATTGAGGCTATGCCCGCTGCAGCGACGGGCGGCTCCGTATCAGGCAGCAACGCCTTACCTTATCCGGGCTTTGTTATGGGTCCCGATGAGAGCGGAACAGAGAAGCCGCTTGTAAATTACGGCGCATATTCTCTCACCGCGGCTGACGTACAAAACATAATCAATTGGTATGAGCTTTCTTATAAACGCTATACCGACGAGGCCATCACGGCTCTCGGTACAGAGAACGTCACAAAGATGGAAAACCTTTATAAGGTTGCAAAACGCTTGAGACTTCTCGAAGAATACCGCGACGGCTACACAAGCGATTCCGGTACCGATATAACCGGCTTTAAAGGCCTTAACACTCTTGTTGCTTCGATGTACGGCGAGACCGGTAAAGCGACCGACCTTACGACCGATTTAAGGCTTATGCCTACAAATCAGACCGAGGCGCTTAAAAACTACGTCGACAAGTATAACGACCTTGATTATTATGCAAAGGTTATCTTGAGAGACGATAATGACAGCTTTGCGGGTTATCCTCAGTATAAGAACTATTCAAGGTCTGCCAAGGCTGTTGAAAAGACACTCGCCAATATTCAGACCTACACCGATGACATCACCGGCAAAACGGTTAAGGGCGGCGTTGTTCGACTCGAAGAAAAGTACACGGCTCTTTATAATACCGTTAAGGGTCAAATGGACAATAGCGGTATTCAGAACCTTACCGCAATAACGGAAGCGGTTGAAGAGTACAATTCGTTTAAGAACTATATAAGGCAGATTCAAGAGGTTAACGACGGTAACACCGTTAATTCCTCGGACGGCGAAGCTCTCCACGGTATTATAGATACCCTCCGTCTTTTCCCGAACTTTGTTTCGGAGGTAGACAAAGACAGCGTCGCTCTCAATAAGGATACAACAACGGGAACCGCAACATTCAATCTCCTTAATGCCGTTGACTATCCGGACGGAAATTACACACTTCGTGTAACCTCTAAAAACGGAGGACTTAAGGACGCCGATAACAACATTCACGATTACACCGTTGCAATGACGGGTGCGATTGAAAAGACCGTAACGGCAAACGCTCTTAAAACTTCTCCCGAAACTGCGGATATCGCAAATAACACCGCCTCGGCGGCAGCTCCCAAGGCAATAAACTTCACGTTTACCGTCACGGGCATTACCGTAACGAGCGAGGATGTTATTACAATAGAGCTTATCGATAATGCTACGGGTGAGGTTGCTGTTGACAAGACAACAAACGAGCCTGTCAGAAAGACAATAACCGTTCATTTTGCCGCAGATGACTTCTTTGAGGTCACAATCCCCGCGGAAATAGATGTTCCTTGGGGCGAGACGGAAGCCGTTGATGTTTCCTATAAGGTTACGTCTTCACTTGATACGGGCAGCAAGATCGATGTTTCCGTAGCACGCAGCGCTTCTGTTGCAAATGACACTCTTACCAATGCAGCAACATCGACATACGCTCTTCCGTATACTTCACAGAACTTTACTTCCACAGAATTTACAGGTACAAATGAGGGAGCGCTTCCCGCTCAAAAACCGTCATTGACAATTTCCGGTTGGACGGACGCTCCGATAGCCGAGTATTCGACTACTCTTACTTATACCGTAGATTACACTAAAGGTTAATTAACAAATTAAATGCTTTATCAAGACCATAAGGAGGTGGTTCTATGAAGAAAACATTATCAGTTTTGCTCTCAGTGCTTTTATTGTCGCTCGTGACTGTTCCGTCTTTCGCGGCTCCGGCTACGCTGAACAAAGAGAACCCCGTAGGCTCTGTAAAGATTTCTACCGGCGAGGGCAAACAGGATGAGTACGAGCTTACAATTCCTGCCGATACCGAAATCCCGTGGGAAGCTGATTCTTACGAAATAGGTAAGGTTACGGCAACTAAAATGTGGCTGTCTCCGGGCAAGACCGTAAAGGTGGCTGTTTCGTCGCTCAACGGCTCAAAGCTCGTCAATACCTTGGACAGCTCAAAGACTATCGCCTACACGCTTACAGGCGCAGAGCAAATGGCGTTTTTACCGGGCGATTATATGAAGTCTTATGACCTCTCCGTGAACATCACAGAGGCTGAATGGCAAAAGGCCGCTTCGGGTGAGCATACAGATGTTCTTACCTTTACGGCAGAATATACCAACGCGTAATAAATATAAGGAGATAAAATTATGAAAAAGCTTATTTCTATCGCACTCGCAGCGGCTATGCTCGCAGCTGTTTCGGTTCCCGCTTTTGCAGCTAACCCCATAACCAAGGAAACAGAGCAGACTGGCACAACCATAATTAAGACATCCACAAAAACAGGCCCCGATTCGCCTGAGGATGATGCTGTCAGATACACCGTTTCTATTCCGGCTGAAACCCCGATTTACTGGGGCACCGAGGAGACAGACCTTGTTTACTCTGTTGAGTCTCACCTCAAGAGAGGCCAGGCTCTCAAGGTTACCGTAGCAGGCACAGGCTCTATGAAGACCGATGCTGCCAAAGGCGAGGTTTACACTCTTCCCTATACTCTTTCGGGCGACACCGCTTTCACGGCAGACAGCCCCGTAGTTTACGGCAGCAAGGAAACTCCCGCCGTTGACAAAAACCTCAAGGTTACAATAAGCAGCGAGGACTGGAACAGAGCTGTTGTTGATGTTTACAACGACACCCTTACCTTTACCGCTGAGGTTTAATTATTGAAAGGAGACTAATATAATGAAAAAGCTTATTTCAATCGCACTTGCAGCGGTTATGCTCGCAGCAGTTTCGGTTCCCGCATTCGCAGCTAACCCCATAACCAAGGAGAGTGACAATACCGGTACCGCTATTGTTAAGACCTCCACAAAAACAGGCCCCGATGCTCCCGATGACAACGCTGTTAAATACACCGTTACAATTCCGGCAGACACCACAATTTACTGGGGCACAGAGGAGACAACTCTTGACGGATTTTCTGTTGAGTCTCACCTTAAATACGGCCAGAAGCTCAAAATCGGCGTTGAGGGCTCAAGACTTATGAAGCTTGCCGAGGATGAAAACGAGACATTGGCTTACGATTTCTCGGCTGACTCTGACCTCGAATTTATGGCTGACGGCCCCGTTATCAATCCCGCAAAGGCACTCACCCTCAAGGTTAAGGTTGCCGCAGATGATTGGAACAACGCTATCGTCGGCGAGTACAGCGATACTCTTACCTTCACCGTAAGCCTCTGATTTTGAAAGGAGATAACGACAATGAAAAAATTACTTTCAATAGCTCTTGCGGCGGCAATGCTCGCAGCGGTTTCCGTTCCGTCATTTGCAGCCGACAAGACTCTTACAAGCAATCATACCTCAGATACTGCTAAGGTTATTACTTCCACCAAAACCGGTCCCGACGGTCCCGAGGCTACTTCCTACACAGTAACCTTCCCGGCAGAAACCACAATTTACTGGGGCAAAGAGAGCACAGACTTTACATACAACGTAAAGTGCCAGCTCAAATCAAACGACCGTCTTAATGTTACGGTAGCAAAGGAAGACGGTACAACCGACCTCAAGGCTACCGCATCAGGCAATACCGCTACTCTTCCCTTCGGCGTAGCAGGCACCACAGCTTATACTTCGAGTTCTGCAGTTGTTGCAGATGAAGCTGTTAACGCAGCAGTAAACATTGCCGCAGCTGATTGGGCAAGGGTTCCGGTAGATGAGTACGAGGGCAATCTTACACTTACGGTTTCGATAGCTCCCGCTACAATCTAAGAGTCGAAAACCCTTTCAAAATACAAGGAGAACCAATTATGAAAAGAATTCTTTCAATAGTCATAGCGGCAGTAATGCTCTTGGCTATATCGGTTCCCGCTTTTGCTGCAACTGCGACAATAGATCAGTCTACTTCCGGCGGCGTCGGTAACTCCTCGGTAGTTACCGACCGAAGCGGAATAAGCGGTTCCTTTACCGTTTCTTATCCCGCTGAAACCACCATTTATTGGGGCACCGAAAGTACAAAAATCGATTATACTGTATCGAGTACTCTTGTGAGCGGCAATAACCTTCGCATTACTGTGGCTCAGGACAATGCAAATCTCCATACAGGCGGCGGCAGACTTCTTCCTTACACTATAGCCGGTGATACCAATATAACAACCGGTCACGAGACAGTTACCGACAGCGTATATTCGGTAAATGTCAATATTACTAAGGAAAACTGGGAATCTGTTTCCATTGATGAGTATGAAGATACTCTCACATTTACAGCTTCGGTTGAAGCGATAGCTTAATTATTTAATCCGAAAAGGAGTTATATTATGAAAAAGTTGCTTTCAATAGTTCTTGCGGCTGCTATGCTCGCGGCAGTTTCCGTTCCGTCCTTTGCAGCTACAATCACTCAGGATACAGCGGACGGCAAAGGTACCGCAACCGTTAAGACCGATACAACAAACGTTCCCGCAGACGGTTATTTCACAGTAGAATATCCTGCTGAAATGAGCGTTAAATGGGGTGCTGAAACCACAGCCTTCACCTACAATGTTAAGTCAACTCTCAAGACTGACAAACGTCTTTCCGTTTCGGTTGCTTCTGCCGACGGCGCTATGAAACCCGCTACCGATAACGGCTATACCATTCCTTACACCTTCAGCGGCGATACTTCCGTTAAGACTGCTGCCGAGGTAGTAAATCAGGAGTACACCATCAACGTTGACGTTGCAGCAGCAGCTTGGAACGCTACCATCACCGATTACAGCGATGCTACCGTTACCTTCACAGCAGCAGTAGTTGACAAATAATTTGTTTAACAGTTAAACATTATTTATTAAGGAGTTACAATTATGAAAAAGATAGTATCAATTCTTCTTGCTGTTATGATGATAGCAGCTATAGCTGTTCCCTCATTCGCAGCTACAATAACCAAGGAATCAGACCCCAAGACCGCCGACGTTCAGGTTAAGACAAAGACAACCGATAAGAACGATGCAGATCCCGAAACATACACCGTTACCATTCCTGCAGAAATCACAGTTGCTTGGAACGACACCGCCGCTCAGGACGCTTCTTACACCGTTGATTCTCAGCTCAAGCTCGGCGCAAAGCTCAAGGTTTCGGCTGCTGCTAAGGACGCAGGCAAAATGACAAACGCTGCTACCGATAAGTTCCTCACCTTCACCGTAGCAGGCGGAGAAGTCGCTGAATATCCCGAGCTTAACAACGCTGTTAAGTCTTCGACAACCGTTACAATCGCTGACTTCAACGCTCCCATAGCCGAGTATGTCGGCACTATGACTTACACCGTAGAGTACGTTGCTGCATAATTATTGCCAGATTTTGATTTTTAGAATTTTTAAGGAGGTGGTTTCATGAAAAAGGCTTGCAGTGTGCTGTTGTCTGTTTTGCTTATATTCACCATGCAGCTTTGCGTTTTCGCCGAGGCAGGTGAAATCGGTAAAACACAGCTTAAAACTGTAGTCCCGAGTACCCATGAAATTACCGTAACGTATAACGACGGAGGTTATGTCCTTAAAGACGGCAACCTTATTGCAAGCGGTGCTAAGTTCGCCGTTGACCGTTTCGATTCGCTTTCTCTCGGAGCTGTTGCAAAGCTTGACAGCCACCTTGAGCGTGTCACGGTAAACGGTAAAGATTATACCGATAAATTGCAGTACGGTATGTTGAGATTTGATTCGGTTACCACCGATATGAACATTGTGTTCACATTTAAAAAATGCTTCGGACCCACAGAGCCGACTACAAATCCCACAGAGCCGACCGAGCCTACAAGACCCACAGAGCCCACAGCTCCCACGGATCCCTCGGGTACAACCAATCCTTCCGGTACAACAAATCCGGGTGGAACGACCAATCCGGGCGGAGAACACGAAGACCCGTGTGTTCGTATGGGTATGAAAGGTAACGTGTATCGCGGCAAAGACCTTTTCCCGGGTGCTAAGCTCGATATTGACCTCGGCGAAATTAAGGCTGAGGCAGGAAAAGACGGTGCATACAGCGTAGACGTTATCAAAGACGGTTTCCATGTTGTAACAATCACCGACGAAAACGGTGAAGTAGCCGGCAAGACTACTTTCTCGGTAAGCGTAAGTGATACGGCAACGGAAACAACCGTTATCAAGCTTGATGACGGCTCGCAGATTGCAATTGTCCCGAAGGGCACCAAGACCTTATGGCTCGACTTTGTCGTTAACGACGACGGTACTGTTACTATTGTTCCCGGCACACCCGTAGAGGAGCCGACAAGCGAAGCTCCGGTAACCAAACCGAGCGACAGCGGTAATCCGATAACAAATATTCCGATTATATCAAAAACCGGTGAGCTTATCCGTGAAAATCCGCTTGTAGCTGCTGTTGCTTTCCTTTGCGGACTGTCACTTATATTCTTCATAATTCTTCGTAAAAAACGCAAGGATGACGAGGAAGAGGAAAATACTAAGCCCGTTTGCTGATGTAAACGGCAATAAACAGGTTTAAATACCCCGACTGCGGTCGGGGTATTTTTATGTGTATCGGCATTGCAAACGGAGATGTGTTATGTTATAATACTTTGTCAGAACTTAATCGGGGTAAAAGACCGAGGTTCGTCTTCTTGAAAGAGGTGGCTGTATGCCTATAAAAATAGATAATCAGCTTCCCGCGCATCACAGCCTGGAGCTTGAAAATATATTTGTTATGACGGAGGACAGAGCCGTCAAGCAGGACATTCGTCCGCTTAAAATTATAATACTGAATTTAATGCCCACTAAAATCGAGACCGAAACTCAGCTTTTAAGGCTTCTCAGTAATTCTCCGCTTCAGCTTGAAATAGACTTGCTGCAGGTAAAAAGCCATATCTCAAAAAATGTGTCAAGGGAGCATATGCTCAAATTTTACAAAACCTATGACGATGTCAAGGACGAAAAATTCGACGGTATGATAGTTACCGGCGCACCCGTTGAAATGATGGATTTCGAAGAGGTCGATTATTGGGACGAGCTCTGCAAAATATTTGATTGGGCAAAAACAAATGTGTATTCCACATTTAATATATGCTGGGGAGCGCAGGCTGCGCTTTACTATAATTACGGTATTCCGAAGCATCTGCTTCCCGAAAAGGTTTTCGGCGTATTCCGCCACCAACCGCTCGATTTGTATCATCCGCTTTTGCGCGGATTTTCTGATGTTTTTTATGTTCCGCATTCACGTCACACGGAAAACCGAAAAGAGGATATAATAAGAGTAAAGGATCTTCAGATTTTGTCTTATTCCGAGGAAGCCGGAGTCCATCTCGTGTCGGATATGGCGTGTCGCAACTTTTTCTGTTCGGGCCATTGCGAATATGACAGCGATACGCTGGCTCGCGAGTACTTCCGCGATTTAAAAAAGGGACTTGACATAAAGATGCCGCACAATTACTTCCCCGATAACGACATCAAAAAAACGCCCGTCGACACCTGGCGCGGTGCGGCAAGCTTGCTTTTCCAAAATTGGCTTAACTACTTTGTGTATCAAAAAACGCCTTATGACATAGCCGATATTAAATAGTCGGCGAGGCATTAAACTTTGTAAATATATAAAAATTATAAGTAAAGGAATTATATTTATGCTTCAATACGAAGAATTGAGACTGCGCCTTATAAACCACGAAAAGACTCTTGATGACCTTTCCGAGGCTCTGGGTCTTGATAAGATGAAAGAAGAGATAGCGCAGCTTGAAAAAGAGCAGACTGTTGACGGCTTTTGGGATGATATAGCCAATTCGCAAAAGGTCGTCCAGCGCACAAGCAACCTCAAGAGCAAGGTAGCGGCTTATGAAAAGCTCAGGCAGGATTATGACGATGCGCTTGTTATGATTGAGCTTTCAAACGAAGAAGAGGACGAGGGTATGCTCGATGAGTGTACCGAGAGTGTCGAAAAGTTTGAAGGTGACCTCGACACCATGACCCTTACAACTCTTTTGAGCGGTGAATATGATGCCAAAAATGCAATTCTTACCTTCCACGCCGGTGCAGGCGGAACGGAGGCGCAGGATTGGGCACAGATGCTTTTCAGAATGTACTGTCGTTGGGGTGAGCGTCACGGCTTTAAGGTTACTACGCTTGATTTCCTTGACGGCGACGAGGCAGGGCTCAAATCGGCAAGTATCCTCATAGAGGGCGAAAATGCCTACGGCTTTATGAAAAGCGAGACGGGCATACACCGTCTTGTAAGAGTTTCCCCGTTTGATGCGGCAGGCAGACGCCATACCTCTTTTGCTTCGGTTGAAGTAATGCCCGAAATCGATGATACGGTCGAGGTTGAAATAGCTCCGGAGGACATTAAAATGGACGTTTACCGTTCAAGCGGCGCAGGCGGTCAGAAGGTAAACAAAACTTCATCTGCCGTAAGACTTACTCATATCCCGACGGGAATTGTTGTAGCCTGCCAGGTAGAGAGAAGTCAGCATCAGAACCGAGAGGTTGCCATGAGAATGTTAAAATCCAAGCTTCTTGAAATCAAAGAGCGTGAGCATCTTGACAAAATTTCGGATATTAAGGGCGACCAAAAAGAGATAGGCTGGGGCAATCAGATACGTTCGTATGTATTTATGCCGTACACACTTGTTAAGGATAACCGCACGGGCTACGAAATGGGTAACATCAATGCGGTTATGGACGGCGATATTGACGGCTTCATAAATGCGTATCTCAAAATGCAGTCTCAGAAAAAGCTTGAGGAATAAATGCTTTATCAGTGCGGTAGGGCGGTATATCAATATGTTATTAAAGCGCGGAGTGTGTAATTCCGCGCTTTTTTGTTTGTTCGTATTGTATAATCACTAAAACACAGGAATACATATGATACTATTTGTAAAAATGTGTGCATTGAAAAAATATGTAGAATTTGTTATTATTTGTGTGTAAAGACGGTTTTTAGGGAAAGGAAGATCTGTATGCAAAAAACATCAACCAGGATTTTGAGCGTTTTGCTGTCTGTCCTTATGCTGCTGACTTTGGTTCCGTCGGCTCTTGTGAGCTACGCGGCAGGAGTTACGCTTAACATTACGGACGAAAACGGTAATGACATTACCGAAATACAGCAGTTGACCGAGTATAGAACGCTCCAGCTAAAGTATACCACGACAGGCGAATTGCCTGAGGGTACTACGGTAACGTGGGAGAGTAACCTACCGCTTCTTGCCGATGTAGACGATAACGGTAAGGTTACGGCATATGATTCATCAAAGACGGCTATAATTCAGCTTTGGCTTGATGAAAACGTGCGCATACTTCCTCTTGTAGGCGATAAAATGGCTGACGAGATTATGAAACAGCTTGAAAAATCGGGCGTTGATCTTGACAGTATGAACGATGACCTGATAGTCTCCATCGTCAGAGGCATTGCAGGTGATACTCTTGCAGACAGCCTCGCAGCTGCTCTCGCCAATATGAATGTTGAGATAACGGCTACCATATATGATGCAAGCGGTGCAAAGCTTGCAAGCGACAAAATTAAAATCAAGGTTCAAAAGAGCATTGTCGCGAGCGTTTTTCCCACCGGAACGCATATAACCAATAAAAAGAGCGTCCCGCTTACCGTTGCCGTGGGCAAAACGGTTCAGCTTTATGCGGCTGTAACACCCGTAAGGCTTAAGCACTCTGTAAAATGGGAAATGGGCGGCAGCGTCTTTGATACAAGCTCCGGCAAGCGTGCAACGATTTCAGATACGGGACTTGTCACATTTACCGCGGCAGGCTCGGTAACGGTCAGGGCATACGATGCGAGCAATGTGGCTTTTGTCGATACCATAACCTTTAATGTTGTTGAGCAGAAGGATCTTCCCGTTGAGTCCTTTGATATTATAAGCGGCACAAAAACCGTAACAGATTCAACCGTATCCGTAAGCGAAGGCTCCACAACGCAGCTTGCAATTACAAATGTTGTTCCCGCAGGAGCATATACCGGCGACCTTACTTGGGAAATCGCTGATAAATCGATTGCCGTGGTTGATGCCTCCGGTACTGTTACCGGCCTTGACGGCGGCGACGGACTCGTTGAATACAGTAAATCCACAGCTCTTACCGCAACGGCGGGCGGCGTTTCCAAAAATGTTACAATAAAGGTAACAAGAGCCGGTGTTGTCGGCAGTATCTCCTCTGTTGAAATTGAGGGTAACAGTGCCGTTCCCAATGATACGCCGACTACCTTTAAGGCAAATGTATTACCGTCAAGACTTAACACAAACTCGTCGGTAAAACGAGAGTGGGGACTTACAAATCCCGATACAAATGAAATAATATGGGCAACCGCCGAGACACCCGCCGAGACGAAGCTTGCTACGCTTTCGTCCGACGGTGTATTCACCCCGAAATCGAGCGGTATTAACGAAATACACGTAAGAGCAACTCTTAACGATAAAACGGTTGAGAACTCTCTTACCGTAACTGCCGGCAAGGCGATAACAGACTTCGGCATAAGCGGCAGCACAACGGTTAACGAGAGCAAGACCACGCAGCTTACAATCGCTAATATAGCACCGTCAGATTACGACCAAGCACTTCTCGGAACTGTCGTATGGACTTCTTCCGACCCGTCAATAGCCACTGTTGATGCAAACGGTCTTGTAAAAGGTCTTGATTCCGGCGGAACAGCCGTTTGGAACACCAAAAAGGCCACTATAACCGCAACCATAGGCAGCGTTTCAAAATCCGTAGAGATAACGGTGCGCGGTAACTCAATAAGACATCTCACGGGAGTTACAATAACCGGAAATGACTATGTAATCAAGGATTTTCCGGTTACCTACACCGCTACATTCTCTCCCGAGAGAATTTCGGTCGACAAGCAGCGTTGGGGTCTCACTAAGGATGATGGCTCGGCTCCCTGGACCTCCGACTGGAATATCGGCGACGTAAATCAGAAGAATGCGTATGCTTCGGTTGATTCAAAAGGTATTGTTACCGGTATTTCGGCAGGTGATACAACGCTTCACGCATTCGGCAGAAACGGCGTTACAAAGGTTGACGGCGCATACGTAGAAACTCAAAAGAATATAACGGTAGTTGAGGTAGAGCCGATAAGCATTGCGTTTACCGCTCCTACTAAGACCGATTATATAGAGGGTAGCACAGAGCTCGACCTCACCGGTATGGAGGTTAAGCTTACATACAATCGTGCGGATATTGCCGAATATTACGGCGAAGAGGCGGCAAACGCCTATACCGACGAGCAGCTTTCCGTTCCGGTAACGGATTATACGGTAAGCTCCGTCAATACTTCGATACTTGATTCGGAGCAGTATATTATAGTTAACGTAGTAAGAGCCGGCAAAACATATCACGCAATATTCCCGATAACCGTTCACTCTAAGGCGGTAACATCAATTGAGCTTGAAAATCCTAAAAAGGATTATCTCGAGGGCGATAAGACCCTTGATCTTTCGGGACTTAAGGTTAAGGCAAATTACAGCAATGCCGAGTCCGAATACGTCACCGATTATACGGTCGACACATCGTCATTTGACCCGGAGCTTTACGACGTAGAGCAGAATATAACCGTTACATACACACATGCCGGGCGCAGCGCTTCGGCTGCATTCCCCGTAATTGTATACGGTAAACCCGTTGTCAGCGTTGATAAAGGCGATTATAACGGCGGATGGACAAGCAAGGACGTAACCTTTACTCTTTCATCGACTCACGAGCTTGACGGAGTTAAGTATTACTTTAAGACCGATTCCGCAGGCGTAGAAGCACCATTGGACGGCAACACGCTTACCGTAAATGTGAACAGCAGCGATACATATTATTTTAAGGCTGTAAATTCCAAGGGCATTGAGAGCGATTACACCGAGGGCTACACCGTTATGCGCGATGATATAGAGCCTTCGTTCACTCTTACTCCCGCCGTAACCGAGCTTACAAATAAGAGCTATGATGTTACAATAGGAAGTCTTAACGTAGGTGCTTCGGGAATAGCCTCCGTTACATTAAACGGTGAGGATATAACCGCTTCTCATGATTCGTTTACCGTTTCCGAGAACGGAACCTACACCGTAGTTGTAACCGCGGGTAACGGTCTTACGGCAGAAGAAAGCATCGTTATAAACAATATCGATAAAATTGCTCCTACCGTAAACAGCATAACCGTTTTACATAAGGATATAGGCGGTGTCGCAAGAGAAGTTTCCGGAAGCTTCTTCAGCAAGGCGGACACTTTATGCAGGTTCTTTAACAAGACTGTTGAAATTACCGTTGACGCGTCGGATGAGGGCGTATCGGGAATAGACAAAATTGAATATCGCTTTGTAGATGAAAACGGTCAGCCGTCAGGCTCCGACTGGAGCGTCTACGACAACGAAAACAAGCCGGCTAAAGACCCCGATTTCAAGGGCTTTGTAGAGGCAAGAGCTACCGATAAGGCAGGCAATGTTTCCGCGATACTTCGTTCGGACGGTGTTGTTATAGACGGTACGGCTCCCACCGATGTTACCGTTTCCGCTGTATACGGCGGTGATAAGGAATATCAAGAGGGTGCTTGGAGCGCAACAGATGTAAATATAACTCTTTCCTCCGAGGCTTATTCGGGAATTTACAAATATTATTACCGCATTGACGGCGGCGAATGGCAGGAGCTTTCGGGCAATACCTTTACCGCAACCGAAACAGGTGAGCATAAATACGAATTTAAGGCCGAGAGCTATGCGGCTCTTGAAAGCAACGTTACCGCGTTTACGGTTAAGATAGACCGTCAGGTACCTGTTATCCGCGTTTCGTTCGAGGGTACCTTCGGCAGATGGACGGGCGAAGGCGTTACATTCAACTTCTCTACCGATGAGGCTTCTCTTTCCGGTATTAACTATTATTATGACAACGGAAACGGCTGGACTCTTATCGACAGCGGCGCGAGCATTGAGATAACCGATACAACCAACGCCGTTTACAGATTTAAAGCCGTAAATAACGCCGGCACCGAGAGCTATCCCTCTGACAGCTATCACGTAATGATAGACGCAAAGGTTCCCGAAATAACTCTTACTCCCGAGGTTACCGATGTTACTCCGAATCCTTATAAGATAAACATAAGCACCGAGGTAGGCGAGTCGGGACTTCGCGAGGTTACCTGCAACGGTCAGGATATAACCAATGAAGACTCTTACACCGTATCACAGAACGGTACATACGTATTTACCGTAGTGGGCAAAAACGGCAGAGTTGCAACAAAGATATTTACGGTTACGAATATCGACGGCGATAAGCCCGTGCTTACCGTATCTTCTTACGGTAAAACAGGCGAGTGGACAAGCGGCGACGTCACAATAGTTCTCTCGGCTACAAGCAATACCGGCGTTACATATTACTATGACGACGGATCGGGCTTTAAAGAGATGAACGGCTGCGTTCTCAATATTGCCGAAAACTGCAATAAGACTTATACATTTAAGGCTGTTAATAAAGCGGGTGTTGAGAGCGATGTGTCTGACGGTGTTGCCGTTATGATTGATAAGAGCGTTCCGACGGACGTTACGGTAACGGCGGCTTGCGGTGAAGAAAATGTGGCTTCCGGTTCGCTTGTAAGGCAGGACGTGACATTTACTCTCAGTTCTTCGGCTTCGTCGGGTGTTAAATATCAGTATTCGCTTAACGGAGGCGAGTGGACAAGTATTGAGGGCAACACTCTTACCACAAACGGCAGCGGAGCATATAATTACAAATTCCGCGCTGTCAGCGGCTCGGGTCTTGTCAGTGACAAGAGCGAATTTAACGTACAGGTTAAAATACGTCTGTTCGGCGATGTAAACGACGACGGCAAGGTTGACAGTACGGATTACGACCTTATCGTATATTATTCGCTCGGTATTGAAACTCTTACCGATGATCAGCTTGCTGCGGCGGATCTTAACGGAGACGGTGTTGTCGATCTCTCCGATGCTTCCGTGCTTGACCTCGTTATTGCAGGCAGATATAAAGCAGGCGAATAAAGCAAAGCAAAGTAAAGCCAAAATAAAACGCTTATTCCGGTTTTTCGGAATAAGCGTTTTTTGTGTAGTAAGAAATAAAAGCTTTTATCAGAATTTGTTGTGAACCTTTTCGCAGAATGCGTACATATCTTTAATGTGAAGCTCCGTGCCGTCGTCGAGAACGACCTTGCCGCTCCAAAGACCGTGAACCTGATGTGTTTTCATACCGAACAGGTTGAGCGGAAGCAGATTTGTGTAGTGGTCGTAGTACGGCTTCATAGTCAAATCAAGTCTGCCGTCCTCCGAAATAAAATGCCATTCATTCATCCATCCGGCATCATCTTCGGGGTCTTTCTCAAGATGCACCGCGCCTATTTTATGGCATTTGCCGTCGTAGAATATAGCTGTTTCGGTGGCATTTGACTCGTCGCCGAAGCCCCATGTAAGCTCGAAGCCGAATAGCTTGCCGTCAAGATAGGTGCTGCCGTTTCCCCAGTACCATGTATTCGTGTGCGGCCACACACCGCGTCCCCAGTCAAGAACCGTAAAGGTCTTATCCTTTGTAAAGGTGTACTTCTCGTTTCCGGCAACAACGGTGCCTTCTGTTGCAAGGCAGTTTAGCTTTTGAGTCAGGAAGAAGCACCCCTGCTCCTTAAACGGGGTTGCTATTGTTATGCTTTCGTGCTCGGGAAGCTTATAGCAGGTAACGTCGAATTTAACCTTTTTGCCCGAAGCCGTGCCTTCAAAATAGAGGCGTCTCTCTGTTTCCCGAACATCAAATATAAGCTTTGTTCCTCCGCGCCTATATTCGGTATAGTTCGGAACGTCGCCGTTTTTGCTGAGTCGGTTTTTGTGCGGAGTAAAGAGCTCAGTCGCCATACCGCTTATTTTTCTGCCGGTCTTGAGGTTAACAAGCCCGAAGGTGGCGCAGGTGGCAAGCGATATATTAAAGAAATTGAGCTGAATCATTATATTTCCGTCGCTTATCTGGTAATAATCCCATTCCTTAAGGCGCATGGTGTTTTCACGTTTTATCATTTCGGGATTATATCTGAAAAGGTTGTGCTTACAATAGCCGGGTCTTGCAAGGTTTCCGTCCGGCATAAGAAGGACGGTGCTTTCTTTTATTTCGGTCTGTTTGTTCATTTTATCCAAAATCTCCTCGCTTTATAAATTTTATAT